>WPCG01093231.1_pt1 | contig 15655 bp, 20 predicted proteins | sample 5403311 | NCBI WGS metagenome assembly WPCG01 (sample SAMN12869467, study PRJNA574797) | sludge metagenome | isolation source: wastewater treatment of Control | place: China:Beijing | collected 2019-05-17 | reverse complement strand
CACGACACGCCAGCGCCCGCCGTGCGCACCTTCCAGGCCTTCGTCCTCCTGCTGTGCGTGTTCGGCGGCGCCTGGCTGCTGAGCGGGCCGGAGTTCTTCATGCCGGCACGCCATGACCCCTCGCACGGGGTGTATTTCAGTGGCACGTCCTCACGCCTGCTGGGCGCCGGGCTGCTGCTGGTGGCATGGCTGGGGCTGAGCGTGAAACGCCATGCGGGGCGCGGCAGCGGCAAGGCGCCGCCGCGCCACTGGCAGGTGCGCTACTTCATTTTGCTGATGCTCGCCCTGGCGCTGATCGGCACCGCCTTCCACGTCGGCGAACACGGCCCCAGCCCGCACCACCGGGAAGCGACAGCCCCCCGTCCGGACGGCGTGTAGGCGCGGCCTTGGCCGCGATTCGGCCCGGCGGGAAGCCGCTCAGCCGCCCGAGCAGCCGCAGCCGCCGCCACCACCGCCGCAGCCACCACCGACCGGCACGCTTTCCGCCGGGGTCTTGTCCTGCTCGCGCGGGCTCAGGCAGATGGCGAAGTCGATGACGATGTTGCCGGGATCGCGCGCAACGTACTCGATGCTGACCTGGTCGCCATAGCGCTGGCGGATCTGGCCGAGCAGCGGCAGGGGGTCATGGTCGTTCACGAAACGCATGGTCTCGCCGTCCATCAGTGCTTCCAGCGCGCCGAAGATGGCGGCATGGCGGAAGCGCTTGGCGACGCCGCGCGCATCGAAGGGAAATACGGATTCGTTGAACAGGGGCAGTTCGTTCATGGATTCTCTCTCCTGGAGTCGGGGGCGCCCGCCCGCTTGGCGGGGCGTGACGCTGCACCGCATCCTAGGGATGCGTGCCCGCCCCCGCCTTGAGGCGGAACAAGAATCCCGGGCCAGGCATGCTCAGCCCACCTGGCAGGCCAGGCCCTTCAGATACTCGCCCTCGGGCACCGCCAGACCCACCGGGTGGTCCGCCGCGGCGGACAGGCGATGGATGATGCGCGCATCCACCCCGGCATCGATCGCCGCGCCGGCAACGATCTTCTGGAACAGTTCGAGACCGACACCGCCGGAGCAGGAATAGCTCATCAGGATGCCGCCCGGGTTGAGCAGGCGGAAGCCGAACATGTTGATGTCCTTGTAGGCGCGCGCGGCGCGCTCCGCATGTGCGGCCGAGGGGGCGAACTTGGGCGGATCGAGCACGATCAGGTCGAACTTGCGCTCTTCCGCGCGCAGCGCCCGCAGGGCCTGGAAGACGTCGTCCTCACGCCATTCGGCACGGCTCGCATCGAGCTGGGGGTTGTGCGCGAGGTTGCGCTGCGCACCGGCAAGCGCCGGCGCCGAAGAGTCGATCGACAGCACCCCGGCCGCCCCGCCGGCGAGCGCCTGCAGCGAGAAGCCGCCGGTGTAGCAGAAGCAGTTGAGCACCTGGCGTCCGGCGGCCAGGCGGCCGGTGAGCAGGCGGTTGTCACGCTGGTCGAGATAGAAACCCGTCTTGTGCCCGCCGACCACGTCCACTTCCATGGTGACGCCATTCTCGACGATGGTCAGCGGCCCGGCAGGCAGTTCGCCATGCACACAACCGGCCGTGGGCGGCAGGCCCTCCAGGCCGCGCACCTCGGAATCGGAACGCTCGTACACCGCCGTGCAGCCGGTGGCCTGGACCAGCGCGCCGACGATCGCAGCGCGCCATTTGTCCGCCCCGGCACTGGTGAGCTGCATCACCACCACGTCGCCGTAGCGGTCGGCAATCACCCCGGGCAGACCGTCCGACTCGCCGTGGATCAGGCGCAGCCCGGCCTGCCCGGCGAGCAGCGGGTGCGCACTGCGGCGCGCCACCGCTTCGGCCACCTTGCGCTTGAAGAAGGCATGGTCGATGCTCGCCTCGGCGTCGAAACTCCACACCCGGGCGCGGATCTGCGACTCCGGCGACCAGGCGGCACGCGCCAGCACGCGACCATCGGCGTTGAGCACCTCGACGGTGTCGCCCGCGCGCGCGCGGCCATCGAGTTCGGCCACCGAGCCAGCAAAGATCCACGGATGGCGGCGCAGCAGGGAACGTTCCTTGCCGGGTTTGAGGATGAGTCGGGCCATGGGATGAGAGGGGGGAAGACAGTCAGGGAGGCGCAGTCTACCCCGTCGCGCCGCTCAGCGGTGATGCACCCGGATGGCCAGCATGTCGCGGCGCAGTTGCAGCAGGCTGAGGAGGGCGTCGCGCACCGGCGCGGAGAGCATGCGGCAGCATTCGTCGTCACGCTCCAGGCCGTCGCACAGGCCCTCCAGGGACTCAGGATGGAGTCCGGCGTCGGCGCAGATCGCCTTCACCTCGGCTTCGAGGATGGCGACGATGCGCCGTGCGCGCTCCTCCATGCCCCCTTCAGCGCGCCATCAACCGGCGCGCCTGGTCGGCGATGGCCAGCAGTTCGGGCAGTTCGCGCGACTGCAGGACCTCGCCGAAGCGGCTGAGGGCGTCGGAGCTGATGTAGAGGTGACCATTGTGGCGGCGGTTGATCCAGCCCAGCTCGACCAGACGGACGATCTTGCGGCGCACCGTCTCGCGCGGCAGGCCGGTGGCGGCAGCGATGGAGTAGGCATTGCAGGGACGCAGCACACGCTGGTCACAGGGAGGATCATCCTCCGCCGAGCTCCCGCGCTCGCTCTTCTCATGCCCGTTCTCGAGCTCGCCGAGATTGTGCAGGGCGATCTCGCCGAGCAGGATGGGCAGCAGGATGTCGCGCTCGAATTCCTCAAAGGTTCGGCGCAGCTTGCGCACTTCGTAACGCGCCAGCAAGAGCGCGACGTTGCGCAGCAGGCGCTGGCCGTGGACGGGATCTTCGCCACTGCTGGCGGCAGGGCGTCTTGTCTGTGGGGTAGTAATCGTGGTGCTCATTGCCCGCCTCCCTGCCTCGCCAGAGGCCTCCCAGGAGTGTTGTTGTATTGGGTTTGCAGCGAGCATACCTGAAGGAGCAAGGCGCGAGGATCGGGCCGATCCCCATTTTGGGGAGAGGCCTGAAAACGGCCTCAGGACTTGCGCGCGCGCGGATGCGCGGCATCGTACACCCGCGCCAGATGCTGGTAATCAAGATGAGTATAGACCTGCGTGCTCTGGATGCTGGCGTGGCCGAGCAGTTCCTGCACCGCGCGCAGGTCGCCGCTGGACTGCAGGACGTGACTGGCAAAGCTGTGGCGCAGCATGTGCGGGTGTACGTGGACACCGACACCGGCCTCGCGTGCCCAGCGTGCCAGACGGGCGCGGATCGCCCCGCCGCTGAGCCGCCCACCCTGGCGGCTGACGAACAGTGCAGCCTCGTCGGCCGCCGCCACCTCGCCGCGCACAGCCAGCCAGTCGGCCAGTGCCTGCAGGGCGGCCGTGCCTACCGGTACGGTGCGCTTCTTGCCCCGCTTGCCAAGGACGGTGACCAGCCCCTGGGCGGCGTCGACGTCGCCGCCGACATCGAGCGCGGCAAGTTCGGCCAGCCGCAGGCCGGAGGAATAGAGCAGTTCGAACATTGCGCGATCGCGCAGATGCAAGACACCTTCGCCATCGCCGCCATCGAGCAGGCCCTGCGTCTGATCGGGCGACAGCGCCTTGGGCAGGCGCCGCGGCGAACGCGGCGGGCGAATGCCCAGCGCAGGGTTGAGCGCCATGCCGCGGTGGCGCACCAGCCACGCGAAGAGGCCACGCCAGGCCGACAGCCGGCGGGCAATGGAACGCCCGCCGAGCCCTTCGCCGTGGAGACGGGCCACGAAGCGGCGGATATCATGGGCGGCAAGCGCGTCGACCGCAGTGGCGCCGGCCAGGCGCTGCAGGGCGAGCAAATCGCGGCGGTAGTTTTCCAGGGTCAGCGGCGCCGCGCGGCGCTGGCTGGCCAGCCAGCCGAGGTAGTCGCTCAGCCAGTCCGGGTCGTCCGCCGCCAGCCGGGCATCCATGTCTTTCAGCCGAGCTGGCGCAGCACTGCCGTGGACACCAGTTCGCCAATGCGGCCGAGATAGAGGGTGCCCATCTCGGCATAGAAACGCTCTGCCTCCTCACTGCCCAGCACCAGCAGCCCGATCACCTGGGTCTGGCGGCGCAGCGGTACCAGCGCCACCGAACGCACGTGCGGAGCGGCCTCGCCGAACCAGCCGACGACCTCGATGTTGCCCGGCGCTCCGCAGTAGGGCTGGTGCAGATCGCCGGCGAGAAAACGCACCGCCTCGCTGACCTCGGCGAAGTCGTCGCTGTCATGGCGGATCACGCTGTTCCAGATGCGCAGGGCCACCTGCGGCACGGCAAAATCCTCACGCATGTTGTGGAACAGCGCATGGCGCAGGCTCTCGTAGTCGGGCGCTTCGAGCAGGGCGAGGGAGAAGCGGTGGACCTTGTCACTGATCTCGTCGTTCTCCTCGCCGAAGCGGATCAGCTCGGCGAGCTTGCCTTCGAGCTGACGGATCTTCTCGCGCAGCGCATGGAGCTGGCGCTCGGCCAGCGAAATGGCCTGCCCGCCGTGCGGATGGGGAACGGTGAGCTCGGTAAACAACTCGCCGTGATGGGCGAGAAAATCGGGATGTTCGCGCAGATAGCGGACAACGTCATCGGCATTCATCAACATGGGCTCCTGGACGACGGCGGGGCGCCGCCACGGGTCGGATGGGCATCAGGCGAGTTCGGCCTCGCCCTCGAAAACGGTCACCGCCGGGCCGGTCATCAGCACCGGCGTACCGGGGCCCTGCCAGGCAATCTGCAGCTCGCCGCCGCGGGTCTCCACCCGCACCGACGAGGCCAGCAGTCCACGCAGGATGCCCGCCACCACCGCCGCGCAGGCGCCGGTGCCGCAGGCCAGGGTCTCGCCGGCGCCGCGCTCGTAGACGCGCAGGCGGATGCGGTCTGCGGTCACCACCTCCATGAACCCGGCATTGACACGGGCAGGGAAGCGCGGGTGGGACTCGATCAGCGGCCCGAGCTCGGCCACCGCCGCGGCATCGACGCTGGCCACCACCTGTACGGCATGGGGATTGCCCATCGACAGCGCGGTGATCGCCAGGGTCTGACCGTCCACCTCCAGGGGCTGTACAGCCGCGCAAGAATCCGAAACAAAGGGAATCTGCGCCGGCTCCAGAACCGGCACGCCCATGTCCACGGTCACCTGGCCGTCGTCCTCGAGTCGCGGGGCGATGATGCCCGCACGCGTCTCGACACGAATCTCGCGCTTTGCACTGAGGCCCTTGTCATGAACGAAGCGGGCAAAGCAGCGCGCGCCATTGCCGCACTGCTCGACCTCGCCGCCATCGGCATTGAAGATGCGGTAGCGGAAATCGACCCCGCCCTGAGTGGCCGGCTCGACCACCAGCAACTGGTCGAAGCCGATGCCGCAGTGGCGGTCGGCCAGTTGCCGGATGCGCACCGCGTCGAGTGCGAAGGGCGTGCGGGTGGCATCGACGACGACGAAGTCGTTGCCCAGGCCGTGCATCTTGGTGAAGCGCAGTTGCATGGAAATGGTGTGTCGCCCGTGGTGATGGCGGGATTGTCCTCTAGCGCGTGCAGCGCGTCCACCCGCGCCGTGCGACAATCCTGCCATGGACCGACCCGCTCTCCACATTCCCGTCGTTGCCTGGTTGCTGGCGATCCCCGGCGTACTCTGCCTGCTCGCCGGCATTGTCCTGCTGAGCGGCGACTTTGCCGCGGTGCATCCCCTGCTCGGCGGCGCCGGCGCCGGTCTCGCATTGCTCGTCTCGGCCGTCGCCCTGCTTGGCAGCGCGGGCTTTCCGATCGCCCTGCAGCGCCTCGCCGACCGCGACGGCGCCGGTCAGTAGAGCTTGGGCTCGCCCGGCGGGCGGGTCTTGAAGCGGCGGTGCACCCAGTAGTACTGCTCGGGCATGGTGCGCACCACCGTCTCCAGCCAGCGGTTCATGCGCAGGGTATCGGCGGCGACGTCGTCGGTGGGGAAGTCCGCCCACGGCTCGCCGGTCTCGATGCGATAACCCTGCCCGCCCGGCAGCATGCGGGTCACGCACGGCACCACCGCGGCACCGGCAAGACGCGACAGGCGCGACAGGCCGGTGATGGTGGCCGCCGGCACCCCAAAGAAGGGTACGAAGATCGAATCCTTGCGGCGGTAATCCATGTCCGGCAGGTAATAGAAGGGACGGCCGGCCTTCATCGCCTTCACCGTCGGGCGCGCGCCGTCCTCGCGGGCGAGCAGCAGCTGGTCGCCGAAACGGCTGCGGCCGTGGAAGAACCAGCGGTCGAACACCGCATTGCTCTGGCGGGCGTAGATGCTGACGATGTCGAAACTCATGGTGACCCGCGTGCCCCCCATGTCGAGACCGACGAAATGCGGCGCCAGCAGGATCACCGGCCGCCCGCCGGCAAGCAGTTCGCCCACCCGCCCCTCGTCGGCGAAGCTCACCAGACGCAGCAGGCGCGCGCGCGGTGCCCACCACAGCAGGCTGCGCTCCAGCAGACTGCGCCCGAGCACGCCGAAATGGCGGCGCGCCAGGGCGCGCCGTGCACCCTCGTCGAGCTCCGGGAAGCACAGCCGCAGGTTGGTCAGCACGACGTTGCGACGGCCGCGTGCAAACCACCACAGCACGCGCCCCAGCGCCTGGCCGCAGGCGGCCAGCACAGGCAACGGCAGCCAGTGCAGCAGCCAAAGTGCAGCCACGCCCACCCGGCTCAGCAGCCGTGCACCCACGCCATCACCCGCCTTGCTGCGTCTGCGCCCCATCTCAGCGCTGCGCCCCGTCGTCGGTTGCGGGCGGCGGCACCCCCTTGGGGCGCTTGTAGCGGTCATAGCCCCACAGGTACTGCTGCGGGCAGGAGAGGATGAGACGCTCGATGTCGCGGTTGATCGCCGCGCACCGCGCCACGGTGTCGCCGGCAATATCTTCCCGGCCGAGGCTGAAGCGCAGCACGTAGCCCTGCCCGCGCGGCAGACGTTCGGCCCAGGTGTAGATCACCCGCACGCCCTTCACCTCGGCCATGCGCGCAGCCAGCGTCATGGTCCACGCCGGACGGCCGAAGAATGGCGCCCACACGCCCTCGCCGACCCCCGGAGCCTGGTCGGGCAGCATGCCCACGGCCTGGTTGCTGCGCAGGGTCTTGACCAGCTTGCGGACGCCGGAAAGGTCAGCCGGCGCCGTGCTCATCTGCGCGCGCGTGCGCCCGGCCTCCATCAGCGGCTGCAGCGCGGCCTTGCGCGGCGGACGATAGAGCACGGTGACCGGAATGTGGGTGGAAACGTATTGTGCGGTGATCTCGAAGCAACCCAGATGGGGGGTGAGGAAAAGGATGCCGGCACCGGCTTCGACAGCATCCTCGACCAGTTCCCAGCCCTCCACCCGCTGCACGCTTTCCGCCACCTTCTCCACCGGACGCAGCCACAGCCACGGCAGCTCCAGCGCCTGGCGGCCGGCTTCCCGCACCGCAGCGCGCAGCACGGCGCCATCCTCCCGGCCCAGGGCACGGTAAAGATTGTCGTGCAGACGGCGGCGGTAGCCCGCATCGAGGCGATACACCACCCAGCCTGCCCAGCCGCCGAAGCGGTGCAGCCAGGCCAGCGGCAGGCGGGAAAGCACGCGGAAGAGGAGCTCTGTAAACACGTTCGCAAGGGCGGCCGGAGGGCACCCGCAAGGAGCGGGGTTTGACCGCGGACTGACAAGGACTATAATTATCGCTTAGCCGCCGAGTTAATACGACAACTTGCAGGGCGGGCGCAAGCTTTCAGGGCGCGCAAGAAATACTGCTAAAGCGTCAGCTGCTCGACCAATCCCCGGAGCCGGCGACGACGCCACACCCGGGGATTTTGTCTTTCAGGAGCAGCACGCATGTCCAGAGAATTCCTCTTTACCTCCGAATCGGTTTCCGAAGGCCATCCCGACAAGGTTGCCGACCAGGTCTCCGACGGCATCCTCGACGCCATCCTCGCCGAGGACCCGAAGGCCCGCGTGGCCTGCGAAACGCTGGTCTCCACCGGCCTGGTGGTGATCTCCGGTGAAATCACCACCACCGCGCACCCCAACTACAAGGAAATCGCCCAGGACGTCATCCGCCGCATCGGCTACGACGACTCGGCCACCGGCTTCGACTACAAGTCCTGCGCCATCCTCACCGCCATCAACCGCCAGTCGCCGGACATTGCCCAGGGCGTCAATGAGGGCGAGGGTCTCGATCTCGATCAGGGCGCCGGCGACCAGGGTCTGATGTTCGGCTACGCCTGCAACGAAACCCCCAGCCTGATGCCGCTGCCCATCTACTATGCGCACCGCATCATGCAGCGCCAGGCCGAGCTGCGCAAGGATGGCCGTCTGCCGTGGCTGCGCCCGGACGCCAAGAGCCAGCTCACGGTGAAGTACGTGGACGGCAAGCCGGTGGCCATCGACACCGTGGTGGTATCCACCCAGCACAGCCCGGAGGTCTCCCACGCGCAGATCAGTGAAGCGGTGATCGAGGAAGTGATCAAGCCGGTGCTGCCCAAGGAACTGCTCGGCGACAAGGTGCGCTACCTGATCAACCCCACCGGGCGCTTCGTCATTGGCGGCCCGCACGGCGACTGCGGCCTCACCGGGCGCAAGATCATCGTCGACACCTACGGTGGCGCGGCCCACCACGGCGGCGGGGCATTCTCCGGCAAGGACCCCTCCAAGGTCGACCGTTCGGCCGCCTACGCCGGCCGCTACGTGGCCAAGAACGTGGTTGCCGCCGGACTCGCCGACAGGTGCGAGGTCCAGGTCGCCTACGCCATCGGCGTGGCCAAGCCGGTCAGCCTGATGGTCGACACCTTCGGCACCGGCAAGATCAGCGACGAGCAGATCGCCGAGCTGATCGCCGCTCACTTCGACCTGCGCCCCAAGGCCATCATCCAGACCCTCGACCTGCTGCGTCCGATCTACGCCAAAACTGCGGCGTACGGCCACTTCGGCCGCGAGGAGCCGGAGTTCACCTGGGAACGTACCGACAAGGCCGCAGCACTGCGCGCCGCCGCCGGACTGTAAGCGCTTGCAACGGCCGCCCGCCGAGGGCGGCCGCTGCTATTCTGGCGCCCCACTGCCGCCTCAACTGATGCCATGCTGACCCATTTCCTGATGCTCGCCCTCGGCCTCGTCACCCTGGTGGTGGGGGCTGATGCCATGGTCCGCGGCGCCTCGCGCCTGGCCGTCACCTTTGGCATCTCGCCACTGGTCGTCGGACTCACCGAGGTCGCCTTAGGCACCAGCGCGCCGGAGCTGGCCGTATCGGTGGGCGCAACCCTGGGCGGCAACCCGGATCTGGCGATCGGCAACGTCATCGGCAGCAACATCGCCAACATCCTGCTCATCCTCGGCATCTCCGCGCTGATCACCCCGCTGCTGGTGGCCGAGCAGATCATCCGCCAGGAGGTGCCGATCATGATCGGCGCCTCCGTGCTGATGGTGGTCATGGCCCTCGATGGCAGCATCAGCCGGCTGGAAGGCGCCATACTCTTCGCGCTGGTGATCGCCTACACGGTCTTCCTGATCCGCCAGTCGCGGCGGGCCTCGCGTGAAGTCGAAGAGGAATTCGCCAGCGAGATCCCCAGCTCCGACTGGGACCGCCACTGGAGCGTGCAGGCCGCCCTCATCGTCGGCGGCCTCGCACTGCTGGTGCTGGGTGCGGACTGGCTGGTGGATGCCGCGGTGGCCGTGGCCCAGACCTTCGGCGTCAGCGACCTGGTGATCGGCCTGACCATCGTCGCCGTCGGCACATCGATGCCGGAGGTCGCCACCTCCATCGTCGCCGCGCTGCGCGGCCAGCGCGACATTGCCGTAGGCAATGTGGTGGGCAGCAACGTCTTCAACATCTTCGCCGTCATCGGCGCCACCGGCCTGGTGTCGGCTACCGGCATCCCGGTCCCCGAAGCGGCACGCAACTTCGACCTCTGGGTGATGCTGGCGGTAGCCTTCGCCTGCCTGCCCATCCTCATCACCGGGCGCGAGATCGCACGCTGGGAGGGCGGCGTATTCCTTGGCTACTATGCCGCCTACACCGCCTGGCTGGTGCTTTCCGCGCAGCAGCACAGCGCGCTGCCAGCCTTCTCCGGGATCATGCTGAGCTATGTGATGCCGCTGACGGTGATCACCCTGATCGTATCCATCATGCGCCACAACGGGCGGTCGCACTGACGGACGGTCACATGAAGGTCATCAGGATCCTTGCGCGCCGATGTGCGGCAAGCACGTTCCTGCAGGCTGGGCTCTCCATTGAGAACGCCGCGCTGCCGAGTTCCTCCGCCAGCTTTTCCAGCAGCTTGCGCAACCAACCCTTCGCCGCAAGGGAAACACCCCCGGCAAGACCGGCCAACAGCTCCTGGATACGCCGATTGCAGCGCCGAAGATCCGTCAGCAATGCCTCGGTTTCGGCTAGCGTGGCGGTATTGAAGAGATGCTGAGCGGCCCTCAGGACATTGTGATTTGACGGCCCGAAGAGCGCGCGCAATATCCTGAAGAGCGCGTTCTGCTCGCTCGCGGTAAGCGGGTGACTGGCGCTCATTTGCGCAAACTCCTGATGAAGAGACGCTCTACCGTCTCCGCAGCAAACCCTGAGAAACGAACCTGCATGATGACATCCGGATTGGCATCAACCAGCAGGAACAACACTGAACGGGAGCCTCCGAGACCGGCATACCCGCGCCCTTCCGCGGTTTCAAACTGCAGGCTGTCGATCGATCCGCCCAGTTCTTCCAAGAGCATGCGCCGTAGTTCGTCGAGTTCATGCCGCTGGATATCGGCAAGGCCAGCAAACACCTCCGTGCCACGCATCCCGAGCAGATAGGCCGGCAAGACATCCATCTGCAGGGGAAAGCCTATGTCCTCAGCGCTCAACAGTTCCGCAGACACGATGCCACCACCTGCGAACGCGAGGGTGACCGGATCTGCCAGCACACGCCCATACATCAGTTCGGACAGCGGCACGTGCAGACGCAGTCCGGGCGTCGCACCGACCTGCACGTAGGCCTGCGTCACAGGCACAGTCGTGCACGCACCGAGGGTGAGCCCGGCAGTCAATGCGAGAGCCGCGGGGAATGCAAAGAAAGGGCCAGAGCGGCTCATTGCGTACTGCCTGCGGAATGCTTGGATGCTCATTATTCTAGAACAAAAATGACAACGTCAACGCCCGCCAATCCATCACGCGCGCGAGCACCACTTGGCTGCTGCGGTTGCTATAATCGCCAAGTTCCGAGGAGCGCTGCGAGGTGCCGCATCAGCCGGCCCCCAGGCTCGGAAAGCCACGGCTCCGCTGCTGTGGCCGTTTGAACGGCGCTCACCCGAAACGCTCCGAGCGCGTTTCGCTTCTCAACCCTGCCGGGTTGGGGATGCCGGGTGAGCCGCTGTGTCTTTCCCCCTCCCCCCCGGCCATAGCATGGAGCTTCACATGAACGCTGTGGCTGAATTCAATGATTACGTGATTGCCGACCTCTCGCTGGCCGACTGGGGCCGCAAGGAAATCCGTATCGCCGAAACCGAGATGCCGGGCCTGATGGCGATCCGCGAGGAGTACGCCGCCAGCCAGCCCCTGAAGGGTGCGCGCATCACCGGCTCGCTGCACATGACCATCCAGACCGCGGTGCTGATCGAGACGCTGACCGCGCTCGGCGCCGAAGTCCGCTGGGCCTCGTGCAACATCTTCTCGACCCAGGATCACGCCGCCGCCGCCATCGCGGCCGAGGGCATCCCGGTGTTCGCGGTGAAGGGCGAATCGCTGACCGAATACTGGGACTACACCCACCGCATCTTCGAATGGGCCGACGGCGGTTACTCGAACATGATCCTCGACGACGGCGGCGACGCAACGCTGCTGCTGCACCTCGGCGCCAAGGCCGAGAAGGACATTTCGGTGCTGGCCAAGCCGGGTTCGGAAGAAGAAACCATCCTCTTCGCCGCGATCAAGGCCAAGCTGGCCGTCGATCCGACCTGGTACTCGGTGCGCCTGGCGCAGATCAAGGGCGTGACCGAGGAAACCACCACCGGCGTCCATCGCCTGTACCAGATGCATGCCCGCGGCGACCTCAAGTTCCCGGCGATCAACGTCAACGACTCGGTGACCAAGTCCAAGTTCGACAACCTCTACGGTTGCCGCGAGTCGCTGGTCGATGGCATCAAGCGCGCCACCGACGTCATGGTCGCCGGCAAGATCGCCGTCGTCTGCGGCTACGGCGACGTGGGCAAGGGTTCTGCCCAGGCCCTGCGCGCCCTGTCGGCACAAGTCTGGGTCACCGAAATCGACCCGATCTGCGCGCTGCAGGCTGCCATGGAAGGCTACCGCGTGGTGACCATGGAATACGCCGCCGACAAGGCCGACATTTTCGTCACCACGACCGGCAACTTCCACGTCATCACCCATGACCACATGGCCGCGATGAAGAACAACGCCATCGTTTGCAACATCGGCCACTTCGACAACGAAATCGATGTCGCCTCGCTGGAAAAGTACCAGTGGGAAGAGATCAAGCCGCAAGTCGACCACGTCATCTTCCCGGATGGCAAGCGCATCATCCTGCTGGCCAAGGGTCGCCTGGTGAATCTCGGTTGCGGCACCGGTCATCCGTCCTACGTGATGTCCTCGTCGTTCGCCAACCAGACCATCGCCCAGATCGAGCTGTTCACCAAGACCGCCGACTACCCGGTGGGTGTCTATACGCTGCCCAAGCACCTCGACGAAAAGGTCGCCCGCCTGCAGCTGAAGACGCTCAACGTGCAACTGTCGACGCTGACGCAGCAGCAGGCCGACTACATTGGCGTGCCGGTGGAAGGCCCGTACAAGGCCGACCACTACCGCTACTGATCGTCCGCAGCTGCCACCGGCCGCCCCGATGAGCATGAACTCCTTCCATGCCCGCCAGGGCGGTCGGCATCAGCCGGCAAAAGCGGACGAAAAACCGGTCAAGACGCCGGTCGACCGTCACGGCCTGCTGCGCGCCGACGCACTGCTGGTCCAGCGCGGACTGGCAGCGTCGCGCACGCAGGCGCAGCGGCTGATCGGCGAAGGCCGGGTACTCGTCGACGGCAAGGCAATCGCCAAGCCGTCGCTGGAACTACCGGCCGACGCCAGCCTCAGCGTTGTCGAAGACGAAAGCGACCGCTACGTTTCGCGCGGCGGCCTCAAGCTTGCCGGCGCCCTGGCGCACACCGGTCTCGCTGTCACCGGCAGGACCTGCCTCGATGTCGGGCAATCCACCGGCGGCTTCACCGACTGCCTGCTGCAGGCCGGCGCCGCGAAAGTGGTCGGCGTCGATGTCGGTCACGGCCAACTGCACGCCAAGCTGAAAAACGACGGGCGTGTCAGCGCACTGGAAGGCATCAATTGCCGCTCACTGACCGCCGCCGATCTCGGCGACGCCATGCCGGCCGGCGGTTTCGACCTGATCGTCGGCGACGTCTCCTTCATCTCGATGACTCTGGTGCTGCCGCAACTGCCGGCGCTGCTCGCCGCCGGGGGCGACCTGCTGCTGCTGATCAAGCCGCAGTTCGAGGTCGGTCCGCGAGGACTCTCCAAAGGCGGTATCGTGCGCGACACCAGGCTTTATGCAGTTGTGGAAGCCCGACTGCAGAGTTGCGCCGCAGCCTGCAGGTTGAAGGTGAAGAGCTGGCTCAGTTCACCGATCACTGGCACCGACGGCAACCACGAGTTCTTTATCTGGATGCAGCATGCACAAGGCTGAACGCTCGACCCGGCTTTCCCCGCAAACCGCGGAAGGCACCGAAAAACTGCGCGGCGTCCCCACCCGGCGGGGCGAGTTGCCGTCGGCGTAGCGGCCAGCCATAATGGATGCATTATGGAACCATAGGCACAAACCCATGCCAGTCACACTGACCATCAAACAGGTACCTGACGAAATGGCTGCGCGGCTGCGTAGACTGGCTGCACGCAATCATCGCTCCGTCCAGGGTGAACTGATGCACACGCTGGAAACTCTGCTTGCCACGCACAATCCAGCCGAAAGGGCCGAGCCCCCCACCCCCTCTCGGGCACGCAAACGGAGAGCCAGCCCACAAGCCCCGTCTGCGCAGGAGAAGGCGCCCGATGACCTGCTATTCGAACTTGACCGTATCGTCGCTGGCACGCATTGGGGCAAGGCCCCTGTGCTCACGCGCGAGCAGGCCAACGATCGTGGCCTGACGCGCGAGATCGATCACCTTGTGCAGGAACTGAGGGCTGATTACCGTCCATGACCCCGGGCTACTTCCTCGACACCAACATCCTGATCTACGCCACCTCACTGGCGGCCGACCATGCAGGCAGGCGAGCGCTGGCGCGGGAATGGATCGCACGCACCGACTGGGGTCTATCCACCCAGGTGCTGATGGAGTTCTACGCCAACGCCCGCCAACCCCGCCACGGCCTGCCCGCCGACGCCCCTCGCCGCCTGGTGGAGCAGTTCGCCAACTACCGTCCGGTTCAGCCCATGGACCGCGAGCTCGTGCTCGAGGCGCTTTCCTTGCGTGAACGCCACCAGCTCAGCCACTGGGACGCAGCCATCCTGTGCGCTGCTCGCCGCCTGGGCGCCCACACAGTCATCAGCGAGGATCTGAACCACGGCCAGCGCTACGACGAGGTAGCGGTCTTCAATCCGTTTCTCGGCCAGACAGAACCTTAAATTGCCTCTGGATGCGACATGCACACACCTGAACTCTCCATCGAATTCTTCCCCCCGCAGACCACCGAAGGGGCCGAAAAGCTGCGCACCGTGCGTGATCAGCTCGCCGTGCTGCAGCCGGCTTTTTTCTCGGTCACCTACGGCGCCGGCGGCTCCACCCGCGAACGCACCTTCGCCACCGTGCAGGAGATCGCCGCCGCGGGCTTCGAGGCCGCCCCCCACCTCTCCTGCATCGGCTCCAGCCGCGCCCAGCTGCGCGACATCCTCGACGAATACGACGCCGCCGGCATCCGCCGCATCGTCGCACTGCGCGGCGACCTGCCCTCCGGGGTCGGCACTGCCGGCGAATTCCGCTACGCCAACGAACTGGTGGAATTCATCCGCGCGGAAAGCGGGCAGCGCTTCCGCATCGAGGTCGCCGCCTATCCCGAGTGGCACCCGCAGGCGAAAAGCCCGCGCGACGACCTCATCGCCTTCCAGCGCAAGGTCGCCGCCGGCGCCGATTCGGCGATCACGCAGTATTTCTACAACATCGACGCCTATCTGCACTTCGTCGATGAAGCCCGCGCGCTCGACGTGGACATCCCCATCGTCCCGGGCATCATGCCGATCTCCAGCTTCAGCAAGCTGGCGCGCTTCTCCGACGCCTGCGGCGCCGAGATTCCGCGCTGGATGCGCCGCAAGTTCGAGAGCTTCGGCGACGACAGCGCATCGGTGAAGGCCTTTGGCCTCGATGTGGTCACCGAGCTGTGCGAGCGCCTGCTCGAAGCCGGCGCGCCCGGTCTGCACTTCTACAGCATGAACCAGGCCGAAGCGACGCTGGCAATCTGCGAGCGCCTCGGGCTGATGCCGCAGGCACACTGATCAGTGATTCAACCTAGAAACCGCAGTTGATCGCTCAAAATGACCTTGAATGCCATACAGGGAGTGCAATGTGTGCTGACGACGACGGTCACCCGGCGGGTGAGTCCGCTACGTGTCCGATTGCACGCCTGGCGAGCCGCCTGGCTGCGTTGCTCCTCCTTGCAGGGAACAACCATGCCGCGTCGTCGCGCCTTGCCAGACGGCTCGCCAGACGC
>WPCG01145613.1_pt1 | contig 15665 bp, 15 predicted proteins | sample 5403311 | NCBI WGS metagenome assembly WPCG01 (sample SAMN12869467, study PRJNA574797) | sludge metagenome | isolation source: wastewater treatment of Control | place: China:Beijing | collected 2019-05-17 | reverse complement strand
TAAGATTTCTAATCTTTTTACTAGCTTACCCCTTGATAAAACTTTATGTAGTTTCTCGAGGCAGTCATCGAACTCTACAGCACCATCACTGTCTGCCAAACTGACTAATACAGAGATAATTTGAACATCAAGAAGGTTTCTTTTTTTCTTGCCTATCGCAAACATAAACAGTACCTAACATTTTTTTATAAAATGCTAGATTACCACTAAACCTCCACATCATACTGCGGCAGATCGGGCGCCGGCCCTGTGACCTGCCCGTCTTTGATAAAGCACTTCTGCCCCACTGCCACACCTACACCCATCGCCACCATCTCGCTGCCGTTGCGCAGGGTGACGGTGGTTGTGCCGGTGGCTTCGCTGACATGAGTGACGGTACCGATAACTCGACTGCCACCAGGCAATAGACTGATAAATCGCTTCCACGGATTAACTGTTGCCATGATGTCGCTCCAGTCGAATGGTTTGTTTAACCATGCTGGCACCGGTGCCGCTGGCTTGGATGCCGACTGCGAGGCATAGGCCGCGCCAGTTTGTGCCGTTATGCGGCTGCACTTCGCAGAGCATGGCTGGCAGCACTAAGCCTGGTGCTTTTTCGGGCGGGAATAACGGCATGGTCATGCTGACAATCTCTTGATTACCGCCTTTGCAGATTTCAGCAATACCACGTGCCCGCGCGGCGCTTGTTGTTGTGATCAGGTCGTCATACACATCGGCGGCGGGTTTATCGCCCGCGGTGCCGGCGCGACGCACATCGACTGCAACGCCTTGGGTTGTGCCGCTCACGTAGCAGCTGTTCCATTGCGGCTGTGGTGACCATTCGCCACCAATGTCGGTAACGACTTGATGCGGCACGATGCGGTCAACAATAGTGGTGGGCCAGTACCAGACTGCATCACGGTAGCGCGGCAATACAGTCAGCTCATCACCTGCTGCAGCGGGCCGCACGACTGCACCGATACTCTCAGCAATTCGGCTGATGATCTGCATAGGTGTTTGATCTTGATACGTGAGCGCGCCTGCGGGAATGTTCCAGTCCACTGGGTTTTCGTTGATGCTGTCCCAGTGAATTGTAAATCCAGTATTTAATAACTGATCTTCTGCAGCCTGCCGTGCGTTGATGCTGACAGCATTTACAGCGCTGCGTGTGGGCGCATACGGCTCTGCGAGTAATTGGGTGCGGCTTGCGCCTTTAATCGTGTAGCGCTCAGCGGGAAACTTGCCGGCGCTGCTGTACGACTCAATCACAAACAGCCATTCGTGGCCGTTGATTGTCACTTTGATAGTTTTCTGACCCATCGCATTCGGCATAACCTGCTGCAAGCTGGTCGCTCCGAACAGCGAGCCACTGAATGACCAGCTGTGCGAGTCAATGTCGAGATCAATGCTGATGCTGGTCACATCGATAGGCGTGCAATCGGGCAGAACGCACACGCTAACTGTATTTGCAATCATGTGCGTGTCCTTAATTTCGGGTTCGATTGGCTCAGGGATAACGATCACAGGGCCGTCGTAGTCAGGGTAAACGATGCCCGTTGGGCGCGGGTCGGTCGGTATTCCCCATCCCCATCGTAGGCGGTTTAATATATTTACTCTGCGAGCATCGGCCCAGCGCACGCGATTAGGCCTGCTGTCCTTAGGCTGCGTCTGATATTTGGGCGCGACGTAGCGGAAGTTGAAGAAGGCTAGCCCGGTCAGCTGTGGCGCGTATTGCTGACCTCTAAATATGAAATGCACAGGCTGCGTATTGGGTATATAGAGGCTGGCATCAAACTCTGCTCTAGCAGCGGCAATGCGGCCCAACTCATCAGTCCTAGCTATGCCGATTTGCGTCTCCGCATCTTTAGCAGGCACTAGCAATCTGTACGCAAGCAGCATGCGACGAATGTCCTTCGCCTGCAAACTGCGATCCCAGCGCGCTACTGCGAAACTATCCTTTGGGCTGATTTCCAGCCAGCGAAATCGGTCATCTGGGGCGTCTGCATGCGCAGACTTAGACCATCGCGCGCTGAGCTCAAGTTCTTTTCTGTCAACTTCAGACCAGCTAAAGAGCGATTGGGCGCTCGCTTGCGAGGCTGTTCCCCACGCCGCTGCAGTTGCATGCTGTTTTTCGGGTGGTGATTGCCAGCCAGAGTGGCTTTCGCGGCGATCCTTGGCGTTAGATTTTTCCCAGCGTGATGAAATTGACGTAGTGATCGCCGGCGGCGGAACAATATCAATATCCGGCGTGCCGTCAAAATTGAAGTCGAGCGGCGTTGGTGGCCGGTACGGTGCTGCTGTGAAACTAAAGGCCGCTGAGCCGGGTCGGTAAGCCATTTTTTAGCCCTTAGATACCTGTGTTTTTGGATAAACTCTATGCATCTTTTGCGAAACTGGGTAGCCAGCTTTTAGCGCTTCCCTGCATAGTCCTGCTCTGGTGTTGTAGCTATCGTTTTGGCCAAGCAGCCCAAGATAGCTTGTAAGCCTCTCCGGCGTGTTATCTCCGCACAGCGGGCAGGATAAATTATTAAATTTTAAATGGTAATCTGCGGACTGGGCGCACTCGTCTGAGCGTGCTGGTCTTACCGCTGATGTCGCCGGACTGGCCGCCGTCGCTGAAGCGCTGGATCCATGCGTAGATGGACGAGCCCTGCGTACTCGCCCAGTAGTACTGGCTGCCGTGCAGTGCCTGCTCGCCGCCAGTCTGGAACTCAGGCACCTGCGTTTTGCCGGGCGCAATGTTCAGCCAGAACAGATTCAACTCATTTTTTGCGGGCATGTACCAGTCATCATGGCCGCCACCTCGATAGTCTAAACAGTGCGATGCGGCATAGTGATCTGCACTGTTCATTGACCATGTGTTCGACCATCCGCCTGTTAGGCTGCTCGTGCCAGGAGTAGAGGTGTTAGCTGTTTTCCATCGCAGGCCGTAAACGTCTGCCTCGATGGGAGCAACCAGTACTTTGTACATCTGACCCTGGTCTTCAATGTCGCCAATGTAGTAGCCTCCCTGGAAGAACTCGCCGATAACTGTTGGTAGGTCTGGCGCGGGTGGTTCTTCACCCCAATCAATATCTACCGGTCCGTGCGCAATCGGTTGAAAATACATTTCTGCTTGCGCCATAGCGCTGCCGACTGGCCGCGGCATGCCGGGGGTGGAGTTCCACCACACCGGCTCCTCGTCCGGCAGCGTGCCAGGAGCGGTGACGCGGTATAGCCAGCCCAAGAAAACAGACGGTCGTATGATGTCGCCGTAGGCTACAGTTCTGTTTGGCGTGAAGGGTTCACCCCAATGATCTATAGCAAACGCATACACACGACTGGTTTTTGAGCCCTCTATGCCCAGCTCCGCAATACCGTCTGCATTGGCAATAGCGCTACCACATACGCGCCACGTGCCATTTTCCTGCCGCTCTACTGCAACAACCTCCCGCGATGCGGGGAGGTCTTGCACGCGCACTGTGGCGAATAGATCGCCAAGCATGAACTCTTCATCAGCCATTAGTCTGCATCTCCTCGCACTTGCAGTTTAAAGTTGTCGTCATTCATTGTGCCCTTGCCTGCGAGCACTGTGCGCACCAGCCATGCTGGGCCAAGACAAGCATCAGTGTTGAAGCGGATCGCATTACCGGACGCCCACCCAGTACCCCATCCCTCTGCGCGTATTGTGAAATACGGCGTGCTGGTTGCCGGGTTGATTGGCGATAAATCGTATGCCGTGCTGCCCGTTGCGATAACCCCGAGCTTTTGCTCTACGACCTGAAAGCCTGTAGTGCTTGTAAATACAATCGCCCATTTCCCCGAAATACTGCCCATGTTCGCTACTTCCGGCGGGTAGTTCAGCGAGTTGTACTGCGCGGTGGTTTGGTCGCCGATTGGATTATCGGTCCAGTTTGGTGCTCCGGTATTCCACGTTTTTTGCGTGAACCAGCGGTACAGCCGAGCCTGCATATCGCCCCATGTGAGTGCCGACGACACAAATGTTTCGGTGGCGGGTAAATCCCACGGCACCGGTGAGTTGATGCTCACTGCACCAGTGATTTGCACCTCTGTGCACACGGTCATATGTTCAACGCGGTCGCAGATTGTTAGCGGTGGCGTGAGCGGTTCGCCCAGTTCGTCCTGAATCAGCAGCGGACTGGCCCATGTTAGCGTGCCGGCCTCGCGATCAGTCGTGTATTGTGCTGGGTCGAGGCGATTCTCCTTGCTATCAACAACATATATTTCAGCCTGTCCGTAGCGGCTCAGGGTTACTGTGCTGCCCGGCGTTGTCGTCGCAGGCGTTTTGCCTGTGTGGTGAATAACCAGCACATCGCCATCGCGATAAATTGGTACACGGCCATCGGCTGGTAGACGAACTGGGTCAAGGCCCAGCAGCTTAGCCGACATGGGCAGGCTGGTTTGCACTACAGTGTTGTAGCGAATCAGCGAGCTGATCACCTGCACATCACTGGCACCGCTCAGGTCTTCTGGATCCGTCGTGAACGCAATACGCGCAATACCGGTTTGCGAGTCAACCTTTCCGTGGATAACGCCGCTATTAAAAACACCGTTGATATCTGATGTCGCAGTGATCACTTCTGCAGTATCTGTGCGCACGGCTGTGATCTGCATGCTGGCTGGTCGTAGTGGACTGCCGGGCGTGCGGAAAAACAGGTACGTTGTGCTAAAGCCGACCGCAGCAGTTAAGCAGGCAAGGCGCTGAATAGGCGCGCTGCTGTTGCTTGGCCAAGTAGCTAGGCGTGCTGTGCGGCCTGCGTAGTCAACTGAACCGACCGCAATGCCAGCATTGGTTCTGCTGTCGATGTTTTTGTACAAAATGCCGTCGCGGTCGATGTACAGCTCTGTGCCCCACTGGAATAACAGTGAGCCCGGAACAATCGCATCAGCAACGTTAGGAAGTAGCGCTAACTCAACTTGCGGGGCCGGCACATCCTCAACGACTGAGCCGTAGCCAACGCTGGCTTCTTGAGCGCGTACTAGCAAGGTGCCAGTGAATTGCTCACGTTTAGCTGTTGATGTATGTCCTAATTCCGGGCGATTACTCTGTCGGTAATTAACGTAATAATCCTTGTACTGGTATTCAGCTTCAGTACGCAGACTAAACTCACCCGTTGTGTAGTTGATTGATCCAGCTAAACCAACCCAGTTACCCGCACCGTCATCGCGCACTTCACGATCTACAGAGCTTTCTGTTTCGTACTCTTCAAGACTTGCGCTTGCGCTGAACCCTGAGCCAGCGCGATTAAATACGGGCACCTTGCCTTTGCGCTTGGTTGTCCAGCGTAACCAGATAGAGCCTGGCTTAAGCGGCGCACCAGTTATTGTTCCAGTCGTCATACCGCCCGCATCGGCGCCCAGCGTGAGCGGGTGATCAATTGTTGTGCCCTGCTCGTACTCAACGTTGATGCTGCTGCCGACATCCGGCGTTATCGTAAACAACAGCGTTAAAATGCCGGCACCGCTATTGATATAGCCTGTTAGCTCAGCGCTTGTGAACTCACCTGCAGCGTTACTCGTGGCGGTTTTAGTGACGCCACCGTGCACCGTTTTAACGATCACGCCCGCTGGATTGATACCTGCATACTGCAGCTCATGCACGATCTTAACTTTTGGCGCATCGACCGCGCCTTCGTGGGTTTGAAAGTTAAAGTCAGCGCTGGCCACATAGTTATAAATGATCGATGTATCAACATCTGGCATAGCGTCAAGCGTCAGCGATACTGCGCCGGTTGCGAAATTCACGCTGCCTGTGCCCTCGCCGACTAGCTCACCAGAGCCTGAGTCGCGCAGCTCATACCAGCGACCCAGCGCCATATAGCTAACGCTCAAAGTGGCTGGGCGCGGCTTGGCATCGGCAAGGTTGAGCGTATACGCAAAGCCGCGATTGCCGAGCTTAATTTCAACTTCACCGGTAACGGTTTGACCAGTCGCCGCCGCACCGACAATGTAAGTCGCGGTCGCTGAGCCTGTGTATGGGCTGGCACGGTAAGCAGTAATCAAGCCGGTTTCGTAATCCATGCTAACCCGAGTAAAGCCAGCAGAACCTGACTGCAGCTTTAGCTCGCCTGATCCGTCATCTTTATATTTTGCAACGCTAACGACAAGCGTAACGCTGCCACGCGAATCGCCGGTACTTAAAAACGTGCGGCTTTCGCCAGCTTCTACGCTGGCAAACGTCAGGTTTACGCTGCGCGCCGTGGTCGATGCTGCCAAATTGTAGGCCTTGCGAGCCCCACCAACTTGATCAACCAGAGCGTTTTCTTTTACGCCGCTTGGCACGAGCTGCGAGTAAACGGACTGCACACGCAACTGCAAATCGCCTTTTGCGCATGCCACAGCTAAGGGACTGATGCCATAGTAACGTGCTGAGTCCGCTACTTGTGTCGAAAACACCCGCGCTTTCTCTTGCCCATCTAGATTTTTAGAGCTAGTGCCGGCAGGTGACGGCTGGCCGCCAGGATATTTAAACAACAGTGGCGCGCTAATGCCTAGCGTCAGATGGCGGCGGACGAATGTGGTCCAGTTTCCGTTTCCATAGTCGTACACAAATTCGCGCAACGTGGCCTCGACGCTGCTGATGCGAACGTACTGACTGTTAAGGCCGCTGACCAGTTGATAAACATCACCAACCTCGGGCTGTTTAAGGCTGTCATGCTGAATGCAAGTTAGCGCGCGCTGACCTGCAAACTGATCACCCAGCAGGTCAAAGCTGGCTGTTGTGCTGGGCACAACGTAGCCCTCAATGAATCCGCGCGCTTCTTCGCGCTCATCAGTCTGACTGTCTGTATTGAACATTAGCGCGTGCACTAAATCATCACCAGGCTTGCGCGTGATTATGCAGTGCGCGCCAAGGTAGCGATCTTGGTTTTCTGTGATTACACCGGCAAACACTTTACGCAGATTAATGCGGCCCAGTGTGCGGTCGAGGCGTGAGATATCGGGGAAAAGGTTATTGATTTCATTATCAACAATTGCCTCGCCGGTGGCGCGCCCACCGCCGTCTGCTTCATCGCTTAAGCGCTGGCTCTTGAGCAGCTTTACATCATCTACTGTGATCGTCATGGCTTTTCTCTAGTCATTAAAAAACCCGCACATGGCGGGTTTCTTGGTCAATGTTTAGCGCTAAGGCGCTGGCGGTTCAAGTGCTGGTGGCTCGACTGTTAGCAATCGAATAGTGATTTCGTAGAGTGCCGTTGGCCCTGGATTGACTTGCCGCTCCAGTGCGACGCACTGCAATGGCGGCCCATCCTCATGATTAAATATCACGCTAAACTCGCGACCATCAGGCAGCGTAAGCGGCATGATGCGACCGAATGTGTCGCGTAGAACTTCGAGTGCGCGCACCGTTTGCAGCTCAGTCCACACACCGCCATTACTAGCCAGAGTGATTGGCCGGCCATGGATTTTGTGGCCGCCTTGCACGAGCAGTTGGCCGCCCAGCGAGCGCTCAGACTCTTGCTCGACAACCGACCAATCAAACTCATCCACCCATTCAAACTGGTCATCCAGCTCTAAACTGTCTAATTGCATTACATGCTCCGTAGTCCAGCCTGCGCGAGTATGTCGAGCAGTGCAGTTTCATCGCGCGAACTTTCAACACCCACGTTGACGCTCTGGCCGCCGACCTGCAGTTTGATGATTTTAGTTGGCTCCTGCTTTTGGGTGGCCGCAGGTTTTGCTGCGGCCTTTTCAGCTTCTGCCTTGGCCTCTTCTGCTTTTTTGTTGCGCGCCGCACGCTCACGCTCAGACTCGATTTCGCTCAGCGTGCTCAGTGCTTTCTGCAGATTGCGTACAGCTCGATCGTCACCATCTTTACGCGCTTCTGCGAGCTGCGACTGCAGATCACGACGGCGTGAGTCCATCTTAGATTTTTCGATTTCCTCTTGAGTGCCTTTAAGCTGCAGCAGCTCATCGTTCAGCGAGTCGAGCGTTGATTTAGTGCTATCGGCCAGCTGATCCATTTTCTGTTTCGCGGCATCGACTGCACCCTCTAGAGCGCTTAAGTCCGACTCATCGAGCAAGTTGAATCGCTCACGGGCGTTACCTGCTGCAGCGGCAAAAGCTTTTGCGCTGATGGCTCCCTTCTCATAACTTCTTTGCAGTTGCTGAAGTGCAAACTTTTGGCTCAAGTAGCTTTCTTTAACTCTTTCGCTGCGCTCAAGCGTTTCCATTGCCCAAATGCCAAATCCACTCGCACGAGAACCCATCATCCCCAGCTCAGACTGGTACATCGCAATAGCGTTCCGGGACTTGTTAAGCGACTCCGTAGTTTTCTCCAGGCTAGAAGTGTCAAACGCCGGCTCGACCTTGCTGATGCCCTGAAGCGCATCAAACGCATCAAGCGCAGCAGCAGACATTTCAGCAAGTGGCGTTCGAGCGCGCCCGAGGATCTCATCAAAGAAGTTAAGCCCCGCTCCCGCTTCCTCTGCAGCACTACCAACATCACGCACCGCTGCGCCTGTTTTCCCTGCTGCAGTAGCAGCATCCTTTAGCGCCTTACCCTGCTCCTTGACTGCAGCCGTACTGCTCTCGGCGCTAGATTTTAGTTCTGCGACTTTTTTATTAAGTTCTTCTTGGGCCTTAGCATGCTCCTTGGCGTCGATCTTGCCTTCTTTGTACAGCTTGTCGAGTGCAACTTGAGCCGCTCTTGTGTCGATGTTGTTAGCTGATTTAGCAATGGCCTCCATGATGCCATTAAGCGACTTGAGATCGCGGCTTGATGTTGCCGATGCGGTGCCTAACTCTCTGAGTTTTCCATTAAGAACACCGGTGCCCTGCTCAAATTCTTGCTGGCTAATGCGTCCTTCTTGATAGGCTTTGAGCAATGCAGAGCGCAGCTTTTCCAGCTCTGCGACTGAATCTGTGGTGTCGATAACATCGAGGGCATCAGCGAGGTCCTCAATATTTCGCCGGCCTTCAACTGCAGCAGCGCGGGCCGCTTCGATTTCAGCAGCAAACATTGCATCAATCGCTTTTGATGTGTCAGCGTGAGCCTTTTGCTTTGCAAGCTCTGCAGCATTTACTGCATCGACTTCTTTTTGCTTGGCATCTACTGCGGCGTTTGCTGTGGTTTCCCATGCGGCGCGAATATCGGCGCCGTCTTGCTCGATTTGCGCAACTAATCCTTCAGATAGGCCTGCAATTGCGCTACGCGCACCTTCAACCGATTCCTTTAGTTTTGCGCCACCTAGCGCATCAGGTAGAGCCCCACTAATCTTTTCTACGCCAGCCAGAATCAAATCAACTTGCTGCAAAAAGCCCAGTGCTAACGTGCTGATACCGGAAGTTATGCCATTGAATAGCGTTCGGAGAGGCGCAACTAGGATCTGGATGCGCAGCATTGCGTCGTCAATATGCTGTCCGAAGTTGTTCAGCCAGTCGGTACTATCTTGAGTCAGCGTCTTAAAGTCGACTTTTGCAATTGAGCGAATGAACTGCTCAACTTTTTCAACCCCAACCTCAAAAGCGCTACTGATAGACATGGCCAATGCGTCAAGCGTGCCATCCTGCTCCATCTCAGTAAGCAAATCACTGAAATCCTGAAGCTTGTTTTTGACAAGATCAAAACTGCCAGAATCAGCAATCTTTGACTGAAAGTCACTGAATGTATCGGTAATGCCTTTCCAGACACCTTTAAACGTGCCGTAGCGCGCCGCAGCAGCAGAGCCGCCGTAACTCTCGGCCAGCATATCCATGATGATGGCCTGGGCTTCAGCGGTGCGGCCGGTGTCTTCCAGCTGCTTTAGAAGTGTTTTCTGGCTCTCTTCAAGCTTAAAACCTTGGCGGCCTAGCGCGACCATCGCTTTAGATGGGTCCTGCAGCGCCTTACCCACCAGCTCAGCTGACTGGGTGATACTAATACCGAGGCGCTGTTGCTGGTCAATCGCGACTTGCAGCGCGCGCGGAAACTCTTCTTTAGCAATGTCGGTATAGGTCAGCAGTGCAACCTGCATTTCAGTGATCTGCTCGGTGCTGAGCATCGAGGTTTTGCGCATCTCCAAACCCATGCGCTGCAGCTCATCGGCAGTGATACCGATGGCGCCCTCGGTACTGGCCAGCGCTGCGTTAAGCTGTGCTAGTACTTGCTCGGACTCGCTGGCACCGTTGAAAACCGATTTAAAACCACTGACAACAAAGTCAGTCACACCGCGCACGGCTGACATTGCAGCTTTTAGCGATACGTATGCAGCAGCATACCCAAGCACGCGTTTTTCTGTGTTCTTTAGCGCTTCGCGCAAGCTAGCGATTCTAGACGTTTGCTCTGCTGCTGAGCGTGCTGCAGCGGCTTGTTCTTTCTGTAAATCTTTAGTGGCTTTGGTATTTTCAGATACCGCACTCTTAGCTTTTTCCAGCTCAGCAGCTAGACGCTTTTCTTCGTCGCTGAGCTTGCTGGTGTCAATGCCTGCGGCCTTGGCCTTTTCAGCCATTGCAGTTGTTTCAGTTTTTAACGAATCCAGGGATTTTTGGGCTTTCTCTGCTTCGCGCTCAGCATCTTTTAATGACTGGCTTAAACCTTTGCTGTCAGAGTTTTTATCCAGCTCACCGCGCAACTCAACAACTTTTGCAGCTGTACGATCCGCGGTCTTTTGTGCGCGCTCTGATTCTTTTTCTAAGGCGCTAAGCGAGCGCACCAGGTTATTGTCATCTTTCGTTTTATCAAGCTCTTCACGTAGCTGTTCGCCCGATGCACGCAGCTCATCGAGCGCCTTTTTACTTTTATTTGCCTCCGGTGATAGCAGGTCTTTACCGCGCAGGATGACCTGAATTAAACGCTCTTTGATTCCCGCCATGACTTTCTCCGGGCAATAAAAAACCCGCACGAGGCGGGTTTATGGTTGATTCTGTATTGGCTTTTTATTAAACGGTTTCTATCAACATCATAGTACTGAACTGTTAAGGTTTACGCTGTGCACTGCCATTGCTTTGCTCTATCTGTAATAACAAATCGAATAATCCCCTGCACTTCATTATTGCAGTTCTTAAAATTCAATTTTTTAACAATATCAATACCTTTCCGTAAAATTATATTTCCTAATAACTCATCAACAAAAGACTGAGTTACCTGAAGAGACGAGAAGTCAACTGTGACTTCCTCCCCAGCATCTAAAGCTTTTTCAATATTTTTGCGATAAGGGATAGCCGTTGCTCGCATGCCCATAGTACCAACCACTCCATCGTTATGGATGTTTATTAAGGTAACCATGATCATCATACTCCTTTAAAGAATTTCAAAATCCTTGATTTTCATCCTGAAAACATTGCTAATCCATAGCAATGCATCAATATCCTTTTACATTTAGATACCTAATCATCCAACAAAAAAAGCATACAGTCAAAGAGTTAAGCTATGAAAACGATAACTCCAGCCCTTCTATTTCATCTTCAGCTGGCATAAGGCTGCTAACAGACAGAGTAGGCAGAGTCGTACTGATGCAAGAAAACAATATACAAACTCCGTCCCACGTCACATTAACATCCTCAAAAGGCTGGAATGTAGCATTTTTTGTTTCGCCCCAGCCATTCCCGCTTACTATTGTCAAATGACCTTTGGCCTCTCTGGCTATCGAGGAGGTGACTGTCAGCCCTATTCCTTGATTTTCACTTTCACCCAAAACCATATTTAAAGCCGTTGATCTATTACAGCTAACTTTAGCTTCTAAAGCTGCTTGAATTGCCCGAGCATCAGTTTTTTCAGCAGCTACACGTGGATGATTTTTTAAGCTACAGAGCAGCCCACAACCATCATCAACAATTACCATTCTTACTCGCCGCTCACGCTCGGCCACGTGGCACGCTACCCAAACTGACGAATTACTTTTCCCCTCACGCCGAGCATGAGTAAAAGAGTTCTCTAATAGCTCTTTTAGCGAATACTCCAAAGGATAACGGTATCGCTCAAAATCATTCCTACCATCGTGTTCATCTGCAGGAGCCAACGGATCGTGCGAAGTAAGCTGCTTAGTAACACCAGTAGCGAGCCTGGTAGCTATTTGCTCTGCCTGATCATAATCTTGTATTTTTGTGATTCTTACAGCGTCTTCTATCAACAATTCAGAATCGTCGTAGTCAACCCCAATTATATCGACACTATCAAAAAAACCCATCCTTGTAAGATGAGTGGTTATGTTTCTGTGAAGAAAATCTATTTTTACGCTTTTATCATGCCTTTTTTCAATAACAACACGCAAAATCACTGCAGCCAAAGGATCTATAAAGATCAACTCACTAGCGTCGAGAACTACATCGCTCTCTTCGCTTAGTATCGTATTGGCTAATTTGAAAATAACTTCAAGAGATTTCGCTTCAAGTCTTTTAGGTAAAACAATATCCAAAATAAAAATCTCCCTCTTCCAAATAGAGAGATTACAATATTTTACAACCACCGTCTTTGAATATTAAACGTTTAAAAATAACTAGTAACTTCTAATCAGTCAGCATTTTTTGTGCAAGTGGCGAGCCGGCTGGTATGAGTGTAGGCATTGAGCAAACTTTGCAGGCAGGCTTTGAAGCAGAGTGGCGCCAGATGCTGTAAATAATTCCTGGTATCAAGAAACAAAGCCACAACACAATTTCAATTAGTATCGAGCCAGGCACGTGCCGTTTGCTTCCACCCACCGCACCGCAACTGGTACAAAACATCATACCTTTATAGATAGGCTGGCCTTGGTATTGCGCACTACCGACTGGCTTTGCAATTGTTGGAGAAACTGCGGCGCGCAAAACATTATCAATTTTTGACCCAACTGATGCTGGTGTTGTTTTCTGCAAGATTGGTTGTGCCTGTTTCTCGACCTTTATCTCAGATGCAGCTGCTTTTCTTGCGGCTCTAAGCTTTAAAGCTTTTTCGTAATATGCGCCGCAGGCTGGACAGCACTTTGGCTCTCCAAAACTTTCTGGTGGGAATATCTCATCACAGGCTGGACAGATCACAATGAACTCCTTTTGGTTGTCTAAGGAGAATATAGCCCACCAATTAGCAGTGGGCTATATATTCATCATCAGTCCACAATATCCATGCGGACGAACTTACTGATACCGTTGCCAGTTACTAGGTCATCAGACAAGATTTCGAGCGGTGGAGATAGCTTGACATAGTCTTGCGACAACAAAGCAAACTCACTGGACAGGCCGAACTTGGCGCGGTGGATACGCACTGCGTAAGGCTCGCCACTTTGCGCATCGTTAAGACCAGCAATGTGGATTTCCCATTCCTGGCCGCTACCAGCCAGTAAGTGAATAGCGCTACCTGCCTTTGGTGTGTAGCTGACTTTTACGCCTGCTGCCGTGATCTTGGCAGATAATACAGTCAGGCCGTGCGGGTTAATCAGGTAGTCGGTACCTGCCACCAGCGTTTCCGCCGCTACAGATGCATCCGTCACTGTGACAGTTGCTGATGTGTCGGGGATGTTTGCAAACGGCACAAACTCATTGATCACGCCGCCGCAGACAATCAGCTCATCAACGATTGGAGTCGTTGCAACTGCTACGGCATTACCTTTTAACGCACGAGCAATGTTGCCTGCTGTAAGGTCGTATAAGCCAATTGTTGCAGTTACCGCGCCGATGATTTCTTTTACGTTGCGGTTACCACCGCCACCCATAAAGTTTTTCAGTTCGCGTTTTTCAACTGAGAAGCCAAGATTGAATGAATCACAGTTACCAATTGAGATAAATTCACCTTGGCTGCCGCGCTTACGAATGCGGATGATGGCTTCACCGATAAGCGATTTGTCGTGTTGTACTACGTTTCCGTCAGTCGTTGCCATGGTCTAGCACCTCTGGTTTTGATTTTGTTTTAGCCGGTTGCTGCTTTTGCAAGAAGCCGTGTTGTTCGGCGTGGGCGTATTGTTCGGGCGTCAGCTCTTGCTCGCCTTTTTCAATAAGCACGTTTGTATGCCCGTCGCGCCAAACAAATGGCTGGGCTACGGTTACTTTGGGCATTGCTGCCTCCGTTAGTAGTTGTTTTGGCTGCTGCCCAGCTGTCAACTAATCGTTGACAACTGGTTAGTAGTTTTGGACGTAGGTGATTTGCAGCGGTAGGACGTGGGCGGCCAGCACTTGCCCCGGTGCCGGTGGCATTGGGGTGTCGGATAAAAACTGGGCTGACTGCACGCCGGTTAAACCTGCGGTGCGGCCTGCCAGTTTGCTTTTGACTGTGAGCCGTGCGGCTCTGAGCAGTGGCGCGAATGCGTAGGTTCTGGTGACCAAGGTCACGTTGAATGTGGTGCGTTCGCGCAGGCTGTTTTTACCGACCCGCTCTACTTCATCTGTGACGCCGGGCTGTATGACAATGAAGCAGTCAGGCAGCGATTCGTCATCTGCATCAATCACGCGCATGACTGAATCTTCGAAGACCAGCGCCCCAAAGTCGGGGACGGTCTGCAGGATTGCAGTCAGCTCATCAAGGATGTGTTGTTGAACGTTTTTCATGCCGAGTTACCGCCAGTTCTAATACGTAGCCATCATCAGAAACAATGTCGTCGATTTTCCAAGTGATGCCTGCGTGGGCAATGCTGCCGTTGCGGTCATAGCTGGGTATATCGCGGCGGTTGATTGAGATGATGTTGATCCGCTCAATCATGTTGCTGGGATGCTCTACTGATTTTTCGAGGGTGACTTTGAGGTCGACTGCAAGTACCTGGCCCGCTCGGTTGTAAAGCGTTGCGGTGCCGTCGTTAAGCTTTCCGAAGACGCTACGATCGAGGCGCGCAAGGCGTTCATCAAAGGTTTTCATGGCTGCTCCGGTATGTCGGGGTCGGCAGTGATTGAATCGGCCCAGCTGAGCGCGATGCCTGCCGCGCCCTGTAATTCGCGGGCATGGGCCGCCACTTCTGAAAACCCGCCGTAGTAGTCCATTTCCACAGCCACTTCCAGCATGTGAGCAGCCAGCACGCGTAGGCGGCTGGCCAGTTCAGCTTTACTCGGTGGCTTCGTCGTCGGCTGTTGAGCCTGCGTCGTCGTCATGCTCTTCTCCGTCGCCGTCGCCGTCGCTTTCTTCGTCACCGTCATCGATAGCTGCAGCGGCTTCGGGCTTGGTTTGCGCTTTGGCTGCTGCGGCTTTTAGTTTTGCCGTGGGCGCAGGTACTGGGCCGATGATGCCAGCATCCAGTAATTCACTAGCGAACTCGGTTGTGGCTGGGGTGAATAGCTCACCCGCCGGGATAAGCGCGGTAGTGTCCTGAATGCTGCCGTGCAGCACCAGGTATGCAGTTTTGTTCTTGGCCATGTTGGCTCCTTGGTTAAGCAATAACCTTGGCGGTCAGGAATGCGTCTGGCTCAAGCAGCGCTGGTAGCGGTGCAGACTGCAGCATTAACCAACGTGCGCTTGGGTCTTGCTCTTCCCAAGTTTTCGGGAATCGAGCGGCTTCAACCATTCCCGTTTCGATGGCTTGAACGTCTTGGATCGCACCGTACAGGCGTTTGTTTTGCGCTTGATTGCTGCCCATGATGATTTGACCGTCGGTGATCATAGGCGCTAGATCGCCACTGGCAGGGTCAATGAACCATTCGTTGTAGGCATAGATGTCGATGCCCGGGTCATTCAAGAAGCCCAGGTACACGACGCCACCGGGCAAGTTTTGCGGGTTGATCATGCCCATATCAACGCGGCGTGTGTTGAGTAGCTTGTGCACAGACTCATCTTTCATGAATGCATCTTGTGCTGAGCCGGATAAAATCACGTG
>WPCG01044761.1_pt1 | contig 15674 bp, 15 predicted proteins | sample 5403311 | NCBI WGS metagenome assembly WPCG01 (sample SAMN12869467, study PRJNA574797) | sludge metagenome | isolation source: wastewater treatment of Control | place: China:Beijing | collected 2019-05-17 | reverse complement strand
TCTGCTCTACCGCAGCGACGCCGCCAAGCTGAGCTGGCTCTCCGCCGCCAACAACCTCTACGACCGCATGGTGCTGCAGTTCGTGGAGGGGATGATGTTTCTGGTGCTGCCGACGATCTGGGTGGCGGTGCTGGGATGGGCTGGCCTGAAGTCTGGTGCTGCTGTGGCCAAGGGCATCGGAGACGGCGGTAATCCATCACGACAGTCGGGAGAGAAAGGCGGCGGGCAGATGCAGTCTTCGGGTTCTGGAGGGAGGCTCAAGTGATGAGAGCGAGCCAGCTCAGCTGGCTCGGCTCAGTACATCCACTCGCCATCCTGATCGTAGACGGTGCCATAGCCGTCATCGTTGAGGCTAGCTGAGGCTTCTTGGGCTGTTTCGTCATCCATACTGGCCGATAGCCCCTGAGCTACACCCCCAGCCACCACTGCCGCTCCTCCGGCCACCTTGCCGGCTCCCCGGGCGATGCGCCGCCACCCCTCCTGGGTGGTGGCCGTTTGGGCGGTGGACTTGGTCACTCCAGCGGCGGAGTCGCGCAGCACGCGCAGCGACTCTGTTGTACTCGCCTGGGCGTGCCAGCCGTCGGACCAGCCTTCCTGATGCCCACCGTCGAGAGCCTTTCGAGCTGCCTGGCGGCCAGCACTGGCGGCTCGGGTGAGAAGTGATTTCAGCGCCATGGGCGTCCCTCCCTGGGTACATCAGCCTTTTAGCATAGACGTTTGCATAACGAGCCTCCACCGTAAGGAGCCCACAAAGGCGCGAGGGCAAAGGTTGAAAGGCCAGAAGGGAAGGGGGCTCAAGGGGAAGGGGCTTGCCCCGAAAGGCCGGATAGATCGAGAGCACCAAAGGGAAAGGGCAAAGGGTTGCTGCCGGCGCTGGTCGCTTCTCACCTTACCGTAGCGCCGCCTGCTTGAAGCGGCGCTGCAGAAAGAAACAGCAGCTTTTGCAGAAAGCCTCCTACCTAAATCACTGATTCTGCTGTTTTTGCACTATGCGCTTCCCCTGCGTCGGCGCACCTGTGCAGAATGAAGCGCTGTCTGCATTTACCGACAAGGAGGTCGCCGTGGGATTTCGCTTCCAGCACCGCATCACCCTCGCGCCGGGTATCCGTCTCAATCAAAGCAAGCGGGGCCTCGGGCTTTCGGTGGGCCCGCGGGGCGCAAGCCTCAGCGTGGGCCCGCGGGGCGCAAGCCTCAGCGTGGGGCCAAGGGGCGTTCACGGCCACGCGGGCATTCCCGGCACCGGGCTGGCCTATCGCCAGAAGCTCAACGCCCGGGGCCGTTCCGCCGGGCGCGGGAGCAGCGGCGCCGGCCGCGCAAGCCCCGCGGCGGGCCTGGAGGCGCTGCTGGCGTAGTCTACCCCTCACGTAAAGCTGGCTGCTGCCGTTCATCGTGAAGGCTCAGGCCCCGAGTGTCAGTGTTAACACCTTTAATGCGGGAAGCTCGCGCGCTTATGGGGGAAGGTTGTGCCCTTGTGAGGGGAGATCCTCTTCTTGTGGGGGGAGTGCAGCGTCTTATGGGGTGAGCATAGTGCTCGTTTAAGAGCAGACCACCGACCAGATGCCTATCGCCTCGCTTTCTCAACCAAGCGGGCACCTACCTAGCAACTGGCAATAGCAAGCCGGCATTTTTGCATCTTTGTGGATGATGCATAAAACCCCTTGACCTATTCGCGCCGGCAGCCTACGCTTGGTTGCATCATGAAGGATGACGCAACAAGGCGGAGCGCGATGACGACCGCAACACCCCATGAGGTGCCCCTGGAGGCCCTCGCCGAGATCAAGCCAGGCTACCCCTTTCGCGGGGCGCTCAAGCACGACCCCAAGGGGAGTGCGCGGGTGGTGCAGGTGCGCCACCTGGACCCGGAGCACGGCTTTGGGTCCAGCTGCCGGGAGGATGCGTTTGACCGGGTCACCCTGGAGGGCAAGCGCAAGCCGGACTACCTGCAGCCCGGCGACCTGCTGTTTATCTCCCGCGGCTCGCGCTTCTTCGCGGCCGTGGTGCCGGAAGAGATTCCCGCCGAGACGGTCTGCACGCCACACTTCTTTCTGATTCGCCTGACGGAGGAAGCGAGTAGCAAGGTCTCGCCCGAATTTCTGGCGTGGCAGATCAATCATCACGACGCCCAGGCCTACCTTGCCCGCTGGGGCCAGGGCTCGGCCCAGCACAGCGTGACCAAACAGCAGCTCAAGGCGCTGCCCGTGACCCTTCCCGATCTCGCACGGCAGGCGCTGGTGGTGGCCTATCACCGCGCCGCCCGGGAAGAGGCGACGCAGCTGCAGGCGCTCATCGATAACCGGGCTCAGCAGATGCAGGCCCTGGGCAGCGCCGTCCTCGCTCAGGCGAGGGCGCCGCAGCCAGCTTCAAACACCATACCGCATGCTTCGGCCGTCGCCGGCCATCACTGATCAGGGAGGATAGTCATGAGCACTGAACTCAACAGCACTGACGCCATCAAGCAGGACCACATCAACAAGGCGGTCTGGAACGCCTGCGATACCTTCCGCGGCACCGTCGACCCAAGCATCTACAAGGACTACGTCCTGACCATGCTGTTCGTGAAGTACCTGTCCGACGTCTGGCAGGATCACTACGACCAGTACAAGGCCGAGCACGGTGACTTCCCGGGGCTGATCAATGAGCTGATGCAGAACGAGCGTTTTGTGCTGCCGCCGGACGCCAACTTCTACGCCCTGTACGAGGCGCGCCATGAGCCCGGCAACGGCGAGCGCATCGACAAGGCCCTGCATGCCATCGAAGAAGCCAACACCGGCAAGCTGGCCGACGTGTTCCAGGACATCAGCTTCAACTCCGCCAAGCTGGGTGACGAGAAGCAGAAGAACGAGATCCTGAAGTCGCTGCTGGAGGACTTTGCAAAGGACGACCTCAACCTGCGCCCAAGCCGGGTGGGCAAGCTCGACATCATCGGCAACGCCTACGAGTTTCTGATCAAGCAATTTGCCGCTTCGTCCGGCAAGAAGGCCGGCGAGTTCTATACCCCGCCGGAGGTCTCCGAGCTGATCGCCGAGCTGGTGGCGCCCAGGGAGAACGACGAGATCTGTGACCCGGCCTGCGGCTCCGCCTCGCTGCTGCTGAAGTGTGCCAACCAGATCCGCAGCGCCTATGACGGCTCTAAGCGCTTTGCCCTGTATGGCCAGGAGGCCATCGGCAGTACCTGGGCGCTGGCCAAGATGAACATGTTTCTGCACGGCATCGACAACCACAAGATCGAATGGGGCGATACCCTGCGTAACCCCAAGCTGCTGGACGGTGAGGGCAAGCTGAAGCACTTCGACGTGGTGGTGGCCAATCCGCCGTTCTCGCTGGAGAAGTGGGGCCACGAGGGTGCCGGCAGCGACCCCTATGGGCGCTTCCGCCGCGGCGTGCCGCCCAAGACCAAGGGCGACTACGCCTTCATCCTGCACATGATCGAGACGCTCAAGCCACGCACCGGGCGGATGGGCGTGGTGGTCCCCCACGGCGTGCTGTTCCGCGGCTCCAGCGAAGGCAAGATCCGCAAGCAGCTGATCGATGAGGGCCTGCTCGATGCGGTGATCGGCCTGCCGGAGAAGCTCTTCTACGGCACCGGCATCCCGGCGGCCATCATGGTGTTTCGCAAGGACAGGACCGACGACAAGGTGCTGTTTATCGACGCCAGCCGCGAGTTCGTCGCCGGCAAGAACCAGAACCAGCTCAGCGACGAGAACGTGGCCAAGGTCGTGCGTACCTATCAGCAGCGCGAGGAGGTCGACAAGTACAGCCACCTGGCCACGCTGGAGGAGATCCAGGAGAACGACTACAACCTCAACATTCCCCGCTACGTCGACACCTTCGAGGAAGAGGAGGAGATCGACCTGATGGCAGTGCGCGCCGAGCGCCACAAGCTGCAGCAGCGGCTCGAGGAGCTGGACCGCGAGATGGAGGGGTATCTCAAGGAGCTGGGCTATGTCTCGTGAGCCCGAGCGGCGGCCTAAGCAAGGATCTCAGCGTTCAGATCTAAGCCCCCAGCTGGTGGAAGAGATCCGCCAGCTGGTTGGCGCCGCCCGGCGTGAGGTGGTGCAGGCCGTCAACAGCACCATGGTACAGACGTATTGGCACATCGGGCGCCTCATCGTCGAAGACGAGCAGCAGGGCGAGGTGCGGGCCGTCTACGGTAAGCAGCAGCTGCAGCGGCTCTCCGAGGAGCTGACACAGGAGTTTGGCAGGGGCTTTGATATCACCAACCTGCGTACCATGAGGCGTTTCTATCAGGCTTTTCCAATTCGAGACGCAGTGCGTCTCGAATTGAGCTGGACGCACTACCGCGTCCTGCTGCGGGTCGAAAGTGAGGCGGCCCGGCGGTGGTATCAGCAAGAAGCCATCGAACAGGGATGGAGCGCGCGGGCGCTGGAACGGCAAATCGGCAAGCTCTATTACGAGCGGTTGCTGAGCAGCCACGACCGAGCCGCGGTGCAGGATGAGGCGCAGGCGTTCACGCAACCGCTGGCGGAGCAGGATACTCGGCACTACCTGCGCGACCCTTATGTGCTCGACTTCCTGGACCTGCCCAGCGAGCGCTACCTGGAAGCCGACCTGGAGCGGGGGCTGATCGACAACCTCCAGGCGTTCCTTTTGGAACTGGGCAAGGGCTTTGCCTTCGTCGCCCGTCAGCAGCGCATCAGTACCGAGGATCAGGACTTCTATATCGACCTCGTCTTCTACAACTTCAAGCTCAAGTGCTTCCTGCTGGTCGACCTCAAGCTGGGCAAGCTCACCCACCAGGACGTGGGCCAGATGGACAGCTATATCCGCATCTACGATCAGCATCGTAAAGGCGATGACGACAACCCCACGATCGGACTGATCCTGTGTAGCCAGAAAAGCGAGGCGGTGGTGAAGTACTCGGTGCTCACCGATAGCGAGCAGATGTTCGCGGCCAAGTATTTGCCCTATCTGCCCTCTGAAGAGGAGCTGCGGCGTGAACTGGAGCGTGAGCGGGTGCTGGTGCAGCAGCAGATAGCGGCAGCCAGCCCCGGGGAAGGTGACCATGAGTAAACGTTTCGCCCATCTGGACTGGCTGAAGGCGCAGCTGGACCGGCACCGGCCGCTACCGCGCCAGGTGGTGGAGAACCTCCACGACTCCCTGGTGCTGCAGTGGACTTATCACAGCAACGCCATCGAGGGGAACACGCTGACCCTCAAGGAGACCAAGGTCGCCCTGGAAGGTATCACCGTGGGCGGCAAGACCCTGCGCGAGCACTTCGAGGCGATCAACCATCGAGAAGCGATCCTGATGGTGGAGGATCTGGTCAGCCAGAACGAGCCGCTTTCGGAATGGCTGATCAAGTCGCTGCACCAGGTGGTATTGAAGAACATCGACGACGCGCATGCTGGGGTCTACCGCCAGGTCAACGTGGTGATCTCGGGGGCTGACCATCGGCCGCCAGAAGCGCATATCGTGCCCCAAGCCATGAGCGATTTTATCGCCTGGTACCGTGACGAAGCTGACCAGCTGCACCCGGTCGAGCGTGCCGCCCGCGTGCACGGGGAGTTCGTGAAGATCCACCCCTTTGTGGACGGCAACGGCCGCACCTCGCGGCTGCTGATGAATCTGGAGCTGATGAAGGCCGGCTTCCCGGCGGCGCTGATCCAGATCGAGCAGCGCCTGGCCTACTACGAAGCCCTGGATACCGCTCACTGCAGCGGCGACTACGGGCCCTTTATCGAGCTGCTAAGCGATAGCGTGGAGCGTAGCTTCCAGCCCTACTGGTGGGCGTTGGGTATCGAGAAAGAAATGGAGCAGGCGCTGCCGCAGCAGTCCCAGCAGGCACAGAACAAGGAGGTGGGTAATGATTCCTGAGGGATGGCAAAGGAAAACTGTTGGTGAGCTATGTGATTTTTCCAACGGTAATGGATTCAAACCCTCTGATTGGTCGGCTGATGGCCTGCCAATAATTAGGATACAGAATCTTAATGGTGAGAAGTCTTTTAATTATTATAGTGGTGAGGTGAGGGGTAAATGGCTTGTCGAGCCTGGGCAGTTGCTGTTTGCATGGGCAGGGACAAAAGGTGTTTCTTTCGGGCCAAAGGTATGGAGGGGCCCGCTAGGGGTTTTGAATCAGCACATATTCAAGGTCGAGCCTTTAGAGGGTGTGGCGAAAGAGTGGCTTTATGAGGCGCTCGTGCACGTTACTGATGTTATTGAGAAAAAAGCTCATGGTTTTAAGGCTACGCTTTTGCACGTGCAGAAAAGTGACATTACGGAGCAAGTCGTTCCTCTGCCTCCCTTGCATGAGCAAAAAAAAATAGCCCAAACCCTTGCCACGTGGGACGAGGCTATCACTGTAACTGAGAGGCTTGTCGAAGCCAGCCAGCAGCAGAAGCATGCTATGATGCAGCAGCTGCTGACCGGCAAGCGGCGGCTGCCGGGGTTTGGGGAGGAGTGGGAATGGTTAAGAGCTAATGAAGTTTTTCAAACTGTCTCCAAAAAGCAAAATGACAACCAAGAAGAGTTGCTTGCAGTCACTCAGGATCAAGGTGTTTTGCCACGCTCTCTCTTAGAGAGAAGGGTGGTGATGCCTGCCGGGACTACTAGCGGATACAAGCTTGTAGTCCCCGGGAACTTCATAATTAGTCTTCGATCTTTCCAAGGGGGGTTGGAGTATTCGAGATATCGTGGGTTAGTGAGTCCAGCATATACGGTGCTAGAGCCGGTTCGTGAGATTTGTGACGACTTTTACCGTCATTACTACAAGTCATACAATTTTATTGGGCACCTGGCGGTGGCTGTTATTGGGATAAGAGATGGAAAGCAGATTAGCTACAGTGATTTTTCGTTTATAAAAATCCCATACCCGTCCCTACATGAGCAAAAGGCCATTGCTAAAGTGCTCTCTCAAGCAGACGCGGAAATCGAAGCCCAGCAGCGCCGCCTCGACTGCCTACGCCAGGAGAAAAAGGCCCTGATGCAGCAGTTGCTCACCGGCAAGCGGCGGGTCAAGGTGGAGGCAACCGCTCCCACCGAGGAGGCTGCATGCTGACGCGCATCCTGATCGACCACTTCAAGAGTTACCGGCGGCAGTCGTTGCCGCTGGCACCCCTTACGCTGCTGATCGGGGCCAATGCCTCGGGCAAGAGCAACGCCATCGAAGCGTTCCGATTCCTCTGCTGGCTGGGGCAGGGGCAGAAGCTTTCGGTGCTCAAGCATCGGGTGGACGACTCCGAGGAGATCCTGCGCGGCCAGGTACGCGACCTGGGCTATCTCGGTGCTGATACCTTTGGGCTAGGCTGTCGTCGGGACGATAGCGACTGGCACCAGTTCGACATCGCGATCGCTCGGCGCGACGGCGAGCTGCATATCACCCAGGAAAGCATCAGCTCGCCCAGCGAGGCTTTTCCTCTCTATCAGGTGGAGCAGGTATCCCAGGGGCTCAGTACCGATATTCGAGTGGCCTACAACAACTTCGCCCGCGGCGGGCGCAAGCCACAGGTGACCTGCACCGACCAGATCGCCGTGATGTGCCAGCTCGCCAGTTCGGCGATGTTTCAGGAGGGGCATGACAAGGCGCGCCATGTGATCCCGGCCACTACCCAGGCGTTTCAGGACCAGCTGGTGGCCACGCTGTTTCTCGACCCGGTGCCCGCGCTGATGCGTGACGATAGCCACCCGGATCGCACGCTGCGCGGTGACGGTGCCAATCTCTCGGGGGTTCTCTATCAGCTCTGGCAGACCGAGGAGAACCGGCCGCGGATTCTCGATTTCATCAAGAGTCTGCCTGAGCAGAACGTGACCGATGTGCGCTTCTTCGAAGACCGGAAAGGGCGCGTGGCGCTCTCCCTGGTCGAGAGCTTCGGCCATCAGGAGCGGGAGTGGTCGGTGGAGCTGCTCTCCGATGGCACCCTGCGGGTGCTGGCCATCGCCGCCGCGATGCTCTCCGCCCCGGAGGGGGCCGCCGTTGTGATCGAGGAGGTCGATAACGGCATCCACCCCTCGCGGGCCTTTCAACTGATGGAGACCATGCGGCGGCTGGCGGAGCAGCGCCACCTGCGCCTGCTGCTCTCCACCCACAACCCGGCGCTGATGGATGCACTGCCTGACGCCTCGTTGGGCGACGTGGTGTTCTGCTACCGCGACCCGGAAGAGGGCGACAGCCGTTTGGTGCGGCTGGCCGACCTGGACGACTACCCCGGCCTGGTGGCCCAGGGGCCGCTGGGTGAGCTCGTGACCCGCGGCGTGGTCGATCGCTTCGTGAAATCTCCGGTATCGCCCGAACAGAAGAAGGCCAAGGCGCTGGATTGGCTGGCCAGGATGCAGGGAGGCGAGTCGTGAGCTGCGTCTGCCTGATCGATACCAGCGTGCTACTCAACCTGCTCAATGTGCCTGATCGCAATCAGCAGTTGGCGGAAGTGACGGCGGACTATCGCCACTACGCCGAGCTGGGAGCGACCTTCATTCTGCCCATGGCGACCATTCTGGAGACGGGCAACCATATCGCCCAGAACGGTAACGGCACCAAGCGCCGGGAGACCGCCGCGCGTTTCTGCGACATGGTCCGCGCTTCCTTCACCGAGGACAACCCGCCCTGGCAGCCGAGTGAGTTCCCCAGCATCCAGGAGGTGACGACTTGGCTGGACCGTTTCCCCGACCTGGCCGGTCAGAACAAGTCGCCAACCCGTACCGGCGAGGGCACCAGTTTCGGTGACCTGAGCATCATTGCCGAGTATGAAAAATGCTGCCGGCGCTTTGCCATGTCGGAAGTCTTCATCTGGTCGCTGGATAGCGACCTTGCCTGCTACCACCATCGGCCATAAGGGATGCCATGACCGCTCGCCTCACCCCCAACACCACCGAGCTCTACGCCTCGCATATTCCCGCGCTGGCCACGCTGATCAACGCCGGCTGGAGCTACCTGCCGCCCGCTCAGGTTGGCGAGCTCCGGCGCTCCAACCGGGAAGTGGTGCTCAAGCCGCTGTTGGAAACGTACTTGAAGCAGCATCGCTTCGAGTACCGCGGCGAGCGCTATCCGCTCTCGGCGGATGGCATTCAGCAGGTGGTCAACGGGGTGCTGTCGCTGGGTCTGGGCGAGGGGCTGATGGTGGCCAACCAGCGCCTTCACGAGCGCCTGACCCTGGGGGTGACCATCACCGAGTTCATGCCCAACGGCCAGAAGCATTCGGTCACGGTGCCGCTGGTAAACTGGCAGGACGTCGAGGCCAACGACTTCCAGATCACCGAGGAGTTCGAGGTGCTGTCGGCCCACGGCACCCATACGCGCCGCCCCGACCTGGTGGGCTTTCTCAACGGCATTCCGGTGGTGGTGATCGAGGCCAAGCAGGCGGCCTCCGGCAACCCCAACAAGTCGATGATTGACGAGGGGGTCAGCCAGACCCTGCGCAACCAGAAGGTCGACGAGACTCCCCTGCTGTTCGCCTACAGCCAGCTGGTGATGGCGATCAGCCTGACCGACGGGCGCTACGCCACCACTGGCACTCCGGGCAAGTTCTGGATGCGCTGGGTAGAGGAGCAGATCCCTGAGGTGACGTTCGAGCGCCTCAAGAATCAGCCGCTACCGGAAAGCGCTCGACAGGCGCTGTTCGCCGATAAGTCCCCCGACGTGCGCACGCACTTCGAGGCGCTATGGAGCAAGCCGGTGCTCCCCACCGAGCAGGACCGCATGCTGATCAGCCTGCTGCGCCCCGACAGGCTGCTGAAGGTCATTCGTTTCTACCTGCTGTTCAGCAAGGGCAAGAAGATCGTCGCTCGCTATCCGCAGTTCTTCGCCATCGAGGCGCTGATCGAGCAGATCACCCAGTTCTCTCCGGACGGCAGCCGCCAGGGCGGGGTGGTGTGGCACACCACCGGATCGGGGAAGTCGTTCACCATGGTGTTTCTCAGCCAGGCGCTGATCCTGCATCAGGCGCTCAAGGCGTGCCGGGTGCTGGTGGTCACCGACCGGGTCGACCTGGAGAAACAGCTCTCCAATACCTTCGCCGAGGGCGGCGCTCTGGGCCTGCAGAGCGTAGGGGGCGGGCAGATCGCCAACCGAGCGCGGGCCAGCAGCGGGCGCGAGCTGGCCCGGGAGATCGGCCAGGGCAATCAGCGCGTGCTGTTCACCCTGATCGACAAGTTCCGCTCGGCGGTGAAGCACCCGGAGTGCTACAACCCCAGCGAGAACTTCCTGGTGCTGGTGGATGAAGGGCACCGCAGCCACGGCGGCGAGAACCATGTGCGCATGCGCAACGCCCTGCCGCGGGCCTCGTTCATCGCCTTCACCGGCACGCCGCTGATCAAGCGCGACAAGACCACCACGGCGGAGCGCTTCGGCCCCATCGTGCACGCCTACACCATGCGCAAGGCGGTGGATGATGGCACCGTCACGCCGCTGCTCTACGAGGAGCGCCGCCCCGAGCTGGATATCAACGAGGCCTCGATCGATGCCTGGTTCGACAAGATCACCCTGGGGCTCTCCGACGAGCAGAAGGCGGACCTCAAGAAAAAGTACGCCAAGCGTGGCGCCATCTACGGCGCGAAGCGGCGGATCCAGCTGATCGCCTGGGACATCTCGCTGCACTTCGAGCGGCATATCAAGCAGTATCGAAACGGCCTCAAGGCCCAGCTGGCCTGCGACAGCAAGCTCTCGGCGATTCGCTACAAGCAGGAGCTGGATGAGATCGGCAAGGTGACCTCCCGGGTCGTGATCTCCTCGCCGGATACCCGTGAGGGGCACGAGAGTATCGATGAGGCCACGCTGCCCGAGGTGCAGCAGTGGTGGAAGGCCAACGTCCCCGGCGATGCCGAGGCCTATGAGCGCAAGGCCATCGAGGACTTCGGTGCCGATGGCGAGCCCGACCTGATGATCGTGGTCGACAAGCTGCTGACCGGCTTCGACGAGCCCCGCAATGCGGTGCTCTATATCGACAAGCCGCTCAAGGGGCACAACCTGATCCAGGCCATCGCCCGGGTGAACCGGCTGCACGAGGAGAAGCCCTTCGGGCTGCTGGTCGACTACCGTGGCATTCTCAAGGAGCTGGATACCGCCATTCAGGACTACCAGGACCTGGAAGAGCAGACCCAGGGCGGCTACGACATCGAGGATATCGAGGGCCTCTACCATAACGTCGACACCGAATATAAGCGCCTGCCCGGTCTGCACGAGCGGCTGTGGCGCTTTTTCGCCGAGGTCGAGAACACCGCCGATCAGGAGGCGTTCCGGCGCGTGCTGATGCCCCACTACGAGCAGGACGAGGACGGGCATGACGTCGACGTGCGCCAGGCGCTACGCGAGGACTTCTACGCGGCGCTGACCGAGTTCGGCATGTGCCTGAAGCTCGCCCTGTCGTCGCAGAGCTTCTTCCAGGACAAGTCGTTTTCCGAGGCCACCGTCAGCGCCTACAAGCGCGACCTGCGCTGGTTCGTCAAGCTGCGCCAGATCGCTCGCCAGGACGCCCAGGAGACGGTCGACTACTCCACCTACGAGAAGCAGATCCGCAAGCTGGTGGACAGCGACGTGACCGGCCTTGAAGTGCGCAGCGGTCCCGGCCTCTATGCCGTCGAGCAGCTGGGCCAGCAGCCGGAAGAGGAGTGGAGCGACGAGAAGGCCCGCAACGAGGCCGACCGCATCCGCACCCGCACCAAGAAGACCATCGAGCAGGAGCTGGGGGATGACCCCTACGCCCAGAAGGTATTCTCCGAGCTGCTGCGCCAGGCGATCCAGGAGGCCGATGCGCTCTTCGATTTCCCGGGCAAGCAGTATGCCCTGCTCAAGGAGGTCGAGGAGCAGGTGCGCGAGCGCAACCTGCCAAGCATTCCCGCCGCTCTCAAGGACAACGCCCATGCTCGGGCCTACTACGGCGTGTTCCGACTGCAGCTGGGCGAAATCGCGTTCGAGACGATGCCGGAGGAGGAGCATCAGGCGCTGGTAGATGAAGCGCTGGCCATCGATGCCCTGGTCGACCAGCAGGTGGCCATGAACACTCTCAACCCCCAGGACATCGAGGCAGGGATCAGAAGGGAGCTGCTTCCTTCGCTGTTCAAGCGCTTCGGCCTGGAGCAGGCCAAGGCAATCATCGATGACGTGATCCAAATCGTGCGGGTAGGGCGGCAGCGCGGATGAGCGAGATCCACCATGCAAACGGCCATGAGCAGGCGCAGCACGCCGTGCGCTATGGAGCGCGGTCGCTACCTTTTTACTGGACCCAGCTGGATACCGCGGCAACGCCTAGGCCCCGCAAGGCGGTGATTCACGTGCACCCCAACGGCGAGGTCGAGGTGCAGACGCCCAGCGGTACCTCGCTTGCCGAGGCCAAGAGAGCCCTGCTCAAGCGTGCCCGCTGGGTGGTAGAGCACCTGGATGCCATTCATGAGCGTCAGCGTCACGTGCTGCCGCGTGACTATGTCAGCGGCGAGACGCTCTTCTATCTGGGTCGTCGCTATGTACTCAAGTGCGTGCCCAGCGAGGAGGAGCGCCACGTCAAGCTGCTGCGCGGTCAGATCCGCGTGACGGGCGCTGACCTGGCCCGGGAGAAGATCAGGAGTGAGCTGCGCGCCTGGTACCGAAAGCGTGCCAATGACGTCTTCCAGCGGCGCCTGAATCACGTCGCAGAGCGGCTACGCTGGCTGCAGGAGCGACCCGAGTGGCGGCTGCTGGAGATGAAGACCCAGTGGGGCAGCTGCTCCCCCGGGGGCAGCATCCTGCTCAACCCGCACCTAGTGAAGGCACCCACCGAGTGCATCGACTACGTCATCCTCCACGAGCTCTGCCACCTGGAAGAGCACAACCACAGCCAGCGCTTCTACGACCTTCTCGGCTATGCTATGCCGCGCTGGGAGGCCGTAAAGCACCGGCTGGATGGGATGTCGGAGCTGCTGTTGAATGAGTGAGGGGCAAGGACCGCCCCTTGCCGGCTCTCTAACCCGGAAACGAGGCCTTGCCATGAAGCAGCCATCACCAGATACCCAGGAAATGCTGGAAAGCCTTCGAGAGTGCGTTTCTCGAGAGCTTGAACGCAAGCGGCGCCTTGGCCATTACGCCGTGATCTGGCAAGACGGCCAGCCCGTGCTGATGGGTGAGGATGCTACGGCTCGGCAGCTCGCCGATACAACGCCCCAGGACATAAGTCGGCGGTAGCGTGGCCCATTGGTAGGTGCGCTCCAGAAGGGCTGAGAAGCAAAATTGGACCTATCCTGACCCGGTTCGCCAAGAGCCCATGGGGCCGGCCGCCCCGTTGCCCACCTAGTTTACAAAGTGGTGGGGTGAGACAACCCGGCTAGCGGCCGACTAGGAGATGAGCTTGAGGGGATATGGCGTAGCGGTGTAGCAGCGAAAGTCCACCACTCATCAAGGCTATGGCCTTATCTTTTAGTGCTATGCGGAGCATTGCGACGGCTAGTGAGGCAGACTTGAGTATTTCGGCACTGAGTTCTGACCAACGGGCTTGCCTTTATTCCAAGGCTCGCGGGTAGCTGTTGCTGAAAGGTTCATGGTATGGACCTACAAGGTTGGAATGTATAGCATGGTCCAATGCATGCTCGACACGACCGGGAGCATGGAGTCGGTCGCAAACCGGTCCGAAACGGATATCTTGGCAAACGCTAGAGGATCATTATGTTGCCATCCTATGAATTGCTGATTGCCTTCTTCACCGCGGCAGTGGTCTTTGCCTACATGCCCGGACCGGCACTGCTCTATACTGCGGCACAAACGATAGGCCGAGGCCGACGTTCGGGGTGGATGGCGGTACTCGGTATCCACATTGGCTGCTATGTCCATGTAATTGCTGCGGCGCTCGGCTTGGCAATGCTATTCAAGGCTGTCCCCACGCTTTATGCCCTAGTGAAGTTGCTCGGAGCCGGTTATCTGATCTGGCTCGGCATAAAACTCTTATGGTCAAATGAGCGCTTAACAACATCTGTGGCCGATATTGACATGAAATCTGCTCGCCGCCCTTTCTGGGAAAGTATCATGGTAGAGGTTTTAAATCCCAAGACAGCGATGTTCTTCCTCGCCTTCCTGCCACAGTTCACTGACACAACGGCCGCCCTTCCGATCTGGGCTCAGCTCCTCGTTCTTGGAGCTATCGGCAACATCATCTTCTCAAGCGCCGACGTTCTATGTGTACTGCTTGCGGACAAGGTGGCCCGAATACTCAAGGGGTCGCGTTCTGCCGGCAATCTGACACGACGCATCGGAGGAGGAATTCTCGTGACTCTCGGTATCAATCTTGCGGTTACCCGGCAATAACGGAAACTGCATAGGCGACTCATGAGGCGGCCGACCATCACTTCTGCACGGAATCGGGGTCTTGGATTGGTTTTCGTTGCTTCCTGTATCGGCATCGACCAACCGATCTGCCTCGTGATCCAGCTAGACCTGGCGCGGTTGCGCTTCCCTGTGATCTGGCCATCTTCCTTAATGATTTGGTGATCCGCAATTGCACACGTCCAAGAGGTCGAGTACTCTATGTAAGAGCCCTGTCAGCCCCTCATCGTTTCTCGCGACAAAAACCAGCACTTCTTTAACACCTGTTGATTGGGAAGGACATGGAACCAGTCATTCAAGAAGAAATTTCCGGTTGTGGTATTGCTGCGAGCGCTGCCCTCGCCGGCGTGACGTATGCAGAGGCCAAAGAGAAAGCGAGCTCTTTAGGTATTTATGCCGCAGATGTAGCGCTGTGGTCAGACACCGAGTATGTTCGAAAGCTCTTGAAGGAGTTCGGCATTTCGGTAGCGCCCGAAGAAACACATTTCGAGTCCTGGGAGCTCCTTCCAGACAAGGCGCTCATGGCCATCAAATGGCGTATAGAGCAAGGTACACCATTCTGGCATTGGGTTGTGTTTGTCAGGGATGCGGGCGAGGCAATAGTGCTGGATTCCAAGAAGGCTCTGAAATCAAACATCCGAAGGGACTTCGGGCGCATCAAGCCCAAGTGGTTTATTGAGGTAACTAATTGACGAGCTGCAGCAGTACGTGGTGGACCTCCCTGTGTAGTGGCATAGTGAATCTGGCCACCTGATTTTGAGTGTATGATCACTCCCATGGATAGTCAGGTGCAGATGATGACGAAGAAGAGAACATTCAGCTCAGAGTTTCGTTTGGAGGCGGCCCAGCTCGTGGTCGATCAGGGTTACACGCTCAAGGCAGCGTGTGAGGCCATGGGTGTTGGCAAATCCACCATGGAATATTGGGTGCGCAGGTTGCGGGCTGAGCGGAAAGGCAAGGTACCGCTGAAAGGTGAAGCTATGACGCCGGAACAGCGTGAAATTCAGGAGCTGAAACGCAAGCTGCGTCGGGTGGAGGAAGAGAAGGAAATATTAAAAAAGGCTACTGCTCTCTTGATGTCGGACTCCCTGAGCAATTCTCGATAATCGAGCGACTTGAAGAGAGCTATGCGGTGCAGCGCCTGTGTCAGGTGTTTGGGGTGCATCGCAGTAGCTACCGGGCCTGGCGTGACCGGGATAAAAGGCCCTGCGAGGCTGAGCAGAAGCTGCTGGACCAAGTTGTCGAAGCACATGTGTTAATGGCCAAGTAAAGTGACCCAGTACCGGCCAACGCTTTTGAGTGCGCCAGGCAAAGCCTGGTCATCCGGGAAACCGAGGAGGTGGAAAGGATGAGTTGAAACCCAGTGGGTGCAAGTCCCACCCGGCCAAGGCTAGCCACCAGCCGGTAGCGAGTGTTGCGTGGTGTCGGGTAACCGCCACT
>WPCG01131438.1_pt1 | contig 15705 bp, 16 predicted proteins | sample 5403311 | NCBI WGS metagenome assembly WPCG01 (sample SAMN12869467, study PRJNA574797) | sludge metagenome | isolation source: wastewater treatment of Control | place: China:Beijing | collected 2019-05-17 | reverse complement strand
CGCATACACTTCGACCGTCATCTTTCCGCCGGAGATCTCCTTGACGGCCTCGGCGAAAGCCAAGGCGTAGACGTGGTTCGAATCGTTCTCCGAGGTGTGGTGAGAGAGCGTCAGCGAAATCGGCTCTATCGCGTCCACCGGAACGCCGTCGGCCTCGCCGCGGACAACGAAGGAAAAGAAAAGCGCGAAGACGGTAACGACTTTCAGGAAAGCAGTGTTTCGTTTCATATCGGACATCCTCCTCTTATCGTGTGTTCGGACTACCCTCTGACCACCATTTCACCGTATTCCTTTTTGCTTCTCGCGATAAACTCCTCAAGCGCCGCCAAATCGGGCATGTCGGCGCTGCACGCATGACTCGCCACCAGCATTGCGGCTTCCGCGCTCCCCATTTCCAGACAGTCGATGAGCTCCATGCCCTCAAGCAGGCCGTACAGAAACGCCGCCGCGTAGCCGTCTCCGCCGCCGAATCCCTTGAGCGCTTTCACCGGGAAGGGTTTGACGGAGTAACTCCCGCCGTCGGAGGTATACGCGGTGGACCCACTCTTTCCGTGCTTGACGAGTACGATTTCGGCCCCCCTTTCACACCAGTATTTCGCAGTCTCTTTATCGTCCTTGCTTTGAGAAATCAATCGTTCGGTCAGGTCGTACTCGTCCCTGGAACCGAGGACGATATCCGCCCGGGAGGCGGCCATAGAGTAGTAGACGCTGATCTCGTCGCTGTTCTTCCACGTATACGGCCTATAATCGATGTCGAAGACGACGACCGTGCCGTGCTTTTCGGCGAAGGAGATCGCTTTGAACGCCGCTTCTCTCGAAGGGCTTGCGGAGAGAGCGGTCCCGGATATGAGCAGTGCCTTCGCACTTTTTACGTAGTCTTCTTCGATATCCTCCGGGGAAAGCTGCAAATCGGCGACGCCCTCCCTGTACATCAGAATGCTGCTCTGCGTTTCGCTCAGTATTTCCGTGAACGTGAGCCCCAGCTTCTCTCCGTTCGTGCACTTCCGGATTCTGGACGTATCGATGCCTTCGTTCTCGAAAAAGTCCAGCACGTACTTTCCGAACTGATCGTCGGAGACCCGCGCGAAAAAGCCTACCTTCTTCCCGAGCCTCGCCATGCCTACGGCGATATTCGCGGGCGATCCCCCGAGATACTTTCTGAACGTCTCGCTTTCGTCGAGCGGCTTGAAATAATCGACGGGATTGAAGTCGATCGCGATCCTGCCCAGCATAAGAAAGTCGAGAGGTCTTTGAGAGTCGAATACGACGCGCTTCACAACGACGCCTCCTTGTTGTTGAATATTTCGATGCATTTTTTCGTCTCCTCGTACACGGCGTGCACCAGGCGTTCGTTCAGACTGAAATAATCCGGCCGAGGAACGAGTTCAAGGTGTTTTTGGGCGGCGTCGACGAAAGCGTCGAAGTTGGCCGTGCCGATATTGATCTTCCGGATCCCCAGATCGATGCACTTTCTGAACTCCTCCGGAGATATGCCCGACCCGCCGTGAAGAACCAGCGGCGTCCCGACTCTTTGCGAAATATCCTGGAGAACCTTGAAATCGAGCTGCGGCTCCCCCGTATAATGTCCATGCGCGTTCCCTATCGCCACCGCCAGAGCGTCGATCCCCGTCTCGTCCACAAAGAACTCCGCCTCAGCAGGTTCGGTATATTTCGCTCTGTGTTCGACGCTTCCCCCCTCCTTGCCTCCGACCACTCCGAGTTCCGCCTCGGCGGTCAGATCGTACGCCCTGGCAAAAGCGACCACCTCTTTCGTTTTTGCAACATTTTCCTTCAGAGAAAAAGCCGAGCCGTCGAACATGATCGAGGTAAAACCGAGTCTCCTCGCTTCTTCCAACGTCGTCATCGTTATCCCGTGGTCCAGATGGACACAGATGTCGACCGCCGCCTCTTTCGCCGCACCGACCATCATCGGACCGATATACGCCAGCGGCGAATGCCTCAACCTCGCTTCGGCAACCTGAATGACAACGGGCGTATTCAACATTTCCGCCGCTTTCACGACGCCCATGATCATCTCCATATTCGCCACGCTGAAAGCGCCTACGGCCCTGTTGTCTTTTCGAGCGTCGTCAAGGAGCTCCTTCATTCTGCAAATCAATATATTCACCCTGCACCTTTCCGGCGATGTAAAAACATTTGATTACAACGACATCTTCCGAAGTCCGTCGCACCCGAAAGCGACACGACAATAAAACGCCGTCTTCAAGAAGATTTTGATAATGTGTTGATAATATTTTAAGATAAAGCTGCCAATAAAGCAAGTGCTTTTGGGAGTATTTTTATCATATCTACCATGAATCTGCTATTAAAATTTGACGACGATAGGAGTGCATGTAGTCGTAGTACGCTTTTGGCGGAGGAGCGTCGGTCACCAGATAGTCGATCTGCTTCAGGTCACAGTACGTCAGAAGAGCGACGACGCCGATCTTGTTGTTGTCGACCAGCAGAAACGTCCGTTTGCTACGCTGTATGGCGACTTTCTTTATTTCATACTCCTCTGGATCGGAATTGGTTACCCCGCTTTCGAGGGAGATTCCCGTAGACGCCAGAAACGACTTTCCTATGTTGTAAGTTTCTAGAAGCTTCGCCGCACCGTGCCCTGTGAAGGAAAGCGTCGTTCGGCTCAAAATCCCCGACAGCGAAATGATTTTAATATTCCGGTAGGGAACCGCCGAGACGATGCAATCCAGATTATTAGTCAAAATAGTGAGATTATTTTTATCTTTGATGAATTCGATCATGTGACGAGTCGTCGTGCCGGAATCGATGAAAACGATATCGTCGTCTTCGACATATGCCGCCGCCTTGGCGGCGACGCGCCGTTTGGCTTCGAGATTGGTGATGTTTCTTTCGTTGAACGGAAGCAGCTCCTTGTTTCCCTGTACCGAAACGCCTCCGTACACTTTTCTGATGTTCCCGCGGGCGACGATTTCTTCTATATCTCTGCGAATGGTGTTTTTAGAAACCTTGAAAGCTTCGCATAGCTGATCGAGGCTTACTTTCTTCCGTTCGTAAACGTATTGTTCGATTGCTTCCACCCGCTGCGAACGCAACATGCTCTCTCCCCTTCCGTGAATTTGAGTAAGATTATCAAAAGTTACCCATTCTTATTATAGGGGGTCTCAAAAAAAGCGCAACCTCTTCGATTCCGGAAGAATCCTTTTCCCCCGAGACGACAAAATACCGCATTCTCCTGCTCGGAAGGGGAGTTTCCCATGATCGAAGCGACGCTCCGACAATGTAGGATATAATAACCATAAGACACCAACCGGAAAAAGAAATTTCGAAGCGGGTGATGCGCGTGCTGGTCGGCGATTTGTTGAAAGAGAACGTTTTTCCCGATTTTCGACTCATCGCCGGAAGCGATGGGCTTGCCCGAAGAATCACGATGATCTCCGTTATGGACGCGCCCGACATGGACCGATGGATACGCGGAGGAGAATTTTTGATAGGAAGCGCGTACATCTTTCGCGAGAACCCCGAAATGCTGACCGAATTCGTCCGAAAGGTCGATGCGAAAGGCATCGCCGCCGTGGGAATCAAGCTCGATCGATTCCTCTCCTCGTTTCCGGAGAGCTTGATCCAAGAGGCGGAAACGTCCCGCCTTCCTCTCTTCCAGATTCCGCTCAGGTATTCATGGCCGGATATTATCGAAGTGGTTCAGTCGCGCCTCTGGAGCGAGAAGATGCGCAAAACCGGGTATACCGCCGATATCGAAATTTTTCCGTGGGACGATAACTGGGACGTCCGCCGCCTTTTCTCGGCCATGTCCAAGGAGTTCGGGAAGGATATTTTCGTCGTGGCGCCGACGCTGGAGATCAACCAACATTTTCGCCCGGAAAGCCTTCCGTTCGCTTCGAAAACCGCGGACGACCTGCTTCAGTCTCCGCCGCTGCGAGAGGTGGATTTCCCGCGAAGGGGATCCATCGGGATATCCCTTGAAGAACGCTCCCGAGGAAACGAAACCGTCTGGCTCGCGGCCTACCGCCTCCGGCAGGAAGCGGAAATCGACGTCTTCGTCCTTCTGGACGAGGGCGAACACTACCCGGCGATCCGCGAGGAACGCCTCATCTTGAGGGCGGTCAATCTCCTGAGAGTGGCCATGCTCGAATCGACGCTGTTTTCCCGTCAGATGAACGCGAAGAAAGAGCGTTTTCTGGAAAATCTCTGTCTCGGCACTTTTTCGAGCGAGGATATCGCGCTCGAACGCGCGAAAAACCTGGGGCTGGCGCTCCAGTTGCCCGCCATAGTCTTCCAGGTGTGCACAATCAGCCGCTCCGCGCTGCCTTCGTGGAAACCTCCTTTTATTTTCAGCTACCCTCTCGCGGACTGCTGGGTATGCATCGAATCGTCGGCGAGACTGGAAGCCGAGAGAGACGCCTTCAGACGCATCGCCTCCGAGAAGGATCTGTGGTTCGCCCTGGGAAGCCCGTTCAGCAATCTGCTGGATACGACGAAATCCTACGATGAATCGAAAAGAGCCCTCACGTGGATGCGCAAATTCCGCCCCCGCCCCGGAGTGTATCGGTACGGAGAACTCGCGTTCCACTCGTTTTTGAACAGAATCGTGAGCATTCCGGAGGCGGAAGGGGTGTGGGACCGTTTCTGGAGGCCGCTCGCCGAGGGAGATTCCAAACGGCGGGCGGTTTCTCTCGAAGAGGTCGCGGGAGCGCTGATCCGTTGCGATTTCAACGGAAAACAGTGCGCCAAGGAACTTCATCTGCATTACAACACGCTGCGAAACTATCTTCGGGAGATAGAGACTCTCGTTGGCGTGAGCCTCTCCAGCCGTCTGCATCGCATGGCTTTCTCGCTGAGCTATTTCGTGGACGTGTACAAAAAACAAAAATCCTGGGAGAGCTACTTCTAAGATCTCACGGACATGGACTCAGCGTCGCTTGTAGGGAATGCGCCGGGATGGTTCGAAAGCGCACTTGCCCTCCTTCAGAATCCAGTCGCGGTATACGTCGACGTTACGGTCTTCGATATGATCGAAAAGCATCGGAATGCGCGTCCCTCTGGCGGCGTAGCGCATAGGATCGGGATCAAGCCTGTAGGAGATGATTTCGTTGTTCCCGCTGGCCTGCACCAGCATCCATCCGGTAGGGTCGACGATCATGGAGCTGCCGAAGAAATTGTTCCCCTCGGCGTCAAGTCCGACATTGTTCACCGCAACGTAGTAGACGTGATTGTCGTAGGCGCGGGCATGATTGACGAATTGCCAGATATTGTACGAGCGGAGCAGGCTCGACGGCCTCAGGATGATCTCGGCCCCCATCAGCGTTTCCACCGTGGCAAGCTCGGGGAAGTCCCCGTCGTAACATATCGTCAGGCCGATACGGGCGAGCCGCGTCTCCACCACCGCGGGACGTGAACCCGCCGTCGCCCATCCACCGCCTTCCTTTCTTTCCAGCGGGAAGGGGTGCGTCTTATGGTAGACGTCGCCGACGATGTCGCCGTGATCGTCGATGATCATGAGCGAGTTGAAGATGATGTCCTTCTCCGGCCCTCTGGTATAGCTGCTCCACGCTACATGGACCCCCAGACGGGCAGCCGCGGCCTGAACGGGCTCGGTGATCCGCCCGGGCGCGACATCCACGGCCTCCCACAGGTTGGCGATGGTCGCTTCCTGCGTCGAGAGGCGCAGAGGAGTAAAGCCGGTAGTGATGGCCTCCGGAAAAACGACCAGTTCCGCTCCATGCTCCTCGACGGCCCGCTCAAGAAACATCAATGCTTTGCGGATATTCGCCTCCACATCCATCGGCACGATCGAAAACTGGCACGCGGCAACGACAAACTCTCTCATGTATCAAAGCCCCTCCCGCACTGGTAACCTGCTTTCGGCAGCACCTCTCCGGAAACAGGCGGTATTCTTGTTCACAATCATCCGTAGACTTCATCCCGCGAAGAGCGGGAGAAACGCGACACCGTCAGCGATGGAACCGCTTCTCAAAAAAAGCTCCGCGCGAAACGTACAAGCACAATACGAACACTTCGTAAAGAATGCTCACGTTCTACGGATACCGGCATAATATAGCATGAGGCGTCGGGATGTAAAGCACGATTTCTTTTCCTCCTTCGATCGTCCGCACTCGTAGCGGAGACGTTATTTTAGAAAATGTACCGACGCGACACCGAAGGCCGATCGAGAAAACCCGCGAAGATAATCGTATCTCCTTCTTCACAAGCCGAAAGTCCCGATGATATACTACTTGAGAATCAGAGGCCGCACTCTGAAAGAATCATCGAATTTGTGACTGCTTGCTTTTTCGGAAGAGACGAGAACCGGCGGTGTCGAAGGGAGAGTCTTTTATGAATCGTGCTGTTGAACCGGTGCAAGGAACGAAGAGGATCGTCGAAGACGACAGGAAGTCCTCGATTCTGCTCAAAGGAACGGGGTACGGCGTTCGCGTAACATTCCCCGAGGCCGCGTCCGAGGAAGATCTTTTCGACCAGATACGTCGTTTTCCCTTGGAAACCTCGCATCTGTCGGGCGGCCTGGATGCGGTCTTCGATTTCCAGGGGCGCAGCCTCTCCAAGGAATTCTTGCTTCGGGTACTGTCGGAATTCGTCTGGCCGAACGGTATCCGCATACTTGCGTGGCTGTCGTACGATCTGGAGACGCGCGCGCTTCTCCGCGCCGCAGGCTTCTCCATCGAAGAGCCGGGCTCCGGACATGCCGAAAGCGGTCGCGAGCCCCCGGGCTCCTTAGTGCTGACGCAGTCGCTGCGATGCGGCCAGAGGGTCGAGTACGACGGCGACGTGATCATTCTGGGGCACATGAACGAGGGGGCCGAAATCTATGCCTCGGGTAATGTCTTCGTCAGAGGGCGTCTGAAAGGAGTAGTGCATGCCGGAGTCGACGGAGGCGAGCACTGCGTCTCGGCGGGGAGCTTCGAGGCCGCGCAGGTACGTTTGGGGGACAAGATATGCTCCTCGTTGGGCGACGATCCGCGCTGGAAGGGAAAGAGCGTACTGTTTTCCGTGGAGGACGGTTCGTTGATCGCGAGGGAGCTGAAGGTCTGAAGCAGATTCTTTCTCGGAGAAAGCGCGGCGTTGTATCGGACATGGCGGCGTAGAAACGGAATGCCGTCCGCTCAAAGGACGGAAGCACGTCGAACGATGCAGTTTAAAAGAGGCCGAAGCCACCCGCGAAGGAGAGCTTCGGCCTTTTTCATCGTCTTTGATCGGCAGCTAATGACAGCTGCCGGAACAACCGGCGCACCCGCCGCCGCAGCTGCCGCTCCGGAGGCGTTCGATGGCCGGAAGAAAGACGTCCAGAATGGGCTGCAGGTGTTCGGTTCCCTCTTCGCCCGCTTCAAGGCCGAGGACTTCCATCAGCGCCTCGGGCGTGTCGGCGCCGTCGGCGGCCGCCTGCACCACGTCGCGCAGCGAAATTTCCTTGCTCTCCACCACTACAGTATCGGCGGGCACTCTTCCCCAATCCATGACGACTCCTCCTTCCTCGGTAAAGTCAGCCCTTTTTCCGAACATGGCGCTCCGGAAGAAAAAGCCTTCGATATTATACCTTCTTTCGACAAATGCGCCATAGGCGTTTTTTCGTATATGCCGATATGGGGTATTTTCGTCGGATGGAGTTTTCGCTCTTCCTCCTATTTCAACACCGACATCGGGACGTGGTCCATGTCGGTGAATACCTGGTTTTCTCCCACCATGCTCCAGATGAAGCTGTAGTTGGACGTGCCCGCCGCGCTGTGGATCGACCAGCTCGGATTGATGACGGCCTCCTCGTTGCGGACGACGATATGACGGGTCTCCTCCGGCTGACCGAAGATATGGAACGCGACGCCGTCCTGGGGAATGTCGAAGTAGAAGTACACCTCCATGCGGCGCTCGTGAGTGTGGCACGGCATGGTGTTCCAGACGCTGCCGCTTTCGAGCTGCGTCAGTCCCATCATGAGCTGACAGGTGGTGCATACCTCGGGATGGATATACTGGTTGATGGTGCGGACGTTGGCCTTTTCCGGCTCGCCCATTTTGACTTTTTTCGCCTTTTCCATGTCGATGTAGCAGTTCGGGTACGAAGTATGCGCGGGAGCGCTGCTGAAGTAGAAGTGCGCATGTTCGTCGTGCTTATCGCTCTCGAAGACGATCTTCTTGCCGCCCGCTCCGAGGTAGAGCCCGTCCATCTTTTTGAGGGCAAAGCGCTCTCCGTCGACGGTGACCGAGCCGGGAGCCCCTACGTTGATGATCCCCATCTCGCGCCGCTGAAGGAAAAATTCCGTCCCGATCTCCTTGCCGCACTCCAGCGACAGCGGGATGGTCGGGCACGCCCCGCCGGTGATGATGCGATCGATATGACTGTACGTCATCCTGATCTCCCCGGGGACGAAAAGATGCGTGATCAAAAAGTCTTTACGCAGTCGTTCGGTGTCGTAGTTCTTGAAGTCGCACGGGTTCGCTCCGTGCCGTACGTCGAGTTTCATAACGCATTTCCTCCTTCGCAGTATGAGGAAGACCTGGGCGATCTCCTCGATCGCGACGCGCTCCCGCGCCGCTTCGCCTCCACGGATATTTCGCCTGACGCCGTCGTCTTATGGAATTTTTCGATCTATTTTATAATTCCGTCCAAGAAGAATCATACCTTAATCTTTTGATTTGCGCACGCTCGCCCCTTCTTCAAGGCGTCGCGGAGCCAGGTCGCCGACTTCAACAGTCCGGCGTACGCATTCGAGCAGAGAACGAACGAAAGCATCCTGCCCGTCGAGCCTGGGTCCGTCAGATCCGCAAGGTTCCATATCATAGCGAAAATACAGACGGTGAAGACGATGAAGAACGCCCCCGTCGAGGCATTCTCAAACCTGTCCTCTCTCTTCGGATGAAGAAAAAAAGCGAGTCCGAAAACGACTGCGACGAAGAGGAACGAAATTTCATTGAAGAAAATCACGGCGAATCCCCCCTGTGTTTGCGCCGGGAAGCGCGAGCCACCGACGCGATGTCTGCTTCTTCTTACTTATTATATCATTGGCAACGTGCATACGCTGTATCTCTGGACAGGCGCGGATCGAAGGCGTATTCTTTTCACCGGCGAAAAAAACACGGGAGCGTTGAAGGGAGGGGCGGGAATGACGCAACGCATAGGACACGTCGCTCTTCTTGTGAGGGAGTACGAAGAGGCGATCGACTTCTTCGTCGGCACGCTGGGTTTCGAGCTGCTGCACGACGACTTCATGCCGGAACAGAACAAACGCTGGGTGACCGTCGCGCCTCCCGGCGGCAACGGAAGCGCGCTGCTGCTCGCCAGGGCGGCGAACGACGAGCAGGCCCACTTCGTGGGGAATCAATCGGGAGGACGGGTCTTCCTCTTTCTGGAAACCGACGACTTTCGCAGAGACTACGAGGCGCTGAAAGGAAAGGGCGTCGAATTCGTCCGGGAGCCGCTGGAAGCGCCCTTCGGCACTGTGGCGGTCTTCAAGGATCTGTACGGCAACCTGTGGGATCTGATCCAGCCGAAGGCGTAGCCGGCCGAAAGCCGCTTTCGCTTTTTCCGGAGAGCGCGGAGAAATCCTCCTCGTCCATCGCGGGGCAACTTCCTTTCCTTCGCCTCTCCTTCGAATCGGAGCCTCGCCCAGCCTGCATCTCGTCATGAACACAAGGAACGCGAAAAAATCTTTCCCCGGAATGTGCATATTTGCAAAACTCCGGAAGCGTGCTATTATACCCCCATTGGGTATTTTAACGAGGAGGAGATTGTGAATGCGGCATTTCGAGTTGGTGGTTCTCGGCGGCGGCCCGGCGGGTATAACCTTGGCGAAGCGCCTTGGAAAGAAGTTTTCCATGGCGGTGGTACGCCCGGAAGATCATTCTCTTATCTACTGCGCGATGCCGTATGTCATCGAGGGAATTCTTCCGTTGGAGAAGACGTTCAAAAAGGATTCGCTTGTCACGGAAAGCGGGGCGGAGCTGATTCGAGGGAAGGCCGTCGAAGTGGACTTCGAGAACAAATCCGTTCTCCTTGAAGACGGAACGCGCATCGGATGGGACCGTCTTGTCGTCGCCACCGGAGCCGAGCCTCTGCTTCCTCCGCTGAAGGGCGTCGATTTCCCGAATGTGGGCGTTTTCAAGAGCGAAGGCGATCTTCGTTCCCGCATCGACCATGTTTCCGCCAGTATGAAAAAAGCCGTCGTCGTGGGCGCGGGAGCCGTAGGAATCGAACTCGCCTCCGCCCTGGCCCGTAAAGGCGTGGAGACGCACCTCGTCGAACGGGAAAACAGGGTGCTCGGCGCGATGATGGACGAGGATATGACGTCGAAACTGCATCACGAAGTAGCGAAGGAGGGGGTCTTCCTCCACCTGGGCAAGGCGGTTGAGGAGATACGCGGCTCCGGCGGAGCCGAAGAAGTCCTTCTTTCCGGCGGGGAAACGCTCTCTCTTTCGGAACCCGACGCATGTTTCGCCGACGTCGCGCCGGGAGCCGTGATTTTCGCAGTCGGGATGAGAGCTTCCGTCGACTTGTTCAAGAACGGTCTCCTGGCCCTCGGCAGAGACGGCATTATCGTCAACGGCAAAATGGAGACGTCGTTACCGGGAGTCTACGCTGTAGGCGACTGCGTGCAGTTTTCCAGCGCGGTTACGGGGAACCCCATTCCGGGAAAACTGGCGACCAACGCCGTTCCTATGGCGAAAGTGCTGGCGGCGAACCTGTGCGGGGAGAACCGCTCCTACGGGGGGTTCTACAACGGCGCCGCCACGAAAATAGGCGATCTGTACGCGGGAGGTTCCGGGATCACGGCCGCGTTCGCGGAGAAAAACGGTATCCCGACGATATCGGGCGTCGCGTCGCTCACCACGGCGTTTCCGATCATGCCCAACGCCAAAGAAATCACGTTGAAACTGGTCGCTTCCAGAGAGACGGGGAGAGTTCTCGGCGGTCAGATTGTGGGAGGAGAGCCTGTAACCGACAAGGTGGACGTGCTTTCGACCATGTTGCGCTCGCAATGGACCGTGGAGGACGTGCTGGATTTCAGCTACTCGTCCCAACCGTGGCAGTCCTTCTTCCCCGCGGACAACCTCTTCGTCGCGGCGGCGGAAAAGCTGTCGGCCTCGATGTAGGCGCGTTTTCGTTCTTTGAAGGTCGAGAGGGTAAGATTCGCCCAATCTCCCCGGACCTTTTAAAAGCCATCGTTCGACGCCCGAACAACAGCATTCCGACAGAGTCCGTGAAAAAGAAAGAACGCCGCGCCGAGACGGAAAAAACACTTCCCGCCTCGGCGCGGCATAGCGTCGTTACTCCGCAGCCGCGCCTATGAAAATCGAGACGACGTTGCCGTTCTTCATCGTGAAGACGACTCCTCCGTAGATGGAACCGGCGACGATCGTCTCGGGGAGAGCGCTCTCCTCGCGGTTGATCTCCGCCGCATATGCCTTGAGCACCTCTTGCTGCGCGCTCCCTACTCCTATTCCCCGGCTCGTCTTCTTCTCCGACGGCGCGGAGATCGCGACTGAATACACCTCGCCGAGGCCGGACTTGTCCTCCTTGACGAAATCGACGACGATTCCCTTCGTCTTGTAGAACCATTGCTGGTGGATGAGCCCGTCCGCGCCCCACAGCTCGGCCTTCGACTTCTTCTCCGGCTTGCCGAGGAGCTTGAGCGCGTCCTTTTCCGTCTCGGCGTCGTCGAGGACGAAGAGCTTTTCCTCGGCGAGCAACCTGAACCCCATCGCGCCGAAGTCCTTCCGCACCACGCTGCCCGACGGGGGCAAGAGCCCCTCGCTTCCGGCGCGTTTGAGCGTCCATTTCGCGGAGACGTCCCCCTCCTCCATCGCGAGCGCGCCCTTATCGTCCCCGGCCGCGAACGACGCGCGGCGTTCCTCCACGGAGCCGTCGATATGCGCCTCTCCGTACTTGTCCAGCAGCGGGTCGTAGGTCGAAAACGTGCCTTCGAGCGCCGTGCCTCGCTGGATCAGGTCGAACGAGTACTCCGTCCCATCCTCCTTGGAAAAGGTCCATATCCCCGTAAAGTCTACAGCCGCCGCCGGCGCGGAGAAGAGCAACAACAGGAACAAAACAGTCAAACACACGCAGCGTTTCACAGCGCATCCCTCCTAAAAAATACTCGTTGCATCGTCCCGAAATACATCCATATATGCTTCAACTTATCTGTACACATCACTGCGGTGACCTACACGGACTACCAAAACCATCAATTTTTTGTCCTCAATCGAACAAATTACCCGGTAATCTCCTACACGATAGCGCCAGAAATCTCCAAATCCTCCCTTGAGCGCTTTCCCCAAAGTCCTGGGATTCTCCATCATGGCGACTCTTCTGTCCATATAATCGACGATACGCTGCGCCATCCGACGGTCGATATGCCGAAGGTCTCCAAGTGCCGAGGGATCGTACTCAATCCTCCAAGCCAAGTTCACGCCTCGCTTCTTCAGAGGTCAGGCTGCGGGAGCCGAATTTCCGGCTTTGCGCAAGTCGTTCCGCGGCAAGATAATAGTCTTCCATGTCGTCGATCCGCTCTTCTATCATCTTCCGTATATAAAACGCTTTCGTCCGCCCGGTCTCTTTCGCCAGCCGGTCCAGCCGTTTTCCGGTTTCCTCGTCCAGTCGCACGGATATTGGCGTAGGCATAGCAACGCCTCCTTTTTTAAAACGTAGTCCTTGTAGTCATTGTAGCGCGCCGATCGATGCTGTCAACCAAAAAACGCGCCGCGACTGCCTGATCGGCACAATCGCAAGCGCGCGTTTCACTCTGTATTCCGTTGTCCGTTGCCGAAAGCGGCCGCTTTCGCCGGACCTCTCCCTACCCCGCCGAGTCCACCGCCGCGCGGAGGGAGCCGATGAACTCCGTAGCCTTGGCTTCGAGCTGTTTTTTGTCGGCGCCGCAGGGTTCCAGCGCGGAGATGAGCGCGCTGCCGACGATGACGCCGTCGGCGACCCTTGATGCGGCCTTCGCACGTTCCGGCGTGCTCACGCCGAAGCCGAGGGCCAGCGGGAGCTTTGTGCAGGCGCGGACGCGCTGCATGTACTCCTCAAGGGGCGCGTTTCGCTTCTCCTCGTTCCCCGTCACGCCGAGGAGCGAGACGCAGTAGAGGAAGCCGGACGCTTTCTCCGCGATGACCTTCAATCGCTCGGGGGTGCTGTTCGGCGTGACCATGAGGATGAAGTCCACTCCGCGGGAACGAAGCAACCCCGCGAGCTCTTCGCTCTGATGGAAGGGGAGGTCGGGGACGATGACGCCCGCGACGCCCGCGTCGGCTGCGTCCTTCGCGAAGGTTTCGAGGCCGTAGGCTATCAGGGAATTCATGTACCCCATGAGGACGAGCGGGGCCTTGATCTCCCCTTTGAGCGACGCGAGCATGGCGAGGATCTTTTTGAGCGTTGTGCCGTTCTTGAGGGCGCGCTGCCCCGCCTGCTGGATCACGGGGCCGTCCGCAAGCGGATCGGAGAAGGGGATGCCCACTTCGAGAATGTCCACGCCGCTTTCGTCGAGCAGCTTCAGCAGGAAGGCCGTGGTGTCGAGGTCGGGGTCGCCCGCCGTGAAGTAGGTGATGAGCGCTTTTTTGCCGTCGAAGGCCTGAGCAATGCCGTTCATGATCGGTCTCTCCTTTCAAAGGGACAGAATGGTGTCCATATCCTTGTCGCCGCGGCCGGAGAGGTTCACCAGCACGATCGTTTCCTTCGGGAGGGCGGCTGCGGTCCGGTAGACGTGCGCGAGCGCGTGCGAGCTTTCGAGCGCCGGGATGATTCCTTCGAGACGGCAGGTCCGGTGGAAGGCCTCGACCGCCTCGTCGTCGGTGACGGAGACGTAGGTCGCGCGCCCCGTCGCGGCGAGATGGCTGTGTTCCGGCCCGACGCCGGGGTAGTCCAGTCCGGCCGAGATGGAGTGCGCGGGCTGTATCTGGCCGTCTTCGTCGAAGAGGACGTACGAGTACGAGCCGTGGAGCACGCCCGGTTTCCCGCCCGAGATGGTGGCGGCGTGAAGGCCCGTGTCCACGCCTCTGCCCGCCGCCTCGACGCCGATGAGAGCGACGCCGGGGTCGCCGACAAAGGCGTGGAAGATGCCCATCGCGTTGCTGCCGCCGCCGACGCAGGCGATCACCTGGTCGGGGAGCCGTCCCTCGCATTCGAGCATCTGCGCGCGCGCCTCCTCCCCGATGACCTTCTGGAAGTTGCGGACCATCAGGGGGTAGGGGTGCGGCCCCATCACCGAGCCGATGACGTAGAAGGAGTCCTCGACGTTGGTCACCCAGTCGCGGATGGCCTCGTTGACCGCATCCTTGAGGGTGCGCGTTCCGGAGAGGACGGAGACGACCTTCGTCCCCAGAAGATTCATCCGGGCCACGTTGGGGGCCTGCCGGTGGACGTCCTCCTCCCCCATGTACACCACGCACTCCAACCCGAAGAGCGCCGCCGCGGTGGCCACCGCCACCCCGTGCTGCCCCGCGCCGGTCTCCGCGATGATGCGTTTCTTCCCCATTTTGGAGGCGAGCAGCACCTGGCCGAGCGCGTTGTTGATCTTGTGCGCGCCGGTGTGGTTCAGGTCCTCGCGCTTCAGGTAGACCTTGGCTCCGCCCAGCGACTCGGTGATGCGCGGCGCGAACCAGAGGGGCGTCGGCCGTCCGCTGTAGTTGCGCAGCAGGGCAAGCAGTTCGCCGTTGAACGACGCGTCGTTCAGCGTGCCGAGGTAGGCCGTCTCCAGTTCGTCGAGGGCCGGAACCAGCGTTTCGGGGACGTACTGCCCTCCGAAGATGCCGAAGTACATGGATGTTTTCATCGGTGCTCTCTCCTTTCGGAAGTGTCGAAATCACGGACCGTCGCCACCGCGACGGCGAGCTTCACTCTGTTCTTGACGCCGGGGGCGTCCTCGACGCCGCTGTTGAGGTCGATCCCGAACGGACGAACCTGCTCCAGCGCGCCCCGCAGGGTGTCGTGCCGCAAGCCTCCGGCGAGGAGAAAGGGTTTGGCGAACGTCCGCCCGCACAGCAACGAGTGGTCGAAAGCAACGCCCGTGCCGAAACTGCGTTTCTTGCTGTCGAAGAGGAAAAACGAGGCGGCGGCGTAGTCCGCACTCCGTTCCAGGTCGCCCTCCTCCGCGACGGCGAAGGCCTTGATTGTCTCAAGGCGACAGCCCCGCACCATCTCCGGAGTTTCCGCCCCGTGAAACTGGATACAGTCGAACGCGCCCGTTTGCGCCACGGCTTCCACCTCCACGCAGGAGGGGTTCATCATGACGGCGACTCTCCGGACGCCCTCCGGGACCGTCCGCGCCAGCTCCGCCGCCTCTTCCGTCGGCAGGAAGCGCGGGCTCGCCGGGACGAGGATGAATCCCAGCGCGTCGACGCCCAGCTCAACCGCCGCCTCAACGTCTTCCCGGCGCGTCATACCGCAGACCTTCACGAACGTCATGCCGCCCGCCGCCCCTTTCTTTTGAAGGAGCGGAGCGTCTCCTCCGGGTCGGATGCCCGCATCAGAGCCTCGCCGACGAGGATCGCGTCGACGCCCGTCTCCGCGAGGTATCCGGCGTCATCCTCGCTCCGGACGCCGCTCTCCGCCACCACGATGCGGCTCCCCTCCCCCTCCGCGGAACGGAGCGCGCCCATCAGGCGCGCCGTGGTCCGCAGATCGACGGCGAAGGTGCTCAGGTCGCGGTTGTTAATTCCCAGAATCGGGGCGTCCGTTTCCAGCACGGTGGACAGTTCCTCCTCGGTGTG
>WPCG01131547.1_pt1 | contig 15802 bp, 16 predicted proteins | sample 5403311 | NCBI WGS metagenome assembly WPCG01 (sample SAMN12869467, study PRJNA574797) | sludge metagenome | isolation source: wastewater treatment of Control | place: China:Beijing | collected 2019-05-17 | reverse complement strand
GCTAAAACCGGTGATTGGAGTTGTCATTGTGATTCGCGGCATTGATATCATGAAGACGTTTGGGATGATTTGGGCGCTGTTTGGCAACGCTCCTTTTACTCGCACTCTAAACATCCACATCCACACACTTGGCTTAAGTAGCCACAATTATGGTAATAGTTCTGCGTTGTCACTGATCGTATCTGCCCTGACCATTGTGCTCTATTACGTCTTCCAGAAATTCAGCTCAGAAAGGTGACCGTGAATGCAATGAAACGATTTGTTACTAAGACATTCCTGTTTCTGATGATTTCTCTCGTTGTCATAGTCTGGTCCTTTCCATTCGTCTGGATGTTTCTCGGTTCAATCAAGCAACCTGAAATGATTTCTGCGACGGAGTTGGTCTTATTTTTCGAACCGACATTGGATCATTATCGCACCATTTTTGGCAAGTATCCCTTTGCGCAGTATTTCATCAATAGCGTTGTTGTGGCCACAGCTGTTTGTCTCGTAACGATGATAACTGGCGGTCTAACGGCATATGCTATGAGCCGCTTTAACGTTGGCGGTTCGCCGTTCCGTTATTGGGTTCTTTTTACAAGAATGTTGCCGCCTCCAGTCCTAGTAGTTCCTCTGTTCATTCTCTTTAGGACAACTGGTCTGATCAACTCTTTGACTGCCCTAGTCTTGGCCGATAGCACATTCTTACTATCGTTTGTGATTTGGGTGATGCGAAGCTTTTTCGATGAGGTTCCTTATGCCTTAGAAGAGTCAGCCCTTATAGATGGCGCGTCGCGCCTGCAATCCTTGATTTATGTTGTCTTGCCTCTCGCTGTTCCGGGAATGATCACGACCATTATCTTAACCTTTATCTTTGCCTGGAATGAATATCTCTTCGCGATGGTCTTTGCACCTGCTACTTCTGTAAAGACCCTTCCTGTTGCTGCGGGAGACTTCATTACTGGTTATGCAATTAACTGGGGCCCAGTCTTTGCCTCGGGTAGTATCATTGTTCTACCTGTATTTTTAGTATCCGTACTTTTGCAGCGTTATATTGTTAAGGGATTGACATTGGGAGCAGTGAAATGAGGAAGAAGGGAGGCTTAGTTTCGAACTACCGACTTCAAATTAAGGGAGGATCACGATGAGACGCCAACTATTGACTGTATTAGTTATTATGTTGATCGTTGTTTTCTACACCAGTCTGATTAGCGCAGAACCACTGGACAATGTGGTGGTGTTTGTCAGAACTGGAGTTGAAGCAGACTCAATTCGGGCTGTAGCCGAGGCATATACGGCGAAAACAGGAAACCCAGTTGAAATCATGGAGGCCGGACGCTCTGGGTTTTATTCAGCAGTCCACACCCAGTTGCTAGGTGGAACAGACCTTTTTGACCTAGCCCAGGCTAATGATGTAGACGTAGGAGCACTAGCAGAAGCTAAGGTCATAGCACCGATTGATCGCTTTTTGTATGATCCACAATACACAGATTTAGAAGAATATGACTTGGATGACTTCCCATTTGTATACTCGTACAAAGGAGAAGTCTATGCACTTCCTTTCGATGTCAGCACCCACTTTCTCTATTATCGTGCAGACTTGATTCCAGAGCCTCCCCAAACTTGGGATGAGTACTTTGAGGTGGCAAAGAAGTGGACAAAATCACACAATCCAGATTCACCAACGCTTTTTGGTACCGGGTTTACAGCTTTGGCTGGGTCTGAACAGCCCAAAGTGTTTTATTCAATGATGTGGTCTATGGGTGGGTTTATTTTGAGTGATGACAACGAGGTTGGAGTTGCCAATGCAGGGGCCATCAAAGCGGGAGAATTCTATCGCTCTTTAGCTGCAGAAGGGGTTGTAGCCCCAGACATCTACTCTTGGGAGTTCTCCAATGTACTTGATGCTCTGAGTACGGGAGTCATTGCTATGGCTGGACCGTATTGGAACGCAGCCTATCCTCAGATTCAAGCAAGCAACAGTCAATTTAAGGACGAAATTGCCATTACATTACTCCCCGGCGAGGTAGAGGCCAACGGAGAGATCTTGCGCACACCGTTCCAACAAGGTAAAATTTTGTTGCTCAATGAGAATTCCAAGCACAAGGAAGCAACATGGGAGTTCTACAAGTACTTGACGTCGAAAGAGGGAACTCTGATTATGGCTCAAGCCGGCGGAACTCCAGCCAGGCTGTCGGTATTGGCAAATCCCAGTATGGAACCAACTGAGTATTATCAAATGATGCGAGAATCACTAGCTATTGCCTATGGCCAGCCAGGGCCTCCCTTCTACCCTGAGTTGCACGAAGCAATGAATCAATCCCTATCGAGCATCTTGATTGGTACTTCTTCTGCAGACAGTGCCTTGAAGATGAGCGAAAGAACCATTCGACAACTTGTTGAAGAGTATTATTAGAAGCGTCAAAGGGGCTCCTCGGGGCCCCCTATCTTAATCTATATAAAGGAGAGAGGCCGTGAAGACTGTTCTTCTATTTGATATTGACGGTACTCTGATACTGAACAGCAACGCAGGGATGGGGTCCTATTTAAGGGCACTAGAGAAGCGACATCATATTGTTATCGGTCCAGACGAAGTACCGCTCTCTTGTGGTAAAACTGATTTCATTATAGTTAGAGAGTTGCTAGACTACGCTCAGCTATCTCAAGAGAAAGAACATGACTCGGAACTCGTAGAGATATATCTATCTGAGTTGAAAGAGGAACTGAAGACTGATCCTGGCGTCCTAGCACCAGGCCTTCCGCATTTATTGGAGAGGTTAGCCCAGGAAGAAAATTTTATCCTAGCCTTGGGTACAGGGAACTTGAAGGAAGGGGCTTTTCTCAAGTTAGACCATCATCAATTAGCCCATTTCTTTAATACAGGAGGGTTTGCTGAGGATGGTTCAACACGTAGCGAGCTTATCGCAGCCGGGGTGACTCGGGTAGAAGAGTTGCATAATGTCCAATCAGCCAGAGTCGTGATTATTGGGGACACTCCCAGTGACATTCAATGTGCCCACGATAACGACTATTACGCCATTGCAGTAGCAACAGGTAGCTTTACCCGGGAACAGTTAGCGGAACTAGGGCCTGTACAGGTTCTTGATGATCTCAGCGACGCGGAAGGTTTTGTTCAATTTATCAGAGGACTACCCTGATTCGGACTCATTTTATCATTCATGCCTAGATAGTTGGGAGGTAATCTTGTGTATCCGAGGTTTGATGTCAGTAGACTGAATCTGAAACCGCTACTTGAACGAAAAAGTGAACTGCTTGCAGAAGAGGTACATGCGCTCCACTGCGCCAATCCGATGCAAAGTTCTGATCTGGATGAGGTAGCCTCGAGGTTGGTTGAGGCGAAGAAGCTACGTGCTGCTAGAATCTTACTCATGGGGGGCCATGTCATCAAAGTGGGGATGAGCCGCTTTGTTATTGACCTCATGGAAAGAGGATACATCACGCATGTAGGCTTTAATGGGGCTGGGGTAATCCATGACTATGAGCTAGCCCTGATTGGAGCTACATCAGAGAGTGTTCCTCGCTACATTCGCGAAGGCCAGTTTGGGTTGTGGCGGGAAACAGGTCAAATTAATAACCTAGTCCGGGCAGGTGTAGAACAGGGCTATGGTTATGGTGAGTCTGTAGGTAAGGCAATCCACGAAGGAGAATACCCTCACAAAGATATTAGCATATTAGCAGCTGGCTACCGTTTAGGGGTACCTGTCACAGTCCATGTTTCGATTGGACAAGACATTATCCATGAGCATCCCAATTTTGACGGGGCCAGCGCTGGTGAAGCTAGTTACAGGGATTTCTTGACCCTTGCTCATAGTGTCTATGGTTTAGAAGGCGGAGTTTTGCTCAACATAGGTACCGCCGTGATGGGGCCTGAAGTCTACTTAAAGGCCTTATCCATGGCGAGAAATGTTGCACATCAGGACGGAAGAGTGATCGAGAATTTTACTACAGCTGTCTTTGACATGCAGCCCATTTCCTCAAGAAACTATCATATCGAACCGAGCAAGAATCAACCAGAGTATTACCACCGGTTTTGGAAGACGATTCTAGTCCGGACAGTTCAGGATGGAGGCACAAGCTACTATGTTGAAGGCGTCCACCAGGAGACTATACCGAGCTTGTGGGCCAAAGTTATAGACAACTAAACTAGAGCATTGGAGTGACAACGTGGAACGAGCAGGAGTAGAACAAGTCTTGCAGCAGGCAACGAAGCTCAAAGTCATGATCATCGGCGATTATTTTCTCGATCACTATCTATATGTGGATCCCAAGCGTGATGAGTTATCGATCGAGACGGGTCAAGTCGCCTACCAGGTCACACAGATTCAATCGACTCCTGGTGCGGCGGGTTCCGTGGTAAGCAATCTGACAGCCTTAGGCGTACAAAGCGTCTGCGCTGTGGGAGTAATAGGATCAGACGTGTATGGCGATGAGCTTCTACATCTATTGAAAGAACAGGGCGTTGATACCTCCAATCTCCTTCGTAGTCCTTGCAGGGTTACTCCGACATATATCAAGCCCATGCGGATGTTGGACGGTCAAGCCCAGGAATTGAACCGCCTTGATCTGAAGAACTGGACCCCAACAACTGCCGATCTCGAACAGCGGATAGTTGCAGTCCTGCGAGAAGAAGGGCCTAATTGCGATGCCATTATCGTAGCCGATCAGGTGGAACAAGTTGATTGCGGAGTCATTACTCAGACCGTCCGGCGCGAACTGGAGAAACTGGGCTCCAATCATCCACACCTAATTGTGTTGGCCGATTCAAGACGGCATATCGGGCAGTTCAAAGGAGTGATGATCAAACCCAATGAATTTGAAGCAGGATACGCTGTAGGTATGGAGACAGCAGCTGATGAGGCTGAACATGCCCTTTATTCCTTGTATGCACAGACCCAAAAACCGATATTCATGACTTGTGGGGAGAAAGGACAGTGGGTCTACGATGGAAAAGAGGCTGTACATGTGCCGGCTCTAAAGCCCGATGGGCCAATCGACATTGTGGGTGCAGGAGACAGTACCAGCGCAGGGATTGTCCTTGGGTTGGCTGTTGGAATGAGTTGTCGCCAAGCCGCCTTCTTGGGCAATCTAGTTGCTTCTATCACCATTACAAAGCTAGGCACAACAGGAACGGCAAGCCCTGATGAGATCCTCGCCCGCTATGACAAATGGAAGCAAATAAACTAAAGATGGTTTCGGAACCATCCTTCATTGAACCAAGATCAATCATCAAGTGAGGGATTATCAATGTATGTTCTAGCAATCGACATTGGCGGTACACAGTATCGCCTGGCAATTGTGAATCAGGAAGGGAAAATCGTGGCTCATCAGCGTGCAGAGACCTTACGAGAAGAAGGCGCTCATTGGTTGGTTCCCCGGCTCATAAGGGAACTAAAAGAACTACTCTCCAATAACCCATATGCTCCAATTGCCGTTGGAATAGGTTTTGGAGGACCGGTGAGCTTCAACGAACAGCGCATCTTAGCTTCGCTGCATGCCCCTGGATGGGAGAATATGGACTTGCGCGCCTTGTTAACTGAACAACTGGGCCTACCGTGCGTCATTGATAACGACGCAAATGCTGGTGCCCTGGGCGAGTTCACCTATGGCGCCGGAGGGCAATATCGGAATATGCTGTACTATACAGTAAGTACCGGGGTAGGTGGTGGGATTATCCTAGATGGAGAGCTCTTCAGAGGCGTTCATGGCCAAGCTGGTGAGCTGGGTCATCTTCCGATTCAACTCGATGGGCCCCCCTGTTCTTGTGGCTTTCGCGGTTGCGTAGAGTCTCTTGGCTCAGGTATAGCTATCGCTCAACAGGGAATAAGGATGGCTATGACGGCTAAGACGCCAACCTTACTACAAGAACGCTATCAGTCCACAGGCACTTTAACCGCCAAGGATGTATTTGAATGCGCGGCGCGGGGTGACTTGGTTTCCCAGCAAATCATAGATCAGGTGAAACAAGCCTTTGTAGCGGGTTTGGTTGGCGCGATCAACTTTTTTGATCCAGAGGCTGTAGTAGTAGGCGGTGGGGTTGGTCGCGCTCCAGGCTTTCTGGATGGACTCGCTCGGAAGGTCAATGATTCCCTGGTTATTCCCGGGAGAAGGCAGGTTTTGATTGTTCGAAGTACATTATCGGATGATTCTGTTCTGCTAGGTGCAGCTGCCTTAGCCTGGAAGTTGATTTCGGAAGAAAATCATAGGCATTAGGAGTCCATTTTTCAGGAGTATGTAAATAATACGTAGAAAAGTTTAAAAAAAGAAGGGGTATTGATTTTCTCGTTGAATTAACACATTAAATTAAATCATTATGGGAGGTTGAATTGAAGCATGAAGTCGCTAAGTAGAGTAGTTGTGAGTATGGTACTGTTCTTGCTTGTCGTAGCCATTACAGGAGCTGTTGAGGCAAAGGAAAATGTCACACTAACGATTTACGCTCGGGCTTATACTTGGAATCAAGACGCACCCTGGGAATATGCAAAGGCCGAGTTGCAAAAGCGTCACCCCGAGATCAACTTTACATTTGTAGAAGAGGGTTTCGGCTGGGAAGACTTGCGGAACAAGTTCCTTGTGACTGCAGGTACAGCAAGCGCTCCGGACGTTGTCATGGTTGACACAATTTGGCTGGGAGAGTATGTGGATAACGGTCTCATTAGAGACATACATGAGCAAGCCTTGGCTTGGTCAGAGTGGGATGACATTGTAGACTCGTTTAAGGAGTCATCTATATGGAATGGGCGGATTCATGGTATCTGGCTCAATACCGACGTTCGAGTATTAGCTTACAACAAAAAGTTGTTTCGTGAGGCAGGCCTCGATCCGGAAAAGCCACCTACAACTTGGGATGATCTGAAGGAGATGGCTCTTGCAATCAGCGATCCTCCGAGAGTCTATGGTTATGCGTTCCCCGCGATGAAAGAAGAAGATACTGCACATCGGTTCTACGCTTTCTTGCATTCGGCTGGTGGAAAGATTTTAAGTGATGATATGACGACAGCACTCTTCAATAGCGACGCTGGAGTTGAAGCTCTACAACTTATGGTGGACATGGTTAATCAAGAGGCTGCTTCTTTGAACCTGGGCGGAACCTACAGCGATATTGACAGAGGACTCTTCCTAGACCGCTACGCTATGTCTATTATGACAAAACCCATTGGTTTGGCACGCGATATCATCGCGGATCTAACGGACGAACAATACATGGAAGACTTTGGCGTAGCGCCCATCCCTCGCCACCCAGACGGCGAGTTTGCTACCCAGTCAGGTGGCTATTTGCTAGCCATTCCGTCCAAGTCAGCCCATCCAGAGTTGGCCTGGGAATTGATTACACTAGCCACAGGAGCCAAGGCCCAGTTTGATTACACTGTTGCTCGGGGCTATGTTCCAACCAGGTACTCACTTATGGATCGAACCGAAGATTACATTGAAGAAGATCCAAACTTCGACGTGATTCTCGGCCAGTTACCTTATGCCTATTTCAGGCCATCCATTCCTGAGTACACAGAAGTATCCAATGCTATTCAGGATGCTATTCAGTTAGCCCTCTTGGGAAGGATGACTCCTAAAGCGGCACTTGATCAAGCTGCTGAGCGAGTGAACGGAATTTTGGCGAAATAGTTCCCATTGGAAAGAAGGGAAGCCAGCTCGTTTGGCTTCCCTTTCGAAAACACATTCAGGCAAAGGAATGGTGAAGTATGACACAACCTACTGCACGGAAGAAGCTCAAGATTAGCGATAGTCTCCTTGGATATCTCCTAATTCTACCAGCGTTTCTGATCATTGCATTATTGATGCTATTTCCCCTAGGGCAAACCTTCTACATCAGTCTGCACAACATGCGGATCGCAAACATCGCATCGGGGACATTTGTTGGGCTCGCCAATTTCCGGACGATCTTCCAATCCTACTTACCAAGCTTTTTCTATGATGTGCTGCCCGCTACGTTCTACTTTGTTTTCGGCAGTGTTTTTTTCCAGATAGCTTTTGGCTTGGCTTTGGCCATGCTCTTGCATCAGAAGTTTGTCAAGGGGCGGGAGTTCTTTCGCTCCTTGTTCATGTTGCCCTATCTCACGAGCAGAGTAGTAACTGGGATATCTTGGCGTTTCCTTTACGAACCTAGGGTTGGAATAATTAATCTTTTGCTAAAAAACATCGGTGTCACCAAAGTGCCCCAGTGGTTAAACAGTCTAAATTGGGTTATGCCCGCGCTGGTCATCGCAAACGTGTGGCAAGGAACCGCCTTTAGTTTTATCATGCAAACAGCCGGCTTGCAGAGTATTTCCGAGGATGTTTACGAAGCAGCCCGGGTTGATGGAGCAACTGGTTGGCAGCAGTTTGTCTACATTACTTTTCCCCTTATGAAGCCTTTTGTGATGATCAATACCATATTGGCCTCAATGTCTACAGTGAACTACTTTGGACTAGTCATGGTTATGACAGGTGGTGGTCCCTTGTATAAGACTGAGACCATTAGTATGTTTATGTATAACCAGGCTTTTCAGTTCGGTTATATCGGAGTCGGCTCGGCTGTAGCAGTGCTAATTTTGTTGCTCAACCTCATTCTCACCATCATTTATATGCGCATTAATCCATCATGGTCGGAGGTGTAGGAAATGAAGACTCCTTTAAGGCATAAGATAACAACCTACTTTCTTCTCCTGTTTTGGGCTTGTTTTACGCTGCTTCCTGTTTATTGGCTGTTCAGCGCTAGTTTTAAGGATCCCGCGGAGGCTATGGGTTATCCACCCACACTGATCCCAAAGACATTTACCTTTGGGAATATCCGTCATTTGCTCTTCGATTCAAGTTTCGGTATGCAGCCCTATGCAAATAGTATTGTCATTGGCTTGGGGGCGACGTTCTTAAGTACACTGGCTAGCTTATTGGCTGGCTTTGGGTTCTCCAACTTCCGCTTTCCCTTTCGCAGGCAGCTATTAGTTGGGATTCTGCTTCTCCAAATGGTTCCCGTGATGGCGTTGGTCATTCCCTTATTCCGTGTTTATACCTTATATGGTTTATATGACACTCGCATCGGTTTGATCCTCATTTACGGAATGATGACGATACCCATGAATACCTGGCTCCTGAAAGGTTACTTTGATACAACACCAAGGGAGATTTGGGAGTCTGCCTTGATTGACGGTTGTTCAAGGGTCAGCGCCTTTTTACGGGTATCGTTACCCATTGCTGCGCCGGGTATAGCAGCCGCTGCCATCTTTGCTTTCAGCAGGGCTTGGAATGAGTTTACCCTTGCAGTCATTCTTACTTCTAAAGTTAGGCCATATCCCGTTGAGTTGTACCGCTTTATTGGAGAACATGGGGAAGTCTCATGGAGTATGCTTTCTTCAGCGGCCATTGTAGCACTCGTTCCCATACTAATCTTGTTTGCCTTTTTCCAACGTTACTTCATCATTGGCTTGGCGGGAGGTTCTGTAAAAGGATAAGGAACAAAGATGGGGGAGATTTGATGAATCTTCGTTGCGTGTTTCGCCCGACAGATGACGATGAGTATTTAGACTTCCTTTTCGGACATGGCATCACTGGACTTGAGGTTCTACACCAAGAACCGTATTTAGAGTTTACAGAGCAGACCATGTTTGAGCAGCGGGTTCAAAGTATAGTGAAAAAATACGATTCAACAATCAGCGTCCATGCCCCTCATATTGATGTTAACTTGGGGAGTCTGAACCGGCGGATGCGAACGTTATCCCTTGATGCGTTGTTACGTGCCGCACAGTGGGCTAGACTCTTAGATGCCGATGTTTTAGTGATCCATCCAGGTTTAGGCGTGTCTGGAATGACGCAAGGAGCGTGGCATCATGGTGTTGATTCTCCTAGGGGTTGGCAGCATCGCCAACTTGGCTTGGTAGCAGAGGCGATACAGCATTGTGCGAGGTTGTTTCCTGACCTTACCCTCGCCGTGGAGAACATGATTTTCCCCCACGAGTTCTTTCGAACTCCTCTGGATCTCCGTCTGCTTTTGGAAAGGATTCAGACCAGCAACGTTGGGATTTGTCTGGATGTAGGACATGCTCATGCGGCGCAGCAAGCGTGGGAGTGGTTTTTCTCCCAGTGCGGTGAGGCGATTGTCCATATTCATCTCCATGACAATCATGGAAATGTTGATGAGCATCTACCGGTTGGGCAAGGAACCATCAATTATTCGGGCTTTTTGTCCAAGATCAGACAATTTGGCTATCGCGGTGCGGTAACCTTAGAGTACCGTATGGAACAGAATCCATTGCCGCTACTTCAAGGCAAAAAGCATGGGTGAAAGTTAGGTGGTTAACATTGCAAAGAATATACGGCCAGATGTATAAGGAACTCGAGTCATGCCAGAATGACCTGGTTCTTTGCCCGCCAGAAGACAATGAGTGGGTGTTATCGACAACTGATGGCCGAGTCAAGTTTATCGGTAAAGATAGCGAAGTCTTTGCTGAAGTAAGGGCACCAAGGCATCTACCGGTGCTTTATCCAGTGCGATCTACTCCCTTTCAAAGACCGGCCAAGGCAGTATTGATGGATTTAGATGGAACGACGATTCTAAGTGAGGAGTTCTGGGTCGATGCGATTCAAGATACAGTTCGACTACTCCTCAGAAACAAAGCATTTGTCTTTTCGCCTGAGGACTTGCCTCACGTAGCTGGCTATTCTACTCGAGAGCATCTCCAATACTGCCTGAAGCAATATGAGATTGAAGCAACCCTCGATCACGCGGTTCAAATGAATGAGGCGGTCATAGAAGAACGCCTCAAGCAAGTGGAGGAAGATCCTAGCTCGCCTCTGCTCAAGCCAAGTCCGGGACTGAAGGAGTTTCTCTTGACACTGAAAGAACGAGGGGTCAAGCTCGCTTTGGTTACCTCTGCTGCCGAGCGTAAGGCGTTGATCGAAATTCGTTCTGTCTTCATGCAATTGAAGTTGGGCGATCCGCTTGAGTTCTATGATACAATATTCACAGCGGGAAGCTCAGGATCAAGTTACAAAGTTAGCACTCTGGGTTCTCTGGCTTCGAAGCCACATCCTTGGTTGTACGCTGAAGCAGCGAGTATTGGCTTGGGACTGAGCGACGAAGAACGGGAACATGTTATTGGAATTGAAGATTCAGCGGCTGGGGTTCTAGCCCTAAAACTGGCGGGCTTTGCCGCAGTCGGGATGACGGGTGGTAACATTGAATCCAGCGGGGTTAGACCTTTACTTCATGCAGAGTGCACATTCTTGCCAGCTCTCCTACCCCTTTTGCTTGAGTAACCCATGGAACGGAATAAAACTAGGTGGTGGATTTGTGAAAGATAAATTGCTAGGCAGGAATATTGAAGATGTGCAAAAGCAGAACCAGGTTTCTATTCTACAAATTCTTAGGCGAGAGAGGGAGCCTCTTTCTCGTAAGCAAGTCTCGAGCTTGATAGGGTTGACGCCGGCTACAGTCACGAACATTGTCCGCGACTTAATTGATACGGGTTATGTGGTTGAAACTGGCTATCTAGCAGGAAAAAAAGGACGACGGGCTGTACGCATCGACATTAACCCTGAAGGCTTTTATGTCTTGGGGGTGCGGCTATCCCGTGCTTCTATCGTTTGCCGGGTGTTCAACTCCAAGGCGGAAGTGATGATTTCCAAGACGACATTGATCGAGGACTTTGAGCAATCAGACAAGGTTCTTCAGCATATGCTGGACTTGATGCAAGATGTAATCGATGAAAGCCAAGTAGGAGCAAAGATACAGGCAATAGGGGTGTCTGCACCAGGCCCCTTGAACTTAAGGGAAGGGAAGATTGCCTATCTCCATGGCAATCTCCATTGGCGCGATATTCCCATCCAGCAGATTGTCTATGAGCGCTTTGGCATTACTACCATTATTGAGCACGATGCTAATGCAGCCGCCCTGGCCGAGAGTATGTTTGGTAGCGGAAGCAGGTCAGATAACCTTCTTTACGTGGCGGTCGGTCGCGGGATTGGAGCTGGAATTCTGATCGATGGGAAGATTCACCATGGTTCTTTTGGTACTGCAGGCCTCTTAGGCCACGTGAGTATAGATTTTTCTGGTCCCAGGTGTGAGTGTGGTGGGACTGGTTGCCTGACCAACTATTCTTCTAGTAAGGCTTTCATGAGGCGAATGAGAGAACTGGAAATTGAAGCACGTGGCATTGATGAATACGTGGCGATGGCCAATTTTGGCAATGAGACGATCCTGCAGGAGGTCAAGACAACGGCACACCATGTGGGCGTTGCGGTTGCTAGTGCGGTAAACTTGTTACACCCTGATGTCGTCATTTTTGGCGATGACATGACCGAGTTCGGTCCTTTGTGGTTTGACACCGTCCGGGAGACCTTGCTAGAGAGACTGCCTCTAGAGATCTCCAAGACCTTGGATATTCGACTGTCCAGCTTTGGGCAGGAAGCATTTCTATTGGGAACGGGTGCGATTGCTATTGAGCATGTGTATCAAAACCCAAGGATGAAGTAAGAGAAGGGGCTGAATATGTGAAACAGATAGAGTGGATCAACACCAACCTCCAGAATACCTATCATGCAGCGTTATTCGATTTTGATGGGACCATTTCTTTGATTCGAGAAGGATGGCAACCTATCATGTATGAGTACTTCACCGATGTCTTACAGGACGTTTCACCTGACGACTCCCGGGCAGAGACTGAAGCCTTTGTTAAGGAGTTCGTTGATCGCCTGACCGGTAAGCAGACGATCTACCAGTGCATTTATCTAGCTGACGAGGTGGTTCGACGGGGCGGAAACAAGGAGGCCCCCTTTGTCTATAAAGAGGAATACCATCGGCGTTTGCTAAAGCATATCGACCATCGGGTCCTGGCCTTAAAAGAGGGTGATGCAAACCCTGAGGAGTTCTTGGTTCCGGGAAGCATCGAGCTTATGCAGCATTTGAGAGAAAAGGGCGTCGTACTGTACTTGGCTAGTGGTACAGACCATGAATATGTCTTGGCTGAGGCCGAGGCCCTTGGTGTTAGTTCATATTTCGATGGCGGTATCTATGGCGCATTGGACGATTATGAGAATTTCTCAAAGGAGCAAGTGATTCGCGATTTGATCCTGCCCAAGATTCCTTCAGGCGATGCTCTCCTAGGTTTTGGTGATGGGTATGTGGAGATTGAGAATGTCAAGGCCGCTGGCGGTGTAGCAATTGGGGTGGCTAGCAACGAGAAGGAACGCGAAGGTATCGATCATTGGAAGCGAGATCGATTGATTCGTGCTGGCGCTGATGTTATCATTGGAGACTTTCGCTGTCACGAGGTTTTGTTAGGGAAGCTCTTGGGGGGAGATAAATAGTATGGCGTATCCAAAATTCGATTTGAACAAGCTGAGACTAAGACCTTTGTCTAGTCGGCAGCATGATATGATGCTCCATGAGATACGTGGGCTAGGTTGTGAACAGCCAATGGATAATCCAGATCTGGATGCCGTGGCTGAGAGAATCCTTAGGGCTGGGGAGTCAGGTGCGGAAGTGATTCTGATGATGGGTGCCCATGTGATTAAGACCGGAATGAGCCGCTTTGTTATTGACTTAATGGAACGGGGGTATGTGACCCACATTGGTTTTAATGGTGCCTGTGCCATTCATGATTACGAGTTGGCTTTGATCGGAGCTTCTACAGAAAGTGTTCCCCGCTATATTAGCGAAGGGCAGTTTGGTCTGTGGGAGGAAACTGGTGGGATCAATCGGATTGTGCAGGAGGGGGTCCAGGCCGGTTTAGGGATGGGTGAAGCTTTGGGTAAAGCTATCTATGAAGGGGACTTTCCCCATAAGGACATTAGTATTTTGGCCAATGGCTATCGATTGAGGGTGCCAGTAACGGTGCATGTTTGTATTGGGCAGGACATTATCCACGAACACCCCAACTTCGATGGTGCCAGTACTGGTAAAGGGAGTCATACCGATTTTCTCGTATTAGCCCATAATGTGTGTAACCTAGAGGGCGGTGTACTGCTTAATGTTGGTACCGCTGTGATGGGTCCAGAAGTATATTTGAAGGCGCTCTCCATGGCCAGAAACGTTGCTCACCAAGAGGGGAGAAAGATAACGAAGTTCACCACCTCTGTTTTTGATATGCAACCAATCCAGTCTCGGGACTACCGTGCGCAGCCAACGAAGGATCAGCCAGAGTACTATAACCGCTTTTGGAAGACGATTCTGGTCCGCACTGTTCAAGATGGCGGAACGAGCTATTATATCGAAGGCGATCATAGAGATACTGTTGGAAGCCTCTGGCATAAGTTGACGATGAAGTAAGGGAGGCGATTAGGTGAAGAAACACTTGGATACACTGATTGCACGCTATCCAGATGTATCTGGTCTTGTGACTGACTTAGAAAGGGCTTTTAGTCTGTGGAGGGATTCCTTTGCCTCCGGGCACAAGACTCTAATATGTGGAAATGGCGGGAGCGCGGCCGATAGCGAGCATATTGTTGGTGAATTGATGAAGGGCTTCCTACGCAAACGCCCGGTTGCAGAGGAGTTTACTCGTCAAGCGGAAGCTACTTTTGGGGAACATGGAGTTTACCTAGCGTCCCATTTGCAAGGGGCTCTATCTGCTATTTCTCTGAATAGCCAGCAAAGTCTCCTTACAGCTTATAGCAACGATGTGGCTTTTGATATGGCCTATGCCCAGCAGGTCTATGGATATGGCAGGACGGGAGATGTTTTGCTGGCCTTAAGCACCAGTGGTAATGCACAAAATGTAGTCAATGCTGTCCAAGTGGCTAAATTACGTTCTCTTCGTACGATCGCTTTTACAGGTAGCCCTGGGGGAAAGTTGGCTACACTATGTGATGTAGTGATCAAGGTGCCTGATCATAAGACATACCGCATTCAAGAACGGCATCTTGCCATTTATCATACCCTCTGTATCATGCTAGAAGAGTCCTTTTTTGAGAATTAATCAAAAGAAACTCGCCATCTACTGGGCATTCTCGGGAACAGATGGCAACCACATATGTAGTCACAACATCGTCCCTGAATAATATTTTGTGTTTGGAAATACTAGGCTAAAAGCCAAATAACCTATATTTTGCTAAACTAACGCTCATTTGTGTGAACTTGATTCGCCAAGTCGCGTAAATTGCGTGACGATTGCGTATATTATTCAGGCAGAAGGATATTTTTCTGTAATGTAAAATGTTCTCTCATACTCGCAGGGCGAACGAGCCAACATGGATAGAATCAAGGAGCTGGGATTGGACGTTAGGACGTTCTTCAATGCCAAACCAGCATTTATGGCTGGCGTTTTAGATGCAATGCTGACTCGGCGCATCGCCAAAGAAAAAGCGGAACTAGACAAGTTGGCCAAGCAGTATGCCAAAAGGGATTATGCCTGTCAACCTGATGCCGAGAAGGAAATTGCAGTGTTTACTACCAAAAAACTGCCAAAAGTCCAATACCATAGAGTTGACTTCTAGATTGTTGAAGAAGAAAAAAGAGGCCGACCTTTGTCCTGGCCAACAATGATCTGGATCTCTCCGCAGAACAAATTCTGGCGGAGTACAAGACCCAAAGTAGTGTGGAAAGGAAGTTTCAGCAACTAAAGTCACCGCACTTTGTCAACTCGCTGTATCTCAAAAAGCCCGTAAGCATTGAGAAACTGGTGTACATCATTCTCCTTGCTATGATGGTTCTGTCGGTAGTAGAGCGTGTAGTTAGCCGTGAGATGGAGACAGAAAATGAGGTTGTGATTGGTCCTGGCAAGGTCAAAATGACGAGAACACGTTGCGTGCTATTGTCGACATCTTCGGTTATGCCCCGGTCAACCGCTACTCTTATGAGGGCCAAGTCTCGCGG
>WPCG01031782.1_pt1 | contig 15811 bp, 14 predicted proteins | sample 5403311 | NCBI WGS metagenome assembly WPCG01 (sample SAMN12869467, study PRJNA574797) | sludge metagenome | isolation source: wastewater treatment of Control | place: China:Beijing | collected 2019-05-17 | reverse complement strand
TGATCGCCGCCGCCGCGCTGCGCCTGTTCCATGAAGCCGGCGTGCCGGCCGGCGCACTGCAGTTGCTGCCCGGGCGTGGCGAAACCGTTGGCGCCGCGCTGGTGGCCGATGCGCGCGTACGCGCGGTGATGTTTACCGGCTCCACCGAGGTCGCCACGCTGATCAACCGCCAGCTCGCCGCGCGTGGCGGCGAAGTGCCACTGATCGCCGAAACCGGCGGGCAGAACGCCATGATCGTGGATTCCACCGCCCTGCCGGAACAGGTGGTGGCCGACGTGCTCGCTTCCAGCTTCGACTCCGCCGGTCAGCGCTGCTCGGCGCTGCGCGTACTGTGCCTGCAGGAGGAGGTCGCCGACGGCATGCTGGCGATGCTGCGCGGCGCCGCACAGGAGCTCAGCATCGGCAACCCCGCCGACGTGCGCCGCGACGTCGGTCCGGTGATCGATGCCGAGGCCCGCGCCAGCCTTGAAGCCCACGTCGCCGCGATGCAGGCCGCCGGCTGCCGGATCACCCGCCCGGCCCTGCCCGCCGACTGCGCGCGCGGCACCTATGTGGCACCAACCCTCATCGAGATCGACGACCTCGCCCGCCTCGGGCGCGAGCAGTTCGGGCCCATCCTGCATGTGCTGCGCTTCCGCGAACGCGACCTGGAGCGCCTGGTGGATGCCATCAACGCCAGCGGCTACGGCCTCACCATGGGCGTGCATACCCGCATCGACGAGACCATCGCCCGCGTGGTGACGCGCGCACACGTCGGCAACCTGTACGTGAACCGCAACATGATCGGCGCAGTGGTCGGCGTGCAGCCCTTTGGCGGCGAGGGCCTGTCCGGCACCGGCCCCAAGGCCGGCGGCCCGCTCTACCTGCACCGCCTGCTGGCACGCACGCCCGGCCCGGTGTTCGAGCGCCCCGCCGCTGAACTGCCGGCGCTCGACGCCTTCGCCGAATGGCTGGAGCGCGATGCCCGCACCCTGCTCGAAGGCGACGACATCGCCGTGCTGCGTGACCGCCTCGATGCCTACCGCGCGCGGCGCCTCGACGGCCTGCAGCTCACCCTGCCCGGGCCCACCGGCGAAGACAACAGCCTGCGCTTCGTCCCCCGCGGCCTGATCGCCGCCGTCGCCAACACCGACGCCGGCCGGGTGCACCAGCTCCTTGCCGCGCTCGCCACCGGCAACCGCCTGCTGGTCGACGACAACGCCGCCACCCGCCGCCTCGCCGGCGCCTTGCCGGACACCCTCGCCAGACACCTGGAAGTGCGCGCCGACTGGCAGACGCAGGATTTCGGTGCCCTCCTCTGCGACACCGCCGATGGCGAGGCCGCACATTGGCGCACGAAGATGGCGGCACGCCCCGGCCCCCTCGTCGGCGTGCTGCACCCCCAGCCGGAGTACGACCCCGCGCGACTGGTCCACGAGCGCACGCTGAGCATCAATACCGCCGCCGCCGGCGGCAACGCCAGCCTGATGGCGATGAGCGGCTGAAACCCCCGTAAATAGGGGCAACACGGATTGCATTATTGTTAATTTCGCTTACCTTTGCCGGGCGCGAATCTCGACCCGGAGGCAGCACCGCTGACCTGAATCGGGATTCGTACCATTGCCACCAAGGAGACGCATCGATGATGAAGAAGACCCTGCTCGCCACCGCCTGCCTGGCACTTGGCGCCCTTTCCCAGCCTGCCCTGGCCGATCTGGCGGTGGCCATCGCCGGGCCGATGACCGGCCAGTACGCCTCGGCTGGCGACCAGATCCGCCGCGGCGCGGAAATGGCCATTGCCGACATCAATGCGCGTGGCGGCGTGCTCGGTGAGCGCCTCAAGCTCGAAGTCGGCGACGATGCCTGCGACCCCAAGCAGGCCGTGTCGGTCGCCAACACCATGGTCAACCGCAAGATCGTCTTCATGCACGGACACTGGTGCTCCAGCTCCACCATCCCGGCCTCCGAGGTCTATAACGAGGCCGACATCCTGATGGCCACGGTATCGACCAACCCGCAGGTCACCGAGCGCGGACTCGACAACATCTTCCGCATCATGGGCCGCGACGACCAGCAGGGCCTGGTCGCCGGACAGTACATCGCCGAAACCTTCAAGGGCAGGAAGGTCGCCGTGGTCGATGACAAGAGCGCCTACGGCAAGGGCCTGGCCGACGAGATCGCCAAGGCGATGACTGCCGCCGGAATGCGCCCCACCCTGCGCGAGGCCATCACCGCCGGCGAGAAGGACTACTCCGGCCTGGTCACCAAGCTCAAGGCCGCCGGCGTGGAAGTGATCGCCTATGGCGGCTACCACACCGAGGTCGCACTCATCCTGCGTCAGGCCCAGGCCGCCGGCCTGCAGCTCACCGTCATGGGCGGCGACACGCTGACCAACTCGGAACTGGTCACCGCCGCCGGTCCGGCCGCGGACAACGTGCTGTTCACCTTCTCCCCGGATCCGCGCAAGAATCCCGACGCCGCCCCGGTGGTGGAGAAGTTCCGCGCCGCGAAGATCGAGCCGGAAGGCTACGTGCTCTACGCCTACGCCGCCTTCCAGCTCTTCGAGCAGGCCGCCAAGGCCGCCGGCAGCACCGACTATGACGCCCTCGAGCGCGCAATGCGCAACGGCAGCTTCAACACCGTCATCGGCACCCTGTCCTTTGACGCCAAGGGCGACCAGAAGGCGCCGGGCTTCGTCGTCTATCGCTGGCAGGGCGGCCAGTACGACTACGCAAGGTAACAACCCCGCCGTCCGCGCGCCGTCCGCCGCGACGGCGCTTCACCAAACTACAACTGCGCACGGCCTCCCGACACGATCGGGCGGCCGTCGTGCGCCGCCACAGCAGGAGACAAGCGTGGCCTACGCACTGCAACAACTCATCAACGGCCTTACCCTGGGTGCCATGTACGGCCTCATCGCCATCGGCTACACGATGGTGTACGGCATCATCGGCATGATCAACTTCGCCCACGGCGACATCTTCATGGTGAGTGCGTTCATCGCCATCACCGCCTTCACCCTGCTCGCCGCCGCCGACGTCACCTCCATCCCGCTGGCGCTGACCTTCGTGCTCATCGTGGCGATCTTCTTCACCTCGGCCTATGGCTGGGCAGTGGAACGCACCGCCTACCGCCCGCTGCGCGGTTCTACCCGGCTGGCTCCGCTGATCTCCGCAATCGGCATGTCGATCTTCCTGCAGAACGCCGTGCAGCTCACCCAGGGCGCACGGGTAAAGCCCATTCCGCCGGTCATCGAGGGCGGCGTGGAGCTGTGGAGCACGCCGGCGTTCACCGTACAGATCGGCTGGACCCAGTTGCTGATCATCGTCACCACCGTGGCACTGATGATCGCCTTCACCTGGATGATCACCCAGACCGCCTTCGGCCGCCAGCAACGCGCCTGCGAGCAGGACCGCGGCATGGCCGCGCTGCTCGGCGTGAATGTGGACCGCACCATCTCCTTCACCTTCATGCTCGGCGCGGCACTGGCCGCGGTGGCCGGGGTGATGGTCACCGTGTACTACGGCGTGGTGGATTTCTTCATCGGTTTCCTCGCCGGCATCAAGGCCTTCACCGCGGCGGTGCTGGGCGGCATCGGCTCGCTGCCCGGCGCCATGCTCGGCGGCCTGCTGATCGGCCTCATCGAAGCCTTCTGGGCCGCCTACCTGTGGGCGGAATACAAGGATGTGGCCACCTTCGGCATCCTCTGCCTGGTGCTGATGCTGCGCCCCTCGGGCCTGCTCGGCCGGCCCGAAGTGGAGAAGGTCTGATGAGTGCCATCGTCTTCGCCCACCACCAGCTGACCCCCACCGAGCGCCTGCGCGACGCCGGCTGGATCGCCTTCGTCGCGCTCATCCTCGGCATTCCGCTGATCGGCCTGACTACTGTCGACGTCGGCGGCCGCCTCGCCGTCGATACCCGCTTCGGCCTCCTCGCCATGGCGGTGGTCGCCGCCTTTGGCGGCCGTCTGGTCCTGCGCTGGGCGGTGGACCACCTCAAGGGCCGCAAACTGGCCCGCCAGCGCGCCGCAGCCGGCAACGCCGGCGGTCGCGCCCAGCAGGTGGTCAACGTGCTCGGCTGGCTGGCGCTGGGCGCCTCGGTAGCGCTGCCCATCGTGTTCTCCGACAACCGCTACGTCGTCGACACCGCCACCACGGTGCTGATCTACGTGATGCTGGGCTGGGGCCTCAACGTCGTCGTCGGGCTGGCCGGCCTGCTCGACCTCGGGTATGTCGCCTTCTACGCCGTCGGCGCCTACTCCTACGCCCTGCTGTCCACCCAGTACGGCTGGAGCTTCTGGGAGGCGCTACCGGTATCCGGCGCGCTCGCGGCCGGTTTCGGCATTCTCCTCGGCTACCCCATCCTGCGCCTGCGCGGCGACTACCTGGCCATCGTCACGCTGGGTTTCGGCGAGATCATCCGCGTCATCCTGGTCAACTGGACCACATTCTCCGGCGGCCCCAACGGCATCAGCTCGATTCCGCGGCCGAGCTTCTTCGGCCTCGAGTTCACCCGCAGGCCCCCCGAAGGCGGCGACAGCTTCGCCAGCTTCTTCGGTCTCGAATTCTCCGCCATGCACCGGCTGATCTTCCTCTACTACCTGATCCTGGTGCTCGCCCTGCTCACCCACGTCTTCGTCTCGCGCCTGCGCAAGCTGCCGGTGGGACGTGCCTGGGAGGCGCTGCGCGAGGACGAGATCGCCTGCAAGGCGATGGGCATGAACACCACCAACATCAAGCTCTCGGCCTTCGCCATCGGCGCCATGCTGGGCGGCTTCGCCGGGGTGTTCTTCGCCGCGCGCCAGGGCTTCATCTCGCCGGAGAGCTTCACCTTCACCGAGTCGGCGATCATCCTCGCCATCGTCGTGCTGGGCGGCATGGGCTCACAGATGGGCGTGGTGCTGGCAGCAACGCTGCTGGTACTGATCCCCGAGTTCGGGCGCAACTTCGCCGAGTACCGCATGCTGCTCTTCGGCATGGCGATGGTGCTGATCATGGTGTGGCGCCCGGGCGGTCTGCTCGCCCACCGCGAACCGACACTGCGCCTGTCCGCCGACGGCAAGGCCGCCAGGGGAGGTGCCTGATGAGCACGCTGCTTTCGGTGCGCAACCTGACCATGCGCTTCGGCGGCCTCACCGCCATCGACGACCTCTCGCTGGAGGTGCCGGCCGGCAAGATAACCGGCATCATCGGTCCCAACGGCGCGGGCAAGACCACGCTGTTCAACTGCCTTACCGGGTTCTACAAACCCACCACCGGCACATTGCGCCTGGCCCATCCGCAGCGCGGCGAGATGCGCCTGGAGAAGCTGCCCAGCCACCGCGTGGCACGCGACGCCCAGGTCGTGCGGACCTTCCAGAACATCCGCCTGTTCCCCAAGATGACGGTGCTGGAGAACCTCATCGTCGCCCAGCACAACGTGCTGCAGCGCGCCTCGCGCTTCTCGCTCGCCGGCCTCTTCAGCCTGCCCGGCTACCGTCGTGCCGAGCGCGCGGCGGTGACGCGCGCAGCGACCTGGCTGGAGCGCCTGCAGCTCACCCGCTTTGCCGACCACGCCGCCGGCGACCTGCCCTACGGCACCCAGCGGCGCATCGAAATCGCCCGCGCGCTGTGCGTGGATCCGGTGCTGCTGTGTCTGGACGAGCCGGCCGCCGGCCTCAACCCGCGCGAATCGGCCGAGCTCAACGAGTTGCTGCTCTACCTGTGCCGCGAACAGGGGGTGGCGATCCTGCTCATCGAGCACGACATGAGCGTGGTGATGAACGTCTCCGACCACATCTGCGTGATCAACTACGGCCGCAAGATCGCCGAAGGCACGCCGGAGGCGGTAAAGAACGACCCGCACGTGATCAAGGCCTATCTGGGCGAGGACGAGGAAGAAGAAGCCATGGAGGCATTTACGGAGGCGCGCGCATCATGATGCTGAGCATGGAAGGGGTGCATGCCCACTACGGCCACATCCACGCGCTGCGCGGCATCGACGTGGCGGTGCAGGTCGGCGAGATCGTCACCCTGATCGGCGCCAACGGCGCCGGCAAGTCCACGCTGATGATGAGCCTGTTCGGCAGCCCCAAGGCCAGCGCCGGGCGCATCGTCTTCGACGGCGAGGACATCACCCGCCTCGGCACCCACGAGATCGCCCGCCGCGGCATCGCCCTGGTGCCGGAGGGGCGGCGCATCTTCGCGCGCATGACGGTGCTGGAGAACCTGCAGATGGGTGCGGTGCACGCCGACCCGGCCAACTACGACGCCGACATCGCCAGGGTGTATGCGATGTTCCCGATCCTGCAGGAGCGCGAAGCGCAACGCGCCGGCACGCTGTCGGGCGGCGAGCAGCAGATGCTCGCCATCGGCCGCGCGCTGATGAGCCGGCCGAAGCTGCTGCTGCTCGACGAACCCTCGCTGGGGCTGGCGCCGATCTACATCCGCAGGATCTTCCAGATCGTCCGCGAACTCAACCGCGATCACGGCATGACCATTCTGCTCGTCGAGCAGAACGCCAACCAGGCGCTGCGCGTCGCCCACCGCGGCTACGTGCTGCAGCACGGCGAGATCACCCTCGCCGGCAGCGGCGCCGAACTGCTCGCCAGCCCCGAGGTACGTGCCGCCTACCTCGAAGGCGGCCACGGCTAAGCCCCTGCGCCCGCAGTGGCACGGAGCCCGCGGCAGCGCCGACGGGCTTCGTGTCATACACCCCACCCCCACCGCCACTGCATGAACCCTTCCACACCTCCCGCCCGCTGGCTGCCCTTCGTCGTCCTCGGCCTTGGTCTCACCGCCATTTCCTTCGGTGCCATCTTCGCCCGCATCGCCCAGGCCGAGGGGGTCGATTCGCTGGTCGTGGCTACCTGGCGGCTGGGCCTCGCCGCGCTCATCGTCACCCCCATCGCGCTGCTCCAGTCGCGCCGCGACCTCGCCGCACTGAGCGCCCGCCAGATGCTGATGGCGCTGGCCGCCGGGCTCTTCCTCGCCGCCCATTTCGCCACCTGGATCACCTCGCTCGAATACACCTCGGTGGCCTCCAGCACCGCGCTGGTGACCACCAATCCGCTGTGGATCGGCCTGGCCTCCTTCCTGCTGTTCCGCGAGGCCCCCACGCGCATGATGCTGGGCGGCATCGCGCTGTCCTTCGGCGGCAGCCTGCTGATCTTCTGGAGCGACAGCCAGAACGCCGGCGCAGGCAGCGACCCGATGTTCGGCAACCTCCTCGCGCTGATCGGCTCGTGGTGTTTTTCCGCCTACCTGCTGATCGGCCGCCGCCTGCGTGCCGGGCTCGGGCTGGCAGCCTACATCTGGCTGGCCTACGGCGTCGCCGCGCTGTTCCTGCTCGCCGCCAGTGGGCTCGCCGGCAGCGCGCTCACCGGGCACAGCCTGGCGGCCTGGGCGGTACTCGCCGGCATGGCGCTGGGCCCACAACTGCTCGGCCACACCGCCTACAACTGGTCACTGCGCCATGTTTCGGCCACCTTCGTGGCGGTGGTGACGCTGGGCGAACCGGTGGGCAGCGCGGCAATGGCCTGGGTGTTCTTCGGCGAAGGCTTCGCACCGCTGCAACTTGCCGGCTTCACACTGCTGCTCGTCGGCATCTATCTCGCCGCGCGCGGGGAACGCCGCTGAGCCTGCGGCGGTCGAAGCCGCGCCTGCCACGGGTGCACCCCACCCGGGCAGGTCGGGGGTACTGCTATAATCCCCCGTTTCACGTCAACTTCTGGAGTACAAGGTGCTGATTTCCAACGCATACGCCCAGGCTGCCGAAGGCGCCGCACAGGGCAGCGGCTTCCTCGGCCTGCTGCCGCTGATCCTGATGTTCGTGGTGCTGTGGTTCCTGATGATCCGCCCGCAGATGAAGCGTGCCAAGGAACACAAGGCCATGGTGGAAGCGCTCGCCAAGGGCGACGAAGTGGTCACCGGCGGCGGCATTGCCGGCCGCGTCACCGAAGTGGGCGACGCCTTCGTGCAGGTCGAGATCGCCCCCGACACCACCGTGGCGGTGCAGAAGCAGGCCGTTGCCACCGTGCTGCCGAAAGGCACCCTGAAGGCGCTCTGAACCCCGGACGCAAGCCGGCACGGCGGCACCCCGCCGCCTGCCGGCACCCGCGCCGCCATACCGGCGGCAACCGTTTTGCCTCCTAGAATCCCGGCCATGAATCGCTATCCGCTCTGGAAAAACCTCGTAATCGGCCTCATCCTGCTGTGGGGGGTGATCTACACCCTGCCCAACTTCTACGGTGAAGTGCCCGCCGTACAGGTCTCCAGCGGCAAGGCCACGCTGCGCCTCGACCCCGCTGCGGTCAGCGGCCCCATCGAAGAGGCCCTGCGCAGCGCCGGCATCAGCCATACCGGCCTGTTCGCCGACGCCAACAGCGTGCGCTTCCGCTTCGACGGCGCCGAAGCGCAGATCCGCGCCCGCGACGTCATCGAGCGCACCCTCAACCCGGATCCCAGCGACCCCTCCTACGTGGTCGCCCTGAACCTGCTCTCCGCCTCGCCCAACTGGCTCACCCGCATCCACGCCCTGCCCATGTACCTGGGCCTGGACCTGCGCGGCGGCGTGCACTTCCTGCTCCAGGTGGACATGCCCGGTGCGCTCACCAAGCGTCTGGACTCCACCGCCGGCGACCTGCGCACCCTGATGCGCGACCGCAGCGTGCGCCACGCCGGCATCGGCCGCGAAGGCAACGCCATCCACCTGCGCTTCCGCGACAGCGCGCAGCGCGACGCCGCGCGCAGCGCCATCCTCAACTCGACCTCCGACCTGCAGCTGGTTGACCGCGACGACGGTCCCGAAGACCTCAGGCTGATCGCCACCCTCACCCCGCAGGCGCAGCAGACCATGCGCGACTTTGCGGTGAAGCAGAACATCACCACGCTCAACAACCGCATCAACGAACTCGGTGTCGCCGAGCCGGTGATCCAGCAACAGGGGGCCGACCGCATCGTCGTGCAGCTGCCCGGCGTGCAGGATGTGGCCAAGGCGAAGGACATCCTCGGCCGCACCGCAACCCTGGAAGTGCGCATGGTGGACGACACCCCGGGGGCGCTCGAAGCCGCACTGGCCGGCAATGTGCCCTTCGGTACCGAGCTGTACACCGAGCGCGGCGGCCTGCCGCTGCTGGTGCGCCGCCAGGTGGTGCTCACCGGCGACCGCCTCACCGACGCCCAGCCCGGCTTCGACGGCCAGACCAACGAACCGGCCGTGCATCTGACCCTGGATGCCGCCGGTGCACGCATCTTCCGCGCCATCCCGCGCGAGAACGTCGGCAAGCGCATGGCCATCCTGCTGATCGAGAAGGGCCGCGGCGAAGTCGTCACCGCCCCGGTGATCCGCACCGAGATCGGCGGCGGCCGCGTGCAGATCTCCGGCCGCATGACCACCGTCGAAGCCAACGACGTCGCCCTGCTGCTGCGTGCGGGCTCGCTGGCGGCACCGATGGAGATCATCGAGGAACGCACCGTCGGCCCCAGCCTGGGGGCGGAAAACATCGCCAAGGGTTCCAACTCGGTGATCTGGGGCTTCATCGCGATCGCCATCTTCATGATCATCTACTACACCCTCTTCGGCCTGGTGTCGGTGATCGCGCTGTCCTTCAACCTGATGCTGCTGATCGCCCTGCTGTCGCTGCTGCAGGCCACCCTGACCCTGCCCGGCATCGCCGCCATGGCGCTCACCCTGGGCATGGCGATCGACGCCAACGTGCTGATCAACGAGCGCATCCGCGAGGAACTGCGCAACGGCGCCACCCCGCAGGCGGCCATCCACGCCGGCTACGACCGCGCCTTCGACACCATCCTCGACGCCAACATCACCACCCTGATCGCCGGCATCGCCCTGCTGGTGTTCGGTTCCGGGCCGGTGCGCGGCTTCGCAGTGGTGCATTGCCTGGGCATCCTCACCTCGATGTTCAGCGCGGTGATGGTGTCACGCATGATCATCAACCTGATCTACGGCCGCCAGCGCAAGGTAGCCAAGCTCCACCTCGGCCAGTCGGCGAACTAAGGAACAGGACGGCACACGACCATGGAATTCTTCCGTCAGAGAACCGACATCCCCTTCATGCGCCATGCGCTGAAGTTCAACATCGTCTCCACCCTGGCCTTCGTCATCGCGGTGTTCTTCATCGCCCTGAAGGGGCTCAACCTGTCGGTGGAGTTCACCGGCGGCACCCTGATCGAGATCGGCTACCCCGAGCCCCCACGCATCGAGGACGTCCGCCAGGCGCTGGCGCGCGACGGCTACCCCGACGCGCAGGTGCAGAACTTCGGCAGCGCGCGCGAGATCCTCATCCGCATGCCCAACCGCGAAGACCTCGACACCAACCGCATCTCCGAGCGCGTGATGAGCAGCCTCGCCGCCGCCCCCGGCCCGGCGCCGGAGCTGCGCCGGGTCGAGTTTGTCGGCCCGCAGGTCGGCAAGGAACTCGCCACCGACGGCGCCATGGCACTGCTGCTGGTCATCTTCGGGATCATGGCCTATCTGGCGATGCGCTTCGAATGGCGCTTCTCGGTGTCGGCGATCATCGCCAACCTCCACGACGTGATCATCATCGTCGGCTTCTTCGCCTTCTTCCAGTGGGAGTTCTCGCTGGCGGTACTCGCGGCGGTGCTGGCGGTGCTGGGCTACTCGGTGAACGAGTCGGTGGTGGTCTTCGACCGCGTCCGCGAAACCTTCAAGAAGAAGCGCGGCATGACCACCCCGCAGGTGCTCGATCATGCCATCACCGCGATGATCTCGCGCACCGTGATCACCCACGGCTCGACCTTGATGATGGTGCTGGCAATGCTCATCTTCGGTGGCGAAACCCTGCATTACTTCGCCCTCGCGCTGACCATCGGCATCTGCTTCGGCATCTACTCGTCGATCTTCGTCGCCAGCCCGCTGGTGATGTGGCTGGGCGTGTCGCGCGAGCAGTTCGTCAAGCCGAAGAAGGAAAAGGAAGAGGCGGTGGTCTGAACACCCTCGCTTTCCGGATACGACAAGGGCGCCCGCGGGCGCCCTTGTTCTTTTGCGCGCCCGGCGCAGCGCTCAGAGCGCAAAGACCTGCTTCACCCTCAGCGTCTCGCCGCGCTCGATGAGCCCGAGCAGGCGGTCGATGTTGGGATGCTTGCCGGGGTTGGCGCGCGCATCCTCGCTGTGCTCGGCGTAGATCTCCAGCCCGCGCGCCGCGGCATCCGCGCCGATGGCGCCGTAGAGCTGCGCGAGGTGGTTGTACACCGCCAGCGAACCCGCCTGACCGGGCTTGTTCTCGATGGTGGCGACCACCGCGCCGTGTTCATCGACCAGGTTGATCGCTGCCAGGTGAGAAATCCCGGGGAGTTGCTTGAGATTGTCGGAAAAAGCCATGGTCCGTCCTTGTCTGGATGAAAAAACGCCACCCGCAGGTGGCGCCCTCTATGAATGAGGCGCGCGCTCAGATGCGGCGCGCCAGCTCCTCGGCCTTGCCGACGTAGCTCGCCGGGGTCATCGCCAGCAGGCGCTCGCGCTCGGCCTGCGGAATGGCCAGCGTGGCGATGAATTCGTGCAGGGCCTCGCGGGTGATGCCCTTGCCGCGCGTCATCGCCTTCAGCTGCTCGTAGGGGTTCTCGATGCCGAAGCGGCGCATCACCGTCTGCACCGGCTCGGCGAGCACTTCCCAGCACTCGGCGAGGTCGGCGCCCAGGCGCGCCGGATCGGCTTCCAGCTTGTTCAGCCCGCGCAGGCAGCTGTCCAACGCCAGCACGGTGTGGCCGAAGCCCACACCCATGTTGCGCAGCACGGTGGAGTCGGTGAGGTCGCGCTGCATGCGCGAGACCGGCAGCTTCTCGGAGAAGTGCTTGAGCACCGCGTTGGCGACACCAAGGTTGCCTTCGGCGTTCTCGAAGTCGATCGGATTGACCTTGTGCGGCATGGTGGATGAGCCCACCTCGCCTTCCTTGAGCTTCTGCTTGAAGTAGCCCAGCGCGATGTACATCCAGATGTCGCGGCAGGCGTCGATGAGGATGGTGTTGGTGCGCGCCATGGCGTCGAACAGCTCGGCCATCGCGTCGTGCGGCTCGATCTGGATGGTGTAGGGGTTGAACTCCAGGCCCAGCGACTCGATGAAGCGGCGGTTGAAGCCCTCCCAGTCGAACTCCGGCCAGGCCGACAGGTGGGCGTTGTAGTTGCCCACCGCGCCGTTGAACTTGGCGCACAGCGAAACCGCGGCGATCTGCGCGCGCGCGCGCAGCAGGCGGGCAGCGATGTTGGCCATCTCCTTGCCCAGCGTGGTCGGGCTGGCCGGCTGGCCGTGGGTGCGGGAGAGCATCGGCAATGCGGCCAGATCATGGGCCAGCGCACGGAAGCGCGCGATCACCGCATCCAGCGCGGGCAACAGCACCGCATCGCGGCCTTCCTTGAGCATCAGCGCGTGCGAGGTGTTGTTGATGTCCTCGGAGGTGCACGCGAAATGGATGAATTCGGACACCTTCATCACTTCGGCGTTGTGACCGAGACGCTTCTTCAGCCAGTACTCCATGGCCTTGACGTCGTGGTTGGTGGTGGCTTCGATGGCCTTCACGGCCTCGCCGTCGGCGGGTCCGAACCCTGCCACGACGGCATCCAGCTCGGCCACGGTGGCCGCCGAGAAGGGGGCGATCTCGGCGAGCGCGGAGTCGGCGGCGAGCGCCTTCAGCCACTCGACCTCGACGCGCACGCGGTTGCGGATCAGGCCGTGTTCGGAGAAGTGATCGCGCAGGCCGGCGACCTTGGCGTGGTAGCGGCCGTCAAGCGGAGAAAGCGCGGTAAGGGCGAATGCGGACATGGCATGAATTCCGGACAAAGAGTGCTATTTTAACGTTCACCCGCAGCGCCGCGGCAGTCACGTTGCGTGCGCGGGCATCTCCCCCCGACGACAGACAGGTTCCTGCGTGAGCACTCCGGACAACAAGTACCGTATCGAGGTGAAGGCCGTCGCCGAGTACGTCGCCGAGCAATCCAGCCCAGACGACGATCGTTACGTCTTCAGCTACCACATCACCATCACCAACACCGGCACCGTCGCCGCGCAGCTGATCAGCCGCCACTGGCTGATCACCGACGCACGCGGCAAGCTGGAGGAAGTGCGCGGCGTAGGCGTGATCGGCGAACAGCCGGTGCTCGCCCCCGGGCAGCAGTTCAGCTACCGCAGCGCTGCCGCCATCGCCACACCGGTCGGCACCATGCAGGGCAGCTACCAGATGGCGGCGGAAGACGGGCAGCGCTTCGACGCCGAGATTCCCCCCTTCATGCTGGCGATGCCGCGCGTGCTGCACTGAGCCGGGTCGACGACGGGTACGATTGTTCCGCAACTGGCTAAAGGGCATACTGCTGCCTGAATCGGGTAACTGCGGGCACGAGCGTGAGCAAGGACAGCAAGCACAGCAAGGACGAATGGACCGGGCCACAGGGCACCATCCTGTTCCGGGCGGACGAACTCGCCGAGGTCATCGCCTCGCCTTCCGCGGACAGCAGCGGCGACGTCGACCGTGCCGCCCTGCTCGGCAGCACGCCGCCCTTCCTCGACCAGCGCTTCGTCCTGCGCGGCAGCAAGACCACCATCGGCCGCCGCGAGGACAACGACATCGTGCTGCCCGACGACAGCGTCTCCGCGCAGCACGCCTGGGTGATCAACGATGGCGGACGCTTCCGGGTGATGAACATCCTGTCCACCAACGGCATCTACATCAACGACGCCAAGGTTCATGAAGGCCCGCTGAAGAACGGCGACCGCGTGCGCTTCGGACGCGCCGAGTTCGTCTTCCATGCCGGCGCCGGTGGCCGCCGGCGCCGGCGCAACGGTGCCATCCCGCTGTGGGTATGGGCGTTGTCGGCAGTGCTGCTGGGCGCCGCGGCGCTGATGCTGGTCGCCCTGTGAGGGCCGCAAGGTGAAGGAAAGCCTCGGACGCTACATCCTGCGCGGCGAACTCGGCCGCGGCGCGATGTCGGTGATCTACCGCGGCTACGACCCGCGCATCCGCCGCATCCTGGCGATCAAGACGCTGCGTCCGGAGTACGCCGAACACGAGGCCCACCGCTACCGCTTCCTCTCCGAGGCGCGCGCCGCCGGTACCCTCACCCACCCCGGGATCATCACCATTTTCGACGTCGGCATCACCAATGGCGTGCCTTTCATCGCCATGGAGCTGCTCGAGGGCCCGACCCTCGAAACCTATGTCGAACGTCACGGCCCCCTGCCATTGCGCACGGTGCTGAAGATCGCCATGCAGATCGCCGACGCGCTCGACTACGCCCACCGCCAGGGTGTCGTGCACCAGGACATCAAGCCGGAGAACATCGCCGTCATCGGCGACGGCGGCAACATCAAGGTGATGGATTTCGGCATTGCCCGCCTGCGCCACGAGCCCGCCGAAGACGGCATCGACGCCCCTGCCGCCGCCGGCACCCCGCACTACATGGCGCCCGAACAGATCCGCGGCGGCCAGATCGACGGGCGCTGCGACCTCTACGCCCTTGGCGTGCTGCTGTACTGGCTGCTCGCCGGCCATCCGCCATTCCAGACCAGCAACGTCAACGAGCTGCTGCGCCGCATCCTCAACGACCCCCTACCGCCGCTGAAGCCCAAGCAGGCCGACGTTCCCGAATCCCTCCTCGAACTGGTCAGCGTCCTCCTCGCCCGCGACCCCGAACAGCGCTACCAGAGCGGCAGCGAGCTGATCGACGACCTGCGCCGCATCGACGAGCTCCTCGCCGAGCGTGAAAGCGCCTGGGGCGGCCGCCGCATCGTCCCGCTGCGCATGCGCTGGACCGCGGTGATGAGCGCGCTGGTCGCGGTCACCGTGACCGCCGGGCTGGGTGTGGTGTATCACAAGCAGAACGAGGCGATGAAGAACGTCGCCTTCGACTATGGCCTCAGCCTCACCCAGGTGCTGGCGGTGGAGAGCGCGGAGAACCTGCTGCTCGACGACCACATCGCCATCCAGGCCCTGGTCGATCAGATGGCCACCAACCGCGAGATCGTTCACCTGACCGTCAGCGACCGCGGCGGCCGCGTCGTGGCGAGCAGCGCCACCGCCCTGCCCGCGGAGGCCGCCCACAACCCCGCGGACGGTGCACGCAGCGTGCTGCAGCGCGGCGCGCAGCAGGTGTATGCGGCCACCGACGCCGGCGGCCAGCCCTTCTACCTCTTCGACACCCCGGTGCTCTACCAGCAGCATGAGCTCGGGCGCCTGCGCGTGGGCCTGTCCACCCAGGCCCTGCAGGCCGCCAACCGCACCACGCTGGCAGCGATGATCGCGGTGCTGCTGGTCACCCTGGTGACCGTATTCATCGGCGCCTACATGCTCTCCAGGCGCCTGGCGATCCCCATCAACATCCTCCGCCGCGCCCTCGGGCGCATCACCCAGGGCCGCTTCGACAGTCGCATCCGCATGCACCGCAACGACGAGTTCGAGCGCCTCTTCGCCGCCTACAACGCCATGGCGGACTCCCTCGAAGCGCGCATGTTCACGACCCATTCGGCGAAGCGCAATGTCCCTGGCGAGAGCCCGCCGGCGGCCGAAGCCACCCGCCTGGTCACCCTCCCCGGGGCGCGCAAGAACCGCCGCCAGCCTGCCGCGCGCGAGCAGTAGGGCGGGCGCTCCTCAACCTCCGCTGGAATCCAGCTCCTGCAGGCGGCGCTTCAGTTCCAGCGCGCGCACGCGATAGCCGAGGGCCGGCTGAAAGCCGGGATCGATGGCCAGCGCACGGTCCCACAAGGCGATGGCCTCGTCGAGCTGCTGGTTGCGGAAGTGCACCACCGCGGCCTCGTGATAGGCCGCCACCTGGCTGCGGCCAAGTTCGCTGCGGCGGCGCTCGGCATCCCGCAGCCACGCCTCCCAGG
>WPCG01078491.1_pt1 | contig 15846 bp, 19 predicted proteins | sample 5403311 | NCBI WGS metagenome assembly WPCG01 (sample SAMN12869467, study PRJNA574797) | sludge metagenome | isolation source: wastewater treatment of Control | place: China:Beijing | collected 2019-05-17 | reverse complement strand
CCCTTATGTGACTCTGATTCATATGTGTCTGGATGTCTCACTATACGAACGGGACTAGAGCTTCTACTCTCAACGGCTGTCATCATGATGCGAGGGTCATCAAAGCCCTTAATACGTTTACCAAACTCTGGTAGGGCTTCTGAAAGGGCTTCACAAATGAACTCGGGAAAAAGCTCATTTAAACGACTCAACTTCGTACCTGGCTTATAGGTTGCTTCAAGGGCTTCCATATCTGAGGTGAACACTTGTGGAGCTGTCTCTTGAGTGGTTCCTAAAAAGCTACCGACAGATTCAACAGGTGCGCGATAATCACTACCGCCAAGTGTATATGCCCTTTTCTCAAGTTTCCTTTGAAAGTCTATGCCATCAAGAACACCAGAGCCAAAATCATCTGGAGTAACATTAACGAGCAAGGCACTGTTTGCATTTGTCATAGCTCGCTCGTACTGACTCATACCGTTAACAACAACACCACCCTTTTCAGAAGCAGATGCAACCACTTCTCCACCAGGACACATGCAAAATGAATAAACACTTCTCCCCTTTGATGTGGTGTAGGTTAATTTGTAATCAGATGCACCTAGCCTCGGATGATTTGCATACTCACCATATTGGGATTGATTGATTAGGGCTTGTGGGTGCTCAATTCTAACGCCTACTGCAAAAGGCTTTGGTAGCATTGCAACATGAAGACTATCTAAGTGTTCAAATAGACTTCTTGAGCTATGGCCAGTTGCTAAAATGACATGATCCGTCATGAATACATTTTGATCTGCTGTTACCACACCCTTTATGCCCTCAGATGCGTTCCCGATTAGCTCTTTTACTTGTGTTTCAAAATATATCTCTCCACCTAAGGACAAAATATCATTTCGAATATTTTTGACAACTGTCCTTAAAATATCAGTACCAATATGAGGTTTGTTTTTATAGAGGATTTCACTTGGCGCACCAGCTTTAACTAGTGTTTTTAAGACCCAATGAATGCGTTCATCCTTAATGCGTGTTGTCAACTTACCATCTGAAAAGGTTCCAGCGCCACCTTCGCCAAATTGAACATTTGAGTGTTCTTTGAGAAAACCTCTTTCCCAGAATTGATTAACCGACTCAACTCGCTTTTCCACCGCTTCACCCATTTCTAGAACAATTGGGTTTAATCCCGCATGTGCCAGCTGTAAGGCTGCAAACATTCCTGCTGGTCCAAATCCAACCACAACCGGACGTTTTGTAATATGAGCTGTTGAAGGAAGTCCTCTTTCATGAAGGGGTAAAAAAGGAGGAGGGGATTTTGTAAAGCCTTGATTGAGATATTTTGCCTCATTATCGATCGCTACATCTACGACGTAGGAGAACGTCACACCTTTTCTTGCATCGATTGATTCTCTTACCAGAATGATGTCTTTAATGTGGGCTATTGGTGCTCTTAACTTTTTTGCGACTTTTGACCTTAACCGCTCTGCGTCAAAAGGCTCATGAATATCTAGCTTAATTTCGTTTACTCGAATCATTCGTCTTTTCCTTTACTATTAAGATACTCTTTTAAATCAATCATTCCAAGGCCTTTGGCTCTCTCAATGATCTCCTCATCAGATATCTTTCCTTGAAACTGACTCATTTGAACCGCATATGTGATGATACTGTAAAATATTAGAGAAAATCCAATAATCAGCATGATAAAATACACATACAGTTTTTTTGTGTTAAAAATCAATCCTGTTGATTTCATCCTTACCTCTTAGTTTAAAATGTCGTATATGGTTTGCCATGTTTCTAACGTTTCAAATCCTCTTCTCCAGGCTGATACGCCTGCAAGGTTTAAAGTGTTTACAAGATCAACCTTGTGTGACAGTGTTTCTGGATTTTCAATCCATATCTTAACAATGTTATCATCTTCAATGAAGGATACAAAGTAAAGCTTGGCTATATCATCCCAGATAGGCGTCAACTGGTATTCTTCAATAAGCTTGTTTTGAAAGTTCATGCTAATAGCTTCTGAAGACGTTACAACGCTATTTGCTTTAACAGATGATTGAGCCTCGTACCAAATGCGAGTGTAAAGGGGGATTCCTAAAATCAATTTGCTTGGGTCCACTACGTCAACGAGCTTTCTCATATTAAAGTTTACCCAATTGAAAGAGGCCACAGGACCTGCAATAGGGCTTGATGCCCAATGCTCATCATAAGCCATAATCACTAAATAGTCCACTATTTTTCCAAGCTTCTCGTGGTCATAGCATTTAGACCAATTATCACTGCCATCCATAATGGTCACATCCATAGACAAAACCAGACCATGCTTCGTTGTCCAGTAACTCAACTCATGTATAAAATGCGTCAACGCATCTTTATCATTCATGTATATGTTTTCAAAATCAACATTAATGCCTTTGAATCCATACTTAAGGGCTTCTGAAATCATTGTATCAATAAACGCCTCTCTAGCTATTGCGTCATGCAAAAATGCATGTGTTCTATCAATATGAAAGGCATTGCTCACTAATACCCATATATCATATTGATTTTGCTTCGCCCAATGAATATAATCATCAGATACTTTTGACGATAGGCGGCCATGCTCATCCTCAAGCTCATACCAGGTCGGTGAAACCACCTGCAACCCTTTCATGGGTGGTATTTTATCAGTATCTGGATTAAAGCTATACACAGCTTCCCAGGTCATTATGATAGGGTGCTCTAATTGAAGGGGTTCCTTCTCCAGCATGGTGCGTCCTGGACTAAAGGACAGCTCATAGTCTATAGGCAAATACATATACCCTATATCTCCTGATTCTGTCATAATAAGTGCTTGTGTATCGGAATGCTCTACAAGATACACAATCTCATCTTTGAGCACATCGATGACATCGACTTTGCTAAAAATTGAAAGAAAGGAGGCAAATCTCAAAGGGTTTCGCGCCCAAGAGACATAATTTTCAAGTGCATCGATGTCTTTAAACACATATGTTTCTCTGGAGACCTGTGCCTGTGTCCATGGGGTATAGGTGTTTTTGTAAACAAGCTGCTTTTCAGTTCCTTTTAACACTTCAATTCCAAATCGAAAGTTTGCACTTGACATGGTGATCTCTTGCAAATCAAGATAGATGTCCCCATCTCTGTACACGTAATGAACCGTTTGAGGCAAGGCCTCTTCATTAAACCATGTGGTGCCATCTTCAAAGATTTTTAAGAAAAACTCTGATCCTACAATATGAAGCTGGCCGTTTTCTTGGTCATAATGGTATGTTAGACCACTATCAATTAACCATCTTGCATTAATGTAACGCTTGCCCTCGAGCTTATATTGGTCTAACAACCACTGAGCGTCCCAAACAGCGCCGTTATGAACCTGTCCAAAATAATACACATTTGCATCCGCTTCAATGAGTTGGTGCGGTTTTAGCATTCTATTGACGTAACTTCTGATCTGCAAATTGATATCCACATGGTAGGCTAACAGAGTTGTCCCCATAATCCATACTATTATCAACAGCATTGTTATGATTAAGATTGTCTTTTTCACAGAATTCTCCTTTGTATGACATCATCTATCCACATCATTCACATCTTATACACAGGCTCTATGTGTATCTATCCACAGTAAAGCGCATCATTCGTTCACATTTATCCACAGTAAAGCCACCCTTATGGCATGCAATGTTTAGCTGTTCATTCACATCATACACACCTTCTATATTGGGAAGAATTATACCCATTGAGCTCTCGCTCATCACTATGACACCATACATTGAAGGGTCAAGCTGGGCTATATCCTTAATACTCTCGGGTTTTGATAAAACGTCGATGGTAATGGAAAGCTCACTAGGCTTTAATGCGGTTTTGCCTTGCATTTTAGGGTCATGAAATGCCGAAGCAATGGCACAGCGCATGATTTCCCTAAAAACGTTTTGATGTACAGGCGTCGTACTCCCCATGCACCCTCGCAATCCGGCTTCATCGTTTATTGTAACAAAGATCCCTTTGGACTTTAAAAAATCTTCTGTGGGCAACTCGTGGCAAATCACACACTTGTCCACATAAATAAAATGCTCATCATAGCGAAGCTCTGGCTCAGTTTCATGGCATAACCAATGCGAAATGGCAGCTCTGGCCACTTTGACATAAGGGTGCTCCCCTTCCCTTAATAACGTTTTTTGCTTCAATTGGGCATTTAGAAAGTTTAAATACTGAGCTTTGACATTAAGCTTTCCCTCAAGTGAAAAACCTGTCGTTACATAGCCTACATTAAACACCTGTTCATAAGTGAGTGCATCTATATTGATGTCACTTTCAAGTAGTGTGCCAAGTAGCATCGCATATGGCTTTAGAAGGCACCGCCTTGAGGTGTCTCTTGAGGCAAAGGTGTTTAGAAAAACATCAAACAAAGCCCCCTTTGATAGCCCTTCAACAAGTACATTGTCAAACACACTTCCGCTTGCTATAACCACTGTTTTTCGGCCAAGCCTTTCCGATGCTCTATGAATCAATTGACCGCTTTCGATAAGCTCTTTTACGCCTAAAGAACCATGGCTCATGGCTAGCATTTTCATATCTTTTTTAAGTAAATACGCATAATTTGCTGGCACAAGAATGCCTACATCTAGTGATGCCTTATATGAAAATGAAGCAAAACCTTCTTCGTTTAAGGCATGAAAACGTTTCCCAGCAGATTCACTCAAATCCATTAGGGTTGTGAGTAAGGCATCATCCTTTTCATATAAGCCTCCATGGTAGTGGCTAAAATCATACACAGAAATGGCATCCGTAAAGATAGGGCCATTTGAAGAAATGATGACCACTGTGTCTGGATCTAAGGCTTCTATCTCTTGAGATATGCCCCTTAAGACGTGTCTTGTTTTATAAAGGTCTTGGGCCTTATCATGTATTGAGCTTTCAATAAGAACAGGGGCATGTGGCAACACGTATGCTTTTATAATCGACACTTCCTACCTCCCTTAACCGTTTTCATCATTATATCACGTACAAGGAAAATCCACAAAAAAAGAACATCCACCCCATGTGTGAATGTTCTTGGCATAATAAATTATCTCTTTGAGAATTGTGGTGCTCTTCTCGCAGCTTTAAGACCGTATTTCTTTCTTTCTTTCATTCTAGAATCTCTTGTTAAGAATCCAGCAGATTTTAATACCGCTCTAAACTCGCCATCTACTTGTAGTAAAGCTCTTGATAAACCGTGTCTTACTGCACCAGCTTGACCAGTAAATCCGCCACCTTCTACTCTAACGATAACATCGTATTTACCAGTAGTGTTTGTAAGACCAAGTGGTCTTTGAACTTCTCTTCTTAATGTTTCAAAGTTGAAGTATTCTTCAACGCTTCTTCCATTAACAATAAATTTACCTGTACCAGGAAGTACTCTGACTCTTGCTACAGATGTTTTTCTTCTTCCTGTACCTTGATATTGAACTGTCTTAGCCATTCGTTAACCTCCCCCTACAGATTGATTTCCAAAACTTCAGGCTTTTGCGCAGCGTGCTTATGCTCAGGACCTGCGTAAACTTTTAGTTTTGTATACATTTGACTACCCAATGCATTGTGTGGCAACATACCTTTTACTGCCAACTCAATGATTCTCTCTGGGCTTCTTTGGCTCATTTCTCTGTAAGTTCTCTCTTTGAGGTTACCTACATAACCTGTATGCCATCTATACATTTTTTGATCGACTTTTTTACCTGTTACCTTAACTTTTTCTGCATTTACAACAATAACAAAATCTCCAGTATCAACATGTGGAGTATAAATAGCTTTATGCTTACCTCTCAAAATCTTAGCAATTTCTGATGCTAATCTTCCTAAAGTTTTTCCTTCAGCATCTACGACATACCACTTTCTTTCAACTTCAAGCGGTTTTGCAACGTAAGACTTCATCTAGCGACCTCCTTTAAAATATTTCACCGTTTATATCTAAAAAACCCGGGGCAGGATTTTTCGATTATAGCACTCAATGTTCATAACGAACCACAATCTATTTTATATAATAATAGCGTACTTGTCAATTACTTTTGCAAATTAATAATGCACTTCTTTTAAATATAAACCGCATGCTGGTGCTGTCCACCTGGCATTGAAGCGATTCTGACTTAAAATAATATCTGGAACTGCTGTAGGCTCTATGTTCTCTTTACCAATCTCAACAAGTAGACCAATCATTATTCTTACCATATTGTACAAAAAGCCATCACCTTTCACTTCAAAAACAAGCTGATCCTGCTCTAAAAGGGTCATGGTAAAGGATTCTATGGTTCTGACTGTGGTTTTGACCGTACTTCCAGAAGCCTTAAAGCTTGCAAAATCATGTGTGCCTATAAAATCAGTCAGCGCCCCTTGCATGGCTTCAAGGTTAAGTGTCCTTGGGCAATGCATGGCATATCGGCTTAAAAATGGGTTTTTTTCTCTTGAAGTATAGAGTTTATACACATAGGTTTTTCCAATAGCGCTATAACGTGCATGAAAGTCTTCATCTGCGAGATTCATAGCCCTAATATTAATATCCCCTGGGAGCCTTCTGTTAAGGGCTACATGTAGCTGCTCTATGGGGAGGATGAGTGTCGCCTTAAATGAAGCACATTGGCCAAGCGCATGAACACCTGCATCTGTTCGCCCAGATCCATGTATGTGTATGGGGGCTTTTAAGAGCACACTCAGATGCCTTTCAATGGTTTCTTGAATGGTAGGGAGTTTTGGTTGTCTCTGCCAACCATTATATAAAGAGCCATCATATTGAAGCCACATTTGAACCGTTTGCATTAGAGCACCACACAGGCTGCTAGGTAGCCAAGCATCATCAAGGAACCTAATCCATCATATCTCGTGAATTTTAAAACCTTCATCCGTGTACGTCCTTCTCCACCTCTATAGCACCGTGCTTCCATTGCCATGGCAAGCTCATCAGCGCGTCTAAAGGCACTTATAAACAAGGGTACTAACAAGGGTATCAATGCTTTCGCACGTGTGCTGATTTTACCACTTTCGAAATCTGCACCTCTTGCCATTTGTGCCTTCATAATTTTATCTGTTTCTTCAAGAAGGGTAGGAATAAACCTCAGTGCAATGGTCATCATCATAGCTAGCTCGTGTGCGGGCAAACCAATACGCTTGAAAGGGGTTAAAAGGTATTCAATGCCATCTGTCAGTTCAATAGGTGACGTTGTGAGGGTTAACATCGAAGTCCCGATAATGAGGAAAATAAGACGTATCGCCATGAAAAACGCGCGTTCTATTCCTTCAATATAAATTTTTATCACACCAAACTCAATGAGTGCATCGCCATCACCTGGCGTTAAAAAAACATTCAACATGAAGGCAAATATAATTAACATAAGAATTGGCTTTAAGCCTCGCATAACAAACCGAAAGGGGACTTTCGATAGCTTTATAATAAAGCCAATAAACAGAGTGACGATGCCATAGGCAATCATATCTGTCACTAAAAAAAGTGATATCAGGTAACCCATTGATGCTAGGATTTTAAATCTTGGGTCTAGCTTGTGAATGGGGGATGAAACGCTATAGTATTGACCGATTGTAATATCTCTCAGCATGTGCTCACCTCCTTAGACCTTAACCGCTTTGACAGCATTTCATAAGCTTCCTCAACGGTGATGACATCAGAAGCCAAATCGAAGCCATGTTGGTTCAAGGCTCTTATAAGGTAAGAAATTTGCGGAACGGCTAAACCTATGCGCTCTAGCTCATCAATATGGGAAAAGATTTCTTTGGGTGGCCCATCTAATACAACCTTCCCCTTATTCATTACAATAAGGCGCTGTGCAATTTTAGCCATGTCCTCCATGCTATGCGATACTAAGATAACCGTCATCTTCTCAAGCTCGTGGAGCCTTTTTATTTGTGCTAAAATGTCATCTCGCCCACGTGGGTCTAATCCTGCAGTGGGTTCGTCTAAAATTAAAACATCAGGCTTCATCGCCAGAACTCCAGCAATGGCTACTCTTCTTTTCTGACCTCCGCTTAGCTCAAAAGGGGAGCGATCTTTAATGGACGCATAGTCTAGGCCAACGAGCGACATGGCTTGTTTAACCCTCTCGCTCACAACAGTCGCATCCAGCCCTAAGTTGTTGGGGCCAAAGGCAATGTCTTTTTCAACAGTCTCTTCAAAAAGTTGATACTCAGGATACTGAAAAACCAGTCCAACGCGCTTTCTAACTTCAATGAGTCGCTTTTTTCTTAAGGCAAGCTGATCCTTTTTTTCTCTTCTTTTTCGCTTTACATCATCATCAAGTCCTTCAGTGATGTTGAAGCCATTCACAATGATTTCACCTTCTGAAGGCTTTAGCAAGCCATTAAGGTGTTGTATTAACGTGGATTTACCAGAACCGGTATGCCCTATCAAGCCTACAAATTGACCTGACGGAATGTCTAAATCCACTGCATCTATGGCTTTTGTCTCATTTGGTGTATACCGGTCATATATATGGGATAATTGGGTTATTTTAATTGACATAATTCACGCACCAATTCTTCTACAGTTAAGTTTTCAACAGATACTGGAAAGCCGCTTTGTGCTAAAGCATGTGACAGCAATGTCACCTGTGGCACATCTAGCCCAATGCCCTTGAGCCTCTCAACTTGAGAAAAAACAGCCTTGGGTGTGCCTTCCATAACAACTTCTCCCTGGTCCATGACAATGATGCGGTCAGCATGAACTGCTTCATCCATAAAATGGGTTACATGAATAATTGTCAAGTGTTCCTGCTTATTGAGCTTTAAAATTGTTTCCATCACTTCTTTGCGACCACTTGGGTCTAGCATTGCTGTTGGTTCATCGAAAATAATGCATCTAGGCTTCATTGCCAGTATACCTGCAATGGCGATTCTTTGTTTTTGTCCACCAGATAAGTGGTGAGGAGGCTTCCTTTTATAGGCCCCCATACTGACAGCATCTAAGGCCTCATCAACTCTTGTTCGAATATCTGCAGGAGATAAACCTAGGTTTTCTGGCCCAAATGCAACGTCTTCTTCCACAATTGTTGCAACAAGCTGATTATCAGGATTTTGAAAAACCATACCGGCACGCTTACGTATCTCCCATACCAAGGACTCATCTGAGGTATCTAATTGATCGATATAGATTTTGCCCTGTGTTGGATGATATATGCCATTAAACAGTTTAGACAAGGTTGATTTTCCTGAACCATTATGACCAATAATGACGACAAACTCGCCATCCTTAATATGAATATTTATATTTTTTAAGGCATATTTGTTATCTTCTTTTTCGTCTGCATAACGAAAAAAAAGCCCATTTGTTTTTATCATGTTGTTCACCAAGCTTTCATTCATTTATAGCTAACTTGATTATAATACTAATTTGCCTCATTGGCTATGTAATAAAGGGACTAAAGTCTAAACTTGAGTCCCTCCTTCATTATATCAACTCGATTTTACACATAGGAGCTGCGTCGCCTCTACGAGGTCCCGTTTGCACGATTCTCGTATAACCACCATTTCTCTCTTTGTAATTAGGAGCGATTTCATCAAACAATTTTACAACAACTGCTTCTTCTGTTACAAAAGCAAGAACTTGTCTTCTTGCATGAAGGTCACCACGTTTTGCAAGCGTGATCATTTTCTCTGCAAATTTTCTCGTTTCTTTCGCTCTCGTTACAGTCGTTTCAATACGACCATTCTTTAGAAGAGATGTCGTTAATTTTCTAAGCATTAATGTTCTATGTGAACTTTCACGTCCTAGCTTACGATAAGCTGCCATCCTCTTCCCTCCTTTTATTCATCTTCTGATCTGAGACCTAGGTCAAGCTCTGCAAGTTTATGTTTTACTTCTTCCAAAGACTTTTTACCTAAATTTCTAACTTTCATCATATCATCTTCACTTCTGTTAGTAAGTTCTTCAACAGTATTGATGCCAGCGCGTTTCAAACAATTGTATGAACGAACAGATAGGTCAAGCTCTTCAATTGTCATTTCAAGAACTTTTTCCTTAATATCTTCTTCCTTCTCTACCATAATTTCAACGCCTTTTACACTGTCAGACATTTTAATAAATACTTCTAAATGTTCAGACATGATTTTAGCACCAAGTGAAGTTGCTTCATCTGGTTTTATCGTACCATCTGTCCATACTTCAAGGGTTAGTCTGTCATAATCGGCAAATTTACCAACTCTAGTTTTGTCCACTGAGAAGTTGACTTTTCGAACAGGTGTGTAGATAGAATCCACTGGAATGATGCCTATTGGCAATCCTGCTTCTTTGTTGTTCTCTGCTGGAACATACCCTCTACCTTGACCAAGTGCGATTTCCATGTATAATTTAGAGTTTTCATCTAAGGTGCAAATGTATAAATCTGTATTGAGTATTTCTACGTCTGCATCTGCAATGATATCACCTGCAGTGATAACACCTGCTTCATTGGCCTCAATGCGTAAAATTCTCACGTCCTCATCCGAATGAATTTTTGCAAATAAATCTTTAAGATTTAGTATGATCTCAATAACATCTTCTTTTACACCAGGAATTGTTGAAAATTCATGTAATACATTCTCAATCTTAATCCATCTCACAGCAGTTCCTGGTAGAGATGAAAGCAAGATACGTCTTAAACTGTTTCCAAGTGTTGTTGCATATCCTCTTTCCAGAGGTTCAATAACAAATTTGCCAAATTTGGCATCTTCGCTCAATTCTACACACTCAATCGTTGGTTTTTCGATTTCAATCACTATTTAAGACCCTCCTTTTCTTTCAAATCACGCAATATACAACTGAGGGTAATAATATATGGTTAACCAACCTATCTAGAGTAAAGCTCGACAATAAGATGCTCTTCGATTGGTAAATCAATATCATCTCTTACAGGTAAAGCTGTAATTTTCCCTTCCATCTTTTCAAAATCTACGTCCAACCACTTTGGCGTCGTTTTTGTAGTTTCAGAAAGTGACTTAAATTTATCCGATGATTTGCTTTTTTCTTTTAAAGCGATAACATCGCCTAGAGCTATTGTCATCGAAGGTATATCAGCCTTATGACCATTTAATGTGAAATGACCATGCGTTACCATTTGTCTCGCTTCTTTTCTAGAATTAGCTAATCCCATACGATACACAACATTATCAAATCTTAATTCTAATAATTGTAAAAGGTTCTCACCCGTGATGCCTTTCATTTTCTCAGCTCTATCATAAGTTGATCTAAACTGAGACTCTAAGATACCATAGTATCTTTTAACTTTCTGTTTTTCTCGCAATTGCGTCCCATAACCTGAAAGTTTGGCTTTTCTTGCGCCATGTTGGCCAGGAGCACTTTGTCTTCTGTTCAACGCACATTTATCAGTATAGCATCTGTCGCCTTTTAAAAATAACTTTTCGCCTTCACGACGACAAATTCTACATGATGGTCCTGTATATCTAGCCAATTAAAACACCTCCTAATACTGAATGAACTATACTCTTCTTCTTTTTGGCGGTCTACAACCGTTGTGTGGAATAGGCGTTACATCAGCGATTGATGTAATTTCTAGGCCAGTTGCTTGAAGTGCTCTTATCGCAGCTTCTCTACCTGAACCAGGGCCTTTAACAAAAACTTGTACTGATCTTAAGCCATGCTCCATAGCAGCTTTTGAAGCCGCTTCAGCAGCCATTTGAGCAGCAAATGGTGTTGACTTTCTTGAGCCTTTAAAGCCTAAGCTACCAGCGCTTGACCAAGCTAATGCATTTCCATCAGGATCTGTTAAAGTAACAATTGTATTATTAAACGTTGCTTGAATATGAGCTTGTCCACGCTCAACATTTTTACGCTCACGTCTTTTTCTTACTCTACGTGCCTTTTTAGCAGCAGCCATTTCTTAAGCCTCCTTTACCTATTTTTTCTTCTTACGGCTAACCGTTTTCTTAGGACCTTTACGCGTTCTAGCATTCGTTTTAGTCTTTTGTCCACGAACTGGAAGGCCTTTTCTATGTCTGATACCTCTATAGCATCCGATTTCTTTTAATCTTTTGATGTTCATTGCGATTTCACGTCGTAAATCACCTTCAACAAGAAAATCGTCTTCAATGATTTGTCTCAATTTGCTTACTTCTTCTTCAGTAAGATCTTTAACTCGCGTATCTTCACTGATTCCAGCCTTCTCCAAGATTTCTTGTGAAGACGGTTTACCTATACCATAGATGTAAGTTAAGCCAATAACAGCTCTCTTCTCTCTAGGCAAGTCAACACCTGCAATTCTTGCCATTGAATTACACCTCCTAATGTGTATGAATATTGATGTTTACATTTGTCTGCATCAAATGCAAAGTGATTCAGCCGCGCTTTGTATTTGAAGCTAGCGTCATTAACCTTGTGTTTGCTTGTGCTTTGGATTCTCACAAATCACCATGACTTTTCCAGCCCTTTTGATGATTTTGCATTTTTCGCACATAGGTTTAACTGATGGTCTAACTTTCATTGTTATCCCTCCTCATTACTTTCCACGCCACACAATTCGACCTCTTGTCAAATCATACGGCGATAGTTCTAAAGTTACTTTATCTCCAGGTAATATCCTTATAAAATTCATTCTTAGCTTGCCAGAAATATGCGCTAATACAATATGCCCATTCTCTAGCTTCACTTTAAAATTTGCGTTAGGTAACGCTTCTACTACTACGCCTTCAACTTCAATTGAATCGCTTTTTGCCATGTATTCATTCCTCCTTTGAACTCGACATGCTTGCACCTGAAATTTCTTTTTTCAGCATACTATTCGTTGGATTCGTACCATTGTGAATCGCTTGTACAGTCAACTCACTGATGAGGCTCAACGGTTTCAAATGCTTCACTTTTTTCGTTTTAGGTTTTTCAAGCGTTCTTGTATTACCATCTGCAATCTGAACATACTGCTCATTAACGATCTTGATAATAATAAAGATTCTATCTTTGTCACGACCTGCTTTAGATTTGACATACTGACCAACCTGAAGTTCTTGTGACGACATCAACATATGCTAACCTCGCTATTTGATTGGGTAATCAAAATAGGTACATCGTCTGTGATAACGACTGTATGCTCATAATGCGCAGATAATTTTTTGTCCTTTGTGATAACTGTCCAATCATCATCTAACATTATGACCTCATAGGTACCTTGATTTATCATCGGTTCTATCGCAAGTACCATGCCACTTTGTAGTCTTGGCCCGCGCCCCGGACTTCCGTAATTTGGAATTGGTGGGTCTTCATGTAGTTGAGTGCCTATCCCATGTCCAACAAAATCTCTGACAACACCATAACCGCGTTCTTCAGCATATTTTTGAATAGCATGTGATATATCAGACAATCTATACCCTACGCGACAATATTTTAACCCTTCAAAAAAACTTTCTTCAGTTGTTCTCATTAAATCTAATGCGTCATCAGACACGTCTCCAACAGGATGAGTTCTGGCAGCATCGGCGTGATAGCCATTTTTATATGCGCCTACATCAATACTGATGATATCGCCATTTTTCAAAACAACATTTCCTGGGATGCCATGAATGACTTCGTGATTAACCGAGGCACATATTGATCCTGGAAAACCATGATATCCCTTAAATGAAGGCACAGCTTCTTGATCTCTTATGATTTTTTCAGCTAATCTGTCAAGCTCTTCTGTGGTCACCCCGGGCTTAATTGCTTCTTTCAGTTTATCATGAACGAGTGCAACAATCCTACCGGCTTCTTGCATCTTTTCAATTTCTGTGCTTGATTTAATTACAATCATGCTTAGCCTCTCAATGCAGTAACTATATCATGTGTGACAACACGAATATCATTTTCACCATTAATGTCAATGAGTTTGTCTTTTTGTGAATAGTACTTAATTAAAGGCGATGTTTCATTCATATATACTTGAATTCTATTCTTTACCGTGTCCTCAACATCGTCCGTTCTTTGGAACAATTCACCACCACACTTATCACAAACACCGTCTTCTTTTGGCGCATTGTTTACAACATGATAGGTTGCTCCGCAAGATTTACAAATGCGACGTCCTACAGTTCTAGATACAAGTACTTCGGGATTAACCTTAATGTTAATAACAGCATTAAGATCAACACACATATGGCTTAAAACAGCATCTAATTTCTCAGCTTGAACTTCCGTTCGTGGAAAGCCATCTAATAGAAAGCCATCCTTACAGTCATCTTGCTTTAATCGGTCTTCAACAATTTCAATAACAAGTTCGTCAGGAACGAGTTCGCCTCGATCCATAAAGGCTTTTGCCTTTGTTCCGAGTACTGTACCTTCTTTGATATTCTTTCTAAAAATATCGCCTGTTGAAATATGTGGAATCTGATAGGTTTCGACAATGGTTTCAGCTTGTGTGCCTTTACCCGCACCAGGTGGTCCTAGCAATATGAGTCTCATATGCTGCCTCCTTAGTTTAAGAATCCTTCGTAATGTCTCATGAGCATTTGTGCTTCCATTTGTTTCATTGTCTCAAGTGCAACTGAAACAACGATGAGCAAACTTGTTCCGCCAAAGCTTATTTGCGTTTTTGTAATCGCACCTAAAATATTAGGTAAAATTGCAATCACGGCTAAGAAAATAGCACCAACGATGGATATTTTGTTTAAAGATTTAGATAAATACTCTGCAGTGGGTCTACCTGGTCTAATGCCTGGTATAAAGCCACCATTTGTTTTTAAACGATCCGATACTTCAATCGGGTTAAATGTAACACTTGTATAGAAGAACGTAAAGAAAATAATAAGCGCCACATAAAGAACATTATATAAAATAGATGTTTGGCCTAACCATTTGCTAACGAAAGCATAAAAGGCTGATGATGGCCAGAAAGCACCAATCGTTGCTGGGAACATTAAGATTGAAATTGCAAAGATTACAGGAATAACCCCCGCTTGATTTACTTTTAATGGAATGTGTGTGGTTTGTCCACCATACATTTTTCTACCAACAACACGTTTTGCATATTGTACAGGAATTTTTCTTGTTCCTTGTTGAATAAAAATAATCCCCATAATAATGACAAGTGCTAGTACAAGAAATATTGCAATTTGAATAATATTCGTTTGCCCTAATCTTAAGTTCGTTATCATAGACAACGTGCTTGCAGGTAAACTTGAGATTATCCCAGCAAAGATAAACAGTGAGATACCATTTCCAATGCCTTTTTCAGTAATTTTTTCTCCGAGATACATTAAAAACGCTGTTCCTGCTGTTAAGGTAAGTACAGCGATGAAGATAGACCAAGGGCCGCGAACTAAGAAGAATTGTTGGAAATAACCAACGCTAAATCCCCACCCTTGTACAATAGCAAGAACTACTGTTAAGTAACGTGTGTATCTAGCAATCTTCTTTCTTCCTTCTTCGCCCTCTTTGGCTAATGCTTCGAGTGACGGAATAGCAATCTGTAGTAAGTTTAATACAATGGATGCCGTGATGTAAGGGCTAATACCTAAAGCAAATATTGTAAAGGTCTTAAAGTTACCACCACTCATTAAGTTGAATAAACCTAATAATCCATCTTCACTGTTTGCAAATGCTTGTGCTAATAATGCACTATCAATTCCCGGTACCGGTACTGCAGATCCTAATCTAAATATTGCAATCATTGCGAATGTGTAAAGGATTTTATTCCTTAGATCAGGTATTGTCCAAGCGTTTCTAAGTGTAGAGAACAATTAAATCACCTCTGCCTTTCCTCCAGCAGCTTCTATTTTAGTAACAGCTGATTGAGTGAATTTGTTTGCTTTTACGGTAAGCTTTTTGTTCAATTCTCCATCGCCCAAGATCTTGATGCCATAATTAATTTTGCTAACAACGCCAGTCTCTAGTAAAAGTTCTGGAGTAATCTCTGTTCCATTCTCAAAACCATT
>WPCG01149558.1_pt1 | contig 15856 bp, 20 predicted proteins | sample 5403311 | NCBI WGS metagenome assembly WPCG01 (sample SAMN12869467, study PRJNA574797) | sludge metagenome | isolation source: wastewater treatment of Control | place: China:Beijing | collected 2019-05-17 | reverse complement strand
CATGGCGTGCCCACACAATATAGGCACATGATAGTATAAAGTACTTTCGGTTATGAGGGTATATCGAAGAGATAATGGGTAAATGAATGATTATGAAAGATTTTAGTGTGATCCAGTGCCTACAAACACCGGGAGTTCAGGTGTTAAAAAAAAAGAGAGATGAGAGGGAGATATTGCTTATTCAAAGAGTGGATCTATCGAATCTTCAAAGAGAGTGGATTTTCGGTCAGCTGACTTGATAACATCCTGTTTCGTCTCTTTAGCCTCTTCAAGCAGTTCAGAGATCCGGGGTGCTTTTCCGATGGTTGAGAGTAGGACAACTGCTGCAATATAATTGGATCCAACAGGATAATCCCCACCCCTCACCTCAATTCCGGCAATATTCTCTTCAACCCAGGACTTGGACTTTTCAACACCCTTCCTGTCCAGCTCATTTGGGGGGCCGGCTACAAGCACCAGTGCCCGTTCTGCTGTTGTATAATCACAGGGGAGTGTCAGGCGGCCGAGCATTGCCCTTCTGACAAGCCCGATGATCTTGGCGGATTTATCCTCTCCTGTGAGGGCACTATCATCTTTCTCTTTCTTCCCAAAGCCTGAGAAGAAACTTTTCTTCGGCTTGCTTTTTGTAATAACATCAGAGATCGCATATCCAATGGTGGAGATACCGCCACCCCTGAGGGTATTGATGATCTCGGATGAGTCAACAACCATCTCACCAACACCAAACTGGCCGACCTCACCTGCCCTGAAGAGCACTCCAAATCTCCTGACGAGCTCCTCATTCAGCCGGTCATAGGCACTCTTGACACTTTCCCCCTCTTCTTTCCACGCACTGTTATCAAAGACAAAGGTGTTATCCGCTTCATTCACCAGTGTCGCCAGGCTGCGTGCAGCATTGTAGGAGTAGAGACGCCCTTCTTCCGGTGCCGGGATCATCGCAAGAGCATAGACTGGTTCACGGTAGATGCGTTTTAGGTGCCGGCAGAGAACGGGCGTCCCACCTGAGCCAGTTCCGCCACCAAGCCCGGCAACAACGATAAACGCATCGATATCATGAGTTCCCCGGGTATCAATTGCATTGATGATCGTATCAATCTCATCGGCCGTGATCTTTGCACCGGTGACATTATCTGTCCCAACACCATGCCCTTTGACCACCGTCTGACCAATGAGAAGACGATCCTTCATATCGATGTTCTGCAGGCCAAGAAGATCTGTCCGTGCAGAATTTACAGCTATTCCACGAAAACTGCTATTCTGAAGTTTTTTGTCATGCGCGAGGAACATATCGACGATCTTTCCCCCGGCCTGTCCAAATCCTATAAAAAATACCCGCATTGTATTGACACCTCTCACGTAAATGAATATAATCGTAGTATCCGCAATATATAAGAGAATTTCGAAAATAATCCAGAATATCCGTATTGGATCTATAATCAGAACGTATATTCGAAGATGTCGGGCATATGATTACCACCCATTCGGTGGATTCGGTGCAGTCGGGTTTCACCGGTTCCTCATCGAAAGAACTGGGGAAAAGGAAACCTTTTAAAAGATGGACAAGAGGGCAATAGCAAAAAGCGCACAGATTTGTCATATTTTTAACAGGAATAATTCCGTCCATTTCAAACCTGCTCAATAGAAAAGAGATTATTGGACCCAATTATTAAAATTAAGCTCAATTTATCCATATTATCTTTCAAAGCATTAATAAATAGAGAGTGTTCAGGTAGAGTGGAGCAGTTTCATTCGCTCCGGTGTGGTAATATGATCGATCAATTTTTTGAAGGAAATAAAGTTTTTATCAGAGAAGATTTCGAAAAAGACAGGAAACGATATGATAATCTTGCACAATCCCAAAGCCCGAAAACCCTCTGGATTGGATGTGCCGACTCACGTATCGATCCCGAGCGAATCACTCATGCAAAAGCGGGCGAGCTCTTTGTCCATCGAAACATAGCAAATATTGTTCCTCTTCAGGACTGGAACTTTGCTAGCGTCCTTGAATATGCTGTTGCACACCTCAAGGTCGAGAATATTGTCATCTGCGGCCATTCTGAATGCGGAGGTATCAAGGCCCTCGATAAAGAGATGCAGGATTCATATATCCCCCTCTGGATCAATAATGCTCGTGAGGCACAGATCAGGGTCGATGCAAAAATCTCCCCCCCAAAGAACGCAGAGGAAGAAAAGAGGCGGCTGACAGAGATAGAAAAAGAGAATGTTCGTCTCCAGATAGAGCATCTCAGAACATACCCGATCGTAAAAAAGGCAGAAGAAGAAAATAAGGTATGGATACACGGTCTCTATTTCTATCTTGAGACCGGAGTACTTGAAGAGCTCAGATAGAGGAGTTCTTCAACTCTTTTTCAATCTCCGCTCTGATTAAAGGGAGGGATATCCGGCCGATCGGGGTTACTCGGCCATTTATCAGTATAATTGGAAGAGGGGGCTGGTATTCCTCAATGATTGTTCGAATTCTTTGTGGCACCCCATCATCGATGCAGGTGAGTTGAAGTGAGACAGTACCGCCATACTCCTTCTTCAGCGCCTTTTTGAGCGCCGATACAGCATTGACAAGTTTCTCGGTGGGCGCACATTCGGTAAGTTCACAGCTTCGTTCATCATTGCAGGGGAAAGGACCGCATGAGAGTTCTTCAAGCCCGATTACTTCTATATCGATTCTGGTACTCATAAAAGATATCTGAATGCAGACAATTTAGCACCATCGTTCTCTCTCAGAAAAAGAGTGAGTTGAAAACTATAACTGCACCAACACATCAACAACTTCAAGCAGCGAGAGAAGATCATCTTCATCCTTGATTTCATCTGCCAGGATTAAAAAAACCCGATTATCATCAATTGGGTGTTTATTCATGACAACTGCAAGAAGCGGGATTGGGCTCCGATCGCGCATGATTTGCCTTTGATAGTCAGCATACTCAAAACAGGTCTGATCTGCATGCCATTCTCATGGGGTTTATCTCAGGAGAGAGGAAAAAGGCAATCTTTATTGCTCTTTTCAACGACTGTAAAAGAAGGTAGTTCCATGACCAGACCGATTCTTATTGACTTTTTCGCCACATGGTGCGGGCCATGCAAGATGCAGACCCCCATCATTGAGGACCTGAAGGTAAAACTCGGGGATGCAGTTGAAATCAAGACAATTGATGTCGATCATCATATGGATCTTGCAGGAAAATACCAGATTCAGGTTGTTCCGACACTAATCATAGAGAAAGACGGAGCCGTCATCCATAAACTCGAAGGAGTGACCGATGCACGGAGACTGGAAGAACTCTTAAAACCGCTTATCTGATGGAAGAGAGAGACCGTATAGAATCACTCATTTCGGTCTTAAACGAGACCTATGGCCCCGTTCCGTGGTGGGATGCACCATTTGACGAAGTGGCAGTTGGCGCGATTTTGACCCAGCAGACACGCTGGGAGAATGTTGAGGCGGCATTAACCCGGCTGAGATCAGCCGGGTTGAATACCCTTTCCGCGATTGCGGCAGCGGATCCGGCAGATCTGGAGTCCTGTGTACGATGCACCGGGTTTTACCGGGTCAAATCAGCACGCCTCCATCAGCTTGCCACATTTTTTCTGGATCAATATCCTGAGATGAAAGAGATCGATCTGATCCCAAGTGATCTCCTCAGACGTTCCCTCCTCACAGTGAATGGTGTAGGTGAAGAGACTGCCGATAGTATCCTCTGTTATGGACTTTTTCGGGAGACATTTGTAATTGATGCATATACCCGCCGTATCTGTACCTGCGCCGGGGTATCTCTCACTGATGATCAATTGCGCCGAATCTTCCTGTCAGCTCTTGGTTCCGACAACCGCCTCCTCAGATCCTGCCATGGCCAGATTGTTGAATATGCAAAAGAATATTGTAGTAAAAAGAGATGTCAGGAATGCAGAATCCGGATTTTACCCGAATAGGACGCCGCCTCTTCAATGAAGGACTCGTTGGCGGTAATTTTGGCAATATGAGCATACGTTCAGATCAGGGGTACCTGATCACGAGAAGTGGTTCATACCTTGATGATCCTGGAGACCTTGTCCTGGTGATTCCCGGCGAGCCGGTTCCAAGGGGCGCATCGAGCGAATACAGGGTTCATGAAGCGATCTACAGGGAGACGAAACATAGTGCAATTGTCCATGCACACCCCTCCTGTGCGGTTGCGGCTTCACTTCTCATGGATCAGATCATACCAATCGACAGTGAAGGGGAAATGCTCTGCCCGGAGATTTCTGTTGTGGAGGGAGTACCCGGCAGTCAGGAACTCGCAGAGAATTGTGCAGAAGCCTTAAAAAATAGTAATCTTGTCATTGCCAGGGGGCATGGGACATTTGCTGCTGCAAAAACAATTGATGAAGCATATCTTTATACATCACTTGCTGAGCATGCATCACGTGTACTCTTTTATACAGGGCATTTCAAAAAAAACCTGATGCCCACAGGGAAAAAGTAAAGCAATGAGGAAAAACAGAAGCAAACCAAAAAAGCTACTTCTTTTTTTCATTTTCAATTCGGTTCAGTTGTTCACGAAGCTTCCGGATCTCCCCGGTTGTCTCGCGGTGAAAAGCAAGGAAGATATCGCCAAGGAGACCAAACATCAGAATAATGAGTCCTGACATGATCAGAAGCCCGGTCAGGATGGTCATTGGTATCCGTTCAATACTCTGGAACCAGTCATAGACAACAATGATTCCAAGTACCACACCGGCAAGGGTGAGAAGAAGGCCGATAATTCCAAAATAGAAGAGAGGATTCCCGATTTTGGCGAGCTTATAGATGGTTTTTATGATCTTATATCCATCCCGTATCGGATGGAGCTTTGTGGGGGTGCCCGGCCTCTGGCAGTAACTGACAGGAACAACAGTTACTTTCAGCTCATTCCTGACCGCTTCAGCTGCAATCTCGGTCTCGATCTCAAACCCGGACTCTTTAAGGTTCATCCGGGATAGGGACTCACCAGTAAAGGCCCGGTATCCCGAGAGTATATCCTGAAGATATGCCCCATGAGCCCATTTGAAGAGAACATTGATGATATAATTACCAAAATGATTCAGGCGTGTCAGGGCACCCTTCTCATACCCGGATAACCGCTCACCGATGACATGATCAGCACCGTGTGCCAGAGGGGCGAGCATGCGATCGGCATCTGCCGGAGCATAGGTTCCGTCACCATCAAGCATGAGGATGTAAGGCTCGCGGATCATCGAGAACGCCTCAATGATCGCCGCACCTTTGCCTCTTCCAACCTGGATTGCCACCTCCGCACCGGCCCGCTCTGCAGCCTCCACTGTCCCATCGGTGCTCTTACCATCAATGACAAGTATCCGTGTAAAACCCATCTCCTGAAACTCACGTATGAGATGTTCTATGGTTTTACCTTCATTGAGTGTGGGAATGAGGATACAGACATCCGTTCTCTCGATGGCCATCGTACAATTATTAATAAGTACATTCTGATAAGTGCTTGTATGGGTTTGGGGAAGCCGGGGATACGCATCCTTGGCATCGCAGAAAGCTGGATGGGGAGAGAAGAGTCATTCCTTGCAGGTGTCGTCATGAGGGGGGATCTCAGAATTGACGGATCCGCACTCACTCATGTGACTGTTGGAGGGATGGATGCAACTGATGCTGTGATCCGACTTTTCATCTCGTTATCCCGGACAGATATCAATCTGATCCTGATCTCAGGGGCTGCAATCGCCTGGTATAATATCATCAATCCCGATCTGATTCAAAAGGCCACAAACACACCGGTAATGATCATCACCTATGAAGAATCAGGCGGCCTTGAAGAGGCAATACGCAATCATTTCCCGGGTGATAGAGAGAGAATGGAGGCATACTGCGCACTCGGGGAACGTGATTCCATCCATCTGAAGACCGGGTATGTTGTCTATCTCAGGCGATCAGGAATCCAGCTTGATGATGCAACAAGGATCATCAACACATTCACCTTCGATGGCAGAGTCCCGGAGCCTGTCAGGGTTGCCCGGATTTTTGCCCGTGCAGTCATGCAATCCGCTCAGAACGGGAGATAATCCGGTCATGATCCTTATGATACACATCAAGCCTGACAGAATCGCCAGGTCGAAATGTACCATCAGTCAGATCAAGAAAGATCCTTGATCCCGGATACCAGTAAAATCCTGTCGAGCCGGGACCTTCCATCCTCTCAACACCGATATGGTATGTTGATATGAAGATATGGGCATTCATTGAAGAGATGAGGGCTCCGGAATCCCGACCATTGACAAAGATCTCAGCCCGGAGATCGTCATTGAAATATGTCGCCACCCCGCTATTGATGATGGTCATCCTGCTATCATAATTTAGTCCACCATTTTTTTCACAATAGTGGTTCAGCTGCGTGATTGCAAAGATCTCCGGTGGCTCTTCGGGAGAGCCTCCCTGCCAGAGCGGGATATGGAGCATCAGAAACAGAAGAACGGCAAGAATGATTGTGATCACAACTAAGAGCAGTACACCCTGAACCTGTGATACTGCTTCCCCTGATCGCCCATCTGACATCCTAAAAAGGTTATAAGTCCGGCTATTTATGTAATCTGAAATAGGTCTCTTTGAAGAGGAAGAGATGATGAAAAAAGAGGAGAACTCTTATTCATCAAAACCCATAAACGCAAGTTCGTACATCCAGTCAAGAAGGAGTTCGCAGGTTTCAACAACACATTCGCGCTCGCAGCCGACACAGGGGATCAGATGTTCACCAGCCATCAGGAGAGAGGGATCAATCACCCGCTTTTTTGTTGATTTCAGGAGATATGTCTTAATACCATTTTTCCGATATTCATGTCGCTCAACCATCCCAGAATCGATGAGCTTCTTGACAATCCGTGAACACTTCCTAGAGTCAACATTCAGGAGTTTCCATAATTCGCTCTGAAGAACACCATCGCTCTTCGACTGTATCATCTGGAGCGCTTCGTCAAACAAGTCATCAGTCATAGCGCTTCAGAGGACGGGGGCGATGCTCAGAATATTGTTCCCGCGTATGACAACACACCCCAGATTTCGTTCACGTGACCCTTCAGTCAGCTCTGTGGCTTCATCCATGTGGAGATTGAGATACTCGTCAACCGCAATAAGCCTCCCCTGAAGTTTTCGCCCATCATCCTTAATTTCTACGACAATTTTGGAATCGACGAGAGAATTTACCTTTTTAATAGGCAGAACAATACTTGACACCATTATGAATACTATCGCAGGGTTGCCACATTAACCTTTTCATACCATTTTACAAAAGAGTTGATCAGAGAAATGGATCGAAGGGGCCGTGTGCACGGCTATAGCCTGCAATCCGGGATCCAAGTTCTCTTGCGGGGTCAAGCGCAGGATCATCAAAGATATCAGCCGGGCCGATCAGCCGCCCCCCCGCAAGTGTAAAGGCCAGGCAGACAATCCGTGGTGGCCCTCCGGAACGGGAGCCCTGTGCATCACAAAGAGAAACCGGTATGAGTGGCATCATTGGCCGTTCTCCAACTGAGGAGCGCACCATGTACGGCTGGGCAAAAGGCTCGACCGCTTCACCATAGGTTGGAAATATGCCACCCGTCCTGAGAAGAAGGCCGGGGGCGGCAGTTTCTGATGGTCCGGTCACAGATGCTGCATGCTCCCCATCTCTCTTCGATACGATTGTGACTCTGCTCTCTTCCGGTCTCCTGATCGAGGCGAGAAGACGGTATGTATCCTCAGGAAGAGAGAAGCTTCGCTTGGAATCATGGGAGGATGTGGAAAAGACAAAACCATCCAGAAGCGCATCGTCAGTAACAAGCCGTATTGTCGAGAATGGATCGGCAAAGATACGATAGAGATGGAGATTAAAGAGATCCGCAGTTGGATGATCGGCTATGAAGAGAAGGATCTCTTCAGATCTGCGCTCATCAAACGAGAGCGTGCATGATACTGTGGAAGCTTGCGCAGGAGAGAAGATATTCTTCTTCCCAAGATATTCACGACAGGATTCAAGAACCCTCTTTACCAGAGAATTAATCTCTACCTCTTGTGTGTGTGTTATGAGAAAACCAAGCGTATCCCCGCATCGAAAAACAAAGGAATCAATCAGAATTCCACCCTCCTCTTTCTTCAGAAGGCGGGCAGAGAGCTCAAGAATACCGGGATGTAGGCGGTGTCCTGCCGGAAATCCGCCGGGGCGGGAGGTGATCAGGGTGCATTTCAACAGCAAAGAGTCCGTCATACCTACGAACTCCCTTATTCGGGCAGCGCTTCCAGCCGCTCGATTATCCCTCTGCTCCCGACATAAATCGGCGTCTTCTGATGGACATCTTCAGGAAGAATATCAAGTATATCACAAGATCCATTACTGATCCTGCCCCCTGCCTGCTCTGCGAGGAACCCAATCGGCTGGGCTTCGAAGACCAGCCGGAGTTTGCCTTCTGGCTTTCCACGCGCGGCAGGGTATGCATAGAGGCCGCCATATTTGAGGATCTGATGGAAGTCAGCCACAAAAGAACCCGAATAGCGGCTCTTTGCACCTTCAGCCTCAAGCGCGGCAATAAATTCCGAGTGTTTTTTTGTCCATTCCGGCCGCTTGCCACCACTCCCATAGATAGTACCCTCCGGCATTGTGATGGAATCCTCCATCAGCAGATACCGCCCGTCATCTGCCAGGGAGAAGAGAGCGACCCCTGATCCTATTGAGAGGGTGAGGGTCGTCATCGGGCCATAAAGAAGATAGAGGGCGGCTCTCATCTCATTTCCCTTTCTTAAAACCGAACATCCCTCATAGATCCCGACAATTGTACCAACAGCAAGATTCACAGCAATCAGTGATGATCCATCAAGCGGATCCATCACAACAGAATAGCGGCCCCTGGAATCCCGGCACGCGAAGACCTTATCCTGCTCTTCAGATGCGATCAGAGAGACAAGACCTGATTCGGCAAGTATTCCGGAGATATGTGTATCTGACCAGGTATCCATCTCGGCCTGCACTTCACCGGATGTGTTGAGTGAGGCGGCATACCGCTGATTCGAGATAAATGCGCTCCGGATTGGACCTGCCTGTTCTGCAATCAGGCATATAAGATCGGCAAGATCGGACTCGCAATTCTTCTCCCTGAGATACTCCTGTACTGTAATCATATCCTTATCACTCCAAATGTCCCGCCCCTGTACCGGGCAAATATATCATTCCGTCGTCTGCTGACATCTTAATTATGCCTCAGTCTTACCGGTGAACTCTGTTCTGTTCAGCATATCATGTACTCTCGTGAGAGCTTCAATGGCATCTGATCGTTTCTGATCGATTGCCGATTTTGAAATATACTCAATAAGGCGAGCGCGTTCTTCAATCCCAAGTACAGAGACGATACGCTCATAGGTACGTTCGGGATAGAAGAGATCTCTTGCAGTCCTGATAAGAAGAGCCTCCACATCTTCTGAGATAACACCATCTTTTCTGGCATGTCGAAGCGTACACCGGATATTAACAAGGGGGTCAGAGAGGGGAGTCAATGTTTCGGGATCGAAGACAAGGGCCACCTCATCATCAGAGACGAGTGTTCCATTCCGGTACAGTGAATAGATGACACCAACCCCCTCCATTCCAAGGGAATCCAGTTCTGCTGCCCTGAGCGCCCCCATGCTTGATGCACCAATCACGAAAATTCCACTCCGGAGAAGAGAGAGGATCTCGCGATGGCCTACAGCAGAATCCTGAAAGAAGTACCCGTCAATGATACAGACGAGTGATACTTCAGATCCGAAAATGGCATTTAGATCCCCGCGCCTGATCGGGGGGAGGAAGGTGGCATCCGGACAGAGTGCCCGTGCTTCCTCATGAGGAAGACTTGGGCCGAGGTAAACGACTGCGCCGTGCATTCTTACACCGATCTCCTATCCGTTCCGGATCCATTGCAAATACTTCAAGGCCGGGAACTACCACCCTGACAACGGGAATGCCGATCCCGGGCCGCGTCAGATCAGAGACGATAACCCGGTCAAATCCTGCTGAGATGATGCGATCACAGACATGCCTGATATCGGTGAGGAGATCATCACTTCTATAGCCGGGTATTCTTTCAAAAGGAATATTACCATTTTCCCGGAACCAGTAGCCATTCAGCCTTTTGGTCCGTTCATACCCAATCTGCCTTCTCATATCGGCAACCACCGTATCCTCGCGGGCACCATGAATCTGGGTGAGGCGGCTCTGGGCAACCTCGGTCAATGCGCGAAGAAGCGCGATCTCCGGTGTGGTATGGGTGCCCATGCCCGTGACAAGAAGCGCCGGATCGCAGAGGGTAGTATCATCTGCAACAGCGGCGCATGTCGGAATCCCAATATCGCTTGTAATATCCCTCAGGATCAGGTCAATTCCTTCACGAGAGAAGCGATTGATAATCTCCAGGCTGAAAGGATCCGTTATGTCGACGATCCGGTTCCCGGTATAGCGGGTTGCCTCAACAAGTGACCATGCATCTCGTTCGATAACTTCCAGCAGTCCATGGATAATCGCCTCTTCCAGAGTGTTGCCGGATGCAATTCCATTCGTGTTTGTCCGGTGAAGGGGAGGATAGCTATGAGATAGGGGGTGGTATACAGCATGTGCCGGTAGAAGCACCTCCTCGTTATTGATGATATCATACCCGGTTGCCCAGGGTATTGGTGCTTCCCTGTCTGAACCTGCCGGAAGGATCAGATCGATTGGATCAATGGCAGGTAAGTCCCGTGAGATCTCAGAGTATCGTCCAACAATCACCGGATCGGAATGCATCTCGGCAGAACACCGTTCGATCCCTTCCATGATGGCAGAGACACGTGCAGCAACTGGCGTTGCTCCTTTCCCATTGTAGACTGATATTGCTCCCCCCTCGGCAGTAGGCCTGATGCAGGAGAAGACAGGTATTCCAAGGCGATCAAGACCTGTAATATCCGCCACCCGCGTGATACCAGCCTGTGGAAGGAGGGGTTCAATCCGTTCAAGGGTTGACTCGGGAGATACAGCCCGGTGTGTTTCGATCATATACCCTTTCGGGCAGCTTTTCAACTGCATCTGAATCTGATAGATCTTATCCCCTCAGATACTTACTACCTTTGCATTATGAAACGCAATCAATCTGACAGAATATATATGATCACGGCAAGAGATCAGAGCTGATGAGCAAGCCGCATGGAACAAAACGGGATGATCTTCTTGATGCTGCCCGTGGAGTATCTCTCATCGCAATGATCGTATACCATATCATCTTCGATCTGAGTTATTTTGGAATCATACAGGTTGACCCGTTCTTTCGCTACATGGCATATCCGATCGCCGGTTCATTCATCTTCATCGCCGGGATCTCTCTCCACTTAAAAGCTCGATCAATCGGGATACAGGCCGATTACAGATCTTCTATCTCTCCATTCATCTCACGCGGCATAAAAATCCTCGGTATTGCAGCAGGAATAACAATTGTCACCTGGATCTATCCCCATGATGGATTCGTTGTTTTTGGGATCCTCCATCTCATAGGAATCTCCACCATACTCGCGATCCTCTTTATCCCGCTTGGAAGATGGAATATCCTTCCGGCTGGCATAATTATTCTCATATGGTTACTCTTCTTTCCTCTCTATGGACCTGCGTACCTGATCCCACTTGGCATCTATCCACACGGCTTCTACACGCTGGACTATGAGCCGCTCATACCATGGTTCTCCCTGATCCTGTTGGGAATAGCAGCAGGAACATTCCGGTATTCCCAAAAGGCAAACAAACAACGAGATAACAGATTTGTGAGTCTCCTGGCTGTTCCCGGACGAAATTCGCTTCTTATCTATCTCATTCACCAGCCGATCATCATTGGATTTCTTGTTCTGATCGGGCAGGCAGGGATCTGATAGCCTGGTTTTTTCCAGGAGAGAAACAGAAAGGTTAATTGTTCTGCCTTGAGAATCGATTAGTATGTGCGCCGGTTTTTTGAAGGGTTTCTTTGGGAAGAAACCTCACATGGTCTACAGCCCGCCTCCACCTTCAATATCCCACGGTGCTGGCATGCAGATACCAGAATATAAGAACAAACCATATTTCATCGTCGCTTCTGTTGAGATGGGCAATACCACTACAAAATGTATCCTGACAGGAACCAGCCTTGAAACCGGTTTATGCTATGTTATAAACAAGACAGTGAGCATGAGCCGGGATGTCCGTCCCCCAAAGCCCGGAGAGGAGATCTTTGGAAAGACACTGGACGGAACCGAACTGACACGGGAATCGGTGACCGAACTTGTACGGAATACGCTGATCCAGTGCCATCGTGAGGCAAAACTCGATATCAAAAATGACCTTGACTTTGTGGTACGGAGCACCGGGGTTGTTGCGGCAATGGAATCCCCCGATCAGGTAGGTGACTTCGTTATCGCGCTTGCGAATGGTTGTCTGGATGCCGGCGTGCCCCCGCGAAAGATGACCCCGCCGATGTCAATTGATAATCTCCCAAAAAAACTGAAGGATCACAGCTTCGCTGACCGCCTCGTCTTTACCGGTGCTGTTGCAGGAGTTGTCCCACCGGTTGGTAGCACCGGAGTGGAAATGGTGGCAAACGAGATGGAAGGAGAGCTTGCCATGGCAGGCATAAAAGAAGGGGCAAAATGGACTCCGGTTGATTTTCGGAATCCCTGCATCTCACTTGATTTTGGAACCACGCTTGATGGAAGGATCACAGGGGATGTTCCCTCTGAGGCAGATAACCCGTTTGCAAAAACAATCGGCAATTTCTGTGGCCTTGCCGGAGCAATTCCCGATGCGATCGTCAGGGGAACCGGTCTTGTTGAAGGAAGGACCGGCACCGCACTAGATGTTTTTGGCGAAGGGAACGGAGGGGGAAGTTTCTCTTTTGGAAGGCACAGGAAGGTAGTATCCGACTATGTGGATCTCTGTAATCAATATATTGATATCAGGATAGTTCCCCCGGATCGAAAGCGTTTTGGACGTGTTCCTGTTTATGCCGATGTCGCAGCGGAATCTGGTGTGGCACTTATCGGATGCGATTGCGGTGTTGACGGAGATGGGATCGACAACCTCAAAAAGATTGGTGCGGAGATCTATGAGAAACACAGATTATCTGTAGTCACAGAGGTTATCGATCGCGTCTGTGCAAGCATGGCTCTCAGGATGATTGATGTCTGCAATGAACAACATTTCATACCAGGGAATGCATCAATCGGTTTTACCGGAAGAGCAGCGATATCGGGGAAAAAACCCGAATATATCCTTGAGGGGATCATCGATCGAGAACTGTTTGCAGATCCAATCGATCACATTGTTTTCGTGGACGATGGGCTTGCTCGCGGTGCTGCACTGATGGGACGCTGTATGAATTCGCTCGGTAAACCGAAAAATCCCCTGGGCGGCGTCCGTGGAGGGGGCTGTATCATGGGTAGAAGAATAAAGATTGGGAGATAAAGTATGGAAGAAGTAGAGTTATTTGATCTGGTGATCCCACCGGGAGTACCGAGAAGCATTATCCGCTCGGTATTGGAGAATTATAATGTCGAACTGGTGCCGCATAAAACCCGCCTGGCTTTTGCGAATATGGATGGGGACGAACGTGAACTACTGGCATTCAGGGGAGAAAGAGAAGAGGTTGAACGCGTTGAGGCGTTCATGTTTGAAGAACTGAAAAAATTTATCAATTAATCTTTTTTTCCGCGCCAAAAATCGAGAGCAGAAGTGCTTTTTGTGCATGGAGGCGGTTTTCAGCCTGATCCCAGACAGCACTCCGGGGTCCGTCCAGAAGTTCATCGGTGATCTCACAGCCGCGATGTGCCGGGAGACAGTGAAGAACAATACATTCGGGAGATGCGCGCTTCAACAGTTCTGCATTCACCTGATATCCCATAAATGATGCAAGACGTTCTTTCTCTTCAGCCTCCTGACCCATCGATATCCAGGTGTCTGTATAGACTGCATCGGCACCCTCTGCCGCTTCAAGAGGACTCTCACACAATCTCACAGAGCCTTCGGCTTCGGCACGGCGGATGCACTCGCTATTTGGTTCGTAGCCTGGAGGAACAGCCACAGAGACATTCATTCCGGTCCTGATTGATGAAAGGATCAGTGAGTTGCAGACATTGTTTCCATCCCCCACCCATGCAACATTCAGCCCTGATAAGCGGCCAAACTGTTCCTTTAAGGTCATCAGATCCGCCAGAATCTGGCATGGGTGTTCCCTGTCTGAAAGGCCGTTAATGACCGGTATCGCAGAAGACGCAGAAAATGCCTCAATAGAGCTGTGGGTATGTGCGCGGATCATGACTGCCGAGAGATATCGTGAGAGAACACGCGCAGTATCACCGATAGCCTCACCGCGATCCAGCTGCATATCCCGTGGGTTGAGGTACAGGGCAGATCCTCCAAGTTCAAACATCCCAACTTCAAATGAGATCCGTGTTCTGGTCGATGACTTCTCAAAGATCATACCGAGTGTTTTTCCAGAGAGGTGAGGATGAGGGATATTCTGTCGACGTTCTTCTTTCAGCCGGATTGCATCTTCAATGATCGTCGATATATCTTCAGACGAGAGATCCAGAATAGAGAGTACATTCATCGCAATTCCTTCATATGATGTATACGATCCGAGAGAATGGTTTCCTTTCCAATATCCGTTCTGTACCTGATATTTCCCCGGACAGAAGATGCGGCAGCCTCAGCTGATCTCTCTGCATCTGCCAGGTTCTCTCCAACCCCGACAAAGGCAAGTGAACGGGACGAGCGGGTGAAGACGGATCCGTTCTTCTCCTCGACATTGGCATAATAGAGGAGGGCACCATGATCTCCTGAAAGCTCAATTCTATCCCCGGTCTTTGGTTTTTCAGGATAGCCCGCAGGGACTACGTATTTGCATACGGTTGCCTTTCTCTCAAACACCACATCAGACTGGCGGAGGGTACCGTCTGCAACACGCATGGCGATCTCGGAGAAATCACTTGAGAGTATTGAGAGGACATTCATGGCTTCCGGATCTCCAAACCGTGCATTGAATTCGATAACTTTTGGACCTGATGCCGTATTCATGAATTGTCCATAGAGGATACCCCGGTAGGGAGAACCCGATGTATCAAGTGCCGAGACGACATCATGCATTATCCGAAGAGCGGCTGCATATTCTGAATCCAGAACAAAGGGGAGTCTGTGATCGGGCATGCTGTATGATCCCATGCCACCGGTATTTGGACCGGTATCACCCTCAAAAGCACGCTTGTGATCCTGGACAAGGGGCATGGGAATGAGAGAATTACCATCGACAAATGCCATAAGGGTGAATTCCTCGCCGATGAGCCGCTCTTCAATGACCATTCCCCCCTGAATGGAACGGGCATACTCGATCGCACCCGCCCGATCGACCTGTTCACCCATTACCTTGACACCTTTTCCTCCGGTCAGGCCGATTGGTTTGATGACAACATCCTCTTCATGTGATGAGATAAAAGCCACTGCATCTTCGGGATCGGAAAAGATGCGATATGCAGGGAGACCTTCGATCCGGTACTCCTTCATGAGCTGTCTGCAGAAGGCTTTGTCCGTCTCGATCCGGGCAGCTGCCCGGGTTGGTCCAAGACAGCCGATACCTATCTCAAGAAGAGCGTCAGTAACGCCGGCATGTAGAGGTGCTTCAGGACCGATCACCGCATAGTCAATCTGATGGCTTTTTGCATACCTGACTATCGCTTCGGTATCAGTCTCGCTTGCAATTAAAAAATCACGGCAGAGTGTAGTAATGCCGGGATTTGCATGTGACATCACGGCATAGAGTACGGACTCCGGATTGCAGGAGAGTGCTCGTGCAAGTGCGTGCTCCCTTCCGC
>WPCG01044317.1_pt1 | contig 15864 bp, 9 predicted proteins | sample 5403311 | NCBI WGS metagenome assembly WPCG01 (sample SAMN12869467, study PRJNA574797) | sludge metagenome | isolation source: wastewater treatment of Control | place: China:Beijing | collected 2019-05-17 | reverse complement strand
TAACTTGTAGAGTTGCAGGAGCTGGAGCTGCAGGAGTAAGAGCAACCATGTTACCCTCTTTAACCTCACTCTTAGCAGTTACAACGATAGTCTCAACAACAGCCTTGTTAGCAGGGTTACCAAAGTAGTAGTAAAGTAGATCTACATTAAAGCTCTTATACATACCTGTAAGAACATCGAATGTACCACCATTACCATAAGCTGTAGTAGAAAGTGGAGCACCAGCAGGTGTAGTACCTTTCTTAACAAATGCCCAATTGTTAACACCAACTTTAGGAGCTACAGGAGCACCAGCTAAATCTAGATTAACATAAGCATCCATAATTGGATAGTAAGTACCAACTTGATCTTGAGTTAGACCAGAAGCGTTCATATCTTTACCATAAACTGTAAGTACATTACCATTAAACATGTTTGCTTTATGCTGAGCCATAGCTGTAAGAACTGCAGACATATCTGGGTTAACAACTGTTACATTCATTTTTAGTTTGAACTCAACACCTTGAGCATAAACTCTAGGATCTTGGAACTCTAAAGTAGCTGTATAGTTACCAGGAAGAGCAACTGTCTCATCAAATTTTAAAACAACTTTACGGATAGCTTGGATCTCTGCTTGGTTAGTTAAAGTAGCATTAGGAGCATTAACTGGAGCATCTGTAGCATCTCTAAACTCGTAGTGTAGTCCTTCAGGAACGCCAACAACAGTACCAGCTGCATTTTTCCATACAACTTTAACATTAGTTGCTGTACTTCTCCAAAGTTCAGTTTTACCCTCTTCTTGAAGAGCAGCAAACATAGGAGTTAACATAACACCTTTAGTTTGAGCAGTTGCACTTAAAACGTGAGTAGGAACAGTAATGTCAGCCATTGGAGTGTTAAGTGGAGCATAGAAGATAACATCTAAGTTATTTTTCTTATATTTTCCTGTCCAGTCAAATGTTCTAAAGTAATAGCTTAACTTTTTGTCGTTAAGGTTAGAAACAGTAATTAATGAAGGGCTACCTGTTCCAACTTTAGTACCATCTACAATAGCGTAATCTTGAACGTCAAAGTTAATAGTAGCAGGGTTGATAATTAGACCAGCTTTGAAGAAGTCTGTAGAAACAAGTGTTCTAGCAGGAGCAACGTCAGTTCTGTTATATTTAGGAAGAACATCTACCATTGTTCCAATTGGAACGTAGATAGTGTGTGGAGGAACAACAACCTCAGTAGCTTTAGGAGCATACATAGTCTCAGCATCAGCTTGAACTCTTACTCTATACTGATATCCAGAAACAATCTCTCTACCGTTTTTAGTAGCTCTAACTGCAAGCTCGCCAGTATTAGTTCCATCAAGTGGAGTAATTTGAGCTAAAGTAGGGTTAAGAATTAATGAATATAGTCCATTAGATGTACCAGCCGCAAATTGAGCAAAAGCACCTTGGTAACCTTTAGTTACAGATTCTGGTTGAATACCAAACTTGGTACCGTCTTGCTTAATAATTTCGAACTCATAACCATCAACGATAACGTCAGCTGGGTTAAGAACGATAGGAAGAACACCACCTGATCTAAGTTGTTGATCTAGAGAAACACCAGCCCAAGCAAGACCTTCGTCTGCTAAAGCTACAGTAGCGTTAACACCAGCTTTAGTAGCAGGAACTTTACCATAACCTACGTGTACTCTTGTCTCGCCAACTGGAGAGATAAGGCTAACGATCTCAGTTTTTGAGAATACATTATCAGCTACAGGTACATTGTAAGAAGCAAGTGTTCCGTCTGCTTTTTTAACAGTGATTAATAGAGTTTGAGTAGCCTCAACATAAGCGATAGTTGGGATAAATACAGATGTAGCAACGCCACCAACTGTAAGCATACCATTAGCATTAACTGCTAACTCATCGCTGAATTTAGCTCTAACCTCATTGTTATTTGCATCTTTAATACGAACAGGAGCAGCTCCTTGAGAAGCCACTACAGTCCAGTAACCAGCTGCATCAATACCAATAATTGGAGTAAATCCGTTTTGACCAGGAGTTCCAGGAGTTCCAGCAGGACCTTGAGGACCTGTTTGGCCATGGTTAATTGTAATTGTGCTGTTGTCAGAGAAAGTGATAACATAACCTGTAGCATTAGGAGCTACCGATTTGATCAATTTACCTGAAGCAATAGCAGAATTTAATGCTTCAATTGCCGTTTTATTGGCATTGATTTGTTTCTGAAGATCATCGATGTCGTCAGAATAATCCTTTTGGCACGATCCTAAAGAGATCATTAGTGTGCAAAGCAACACACAGATACCGAAGAAAGTGAATTTTCTTTTCATCTTAAAATTTTAGTTAAAAATACTTTGGTTAAACAAAAAATTGATTGGCAAATATAGGTATTAAGTTTTAATAAACAAGATTCCAATCGGTTGAAACAAATGTTTTAACAATTAAGTTTTAGGTTAATAAATAAAAGTAGCAAAGACAAATATAAATAATATTTTGTTTAGTTATACACCTTTAACTACATATATCTAATAAAATTTACAAATTCTAAACATTTGTACATAATTGAAACATGTAAATTTGGTTTTAGGGCGAAAAATGAAACCTCATTTAACGTAGCAGTCCCTACACCCATACTTAAATTTGCAACACCTCCTTGTTTAATTGGTTAGTAAATCTCAAGCAAATATATGAATTTATTACAAATATCCAACATTTTTATATTAAAGATATATTACGCAGATGGTCTTTATCTACTACAAAATAGATTGATTAGGCAATCAATACCAACTAGTGGGTATTGAGAGGGGTTAAAATGAGACTTAATTTTGCAAAAAAAAATGCATAAAAAAGCTCCAGCCCTAAGAATGATTTCCTATTTAATAGTAATCACTACCTTATTAAATTCTCCTATCTTACTAGGAAATAATAAAAATGAGATAAGAGATACGTTAATAAAACATGAGATAGAGCAGGTAGTAATTACAGGAACTAGATCTCCTCAAAGAGTTTCAAAATCTCCTGTATTAACAACAATAATAACAGAACAAGAGATTAGATTGTCTCAACCCTTATCTACAATTGATATTTTAGAAAATGCAATACCTGGCCTTATCTCAATGCCAAATGCAATGGGTAACAATATCAGGATTAGAGGACTAAACAGCAGATACACTCTAATATTGATTGATGGGCAAAGAGTTGCTCCAGAGGGTGCCGGTGGAAACATAAACTTAGATCAAATTGACATAAATTCAATTCAAAAAATAGAAATAATTAATGGTGCTGCATCTGCACTATATGGTTCAAATGCTGTTGGTAGTGTAATTAATATAATAACTAAAAAGCCGAATCAAGGCAAAAACATCGCTCTCTACTCTCTGTATGGAGCTAATAAAACAATAAAAGCATCGTTTAGTGGAGGTATTACATCAAACCAACTATCTCTTTTAGTTGGTTATAACAGATCTCAATCAAATGGATTTGGGGGAGAATCAGATGGTGTATATGCTGCAAAATATGAAGATAATGGAGGACAGATAAAACTCTGCTATAAAATAGGCTCCTCCCTTGAACTAAATAATAATCTATGGCTCTCTTCTCACGAGGTGTTCAATCCAAAAGAGAGTTTCAATATTATACATAAATATAAAACCAATATTTTAAATAGCACATCTATTATCTATAACTCATCCATAACTCCTTATAGTTTAAGAGCCGACATCTCTTACTCAAAAAACACAGATTATGATATTAACCAAAGAGATAATAACTCAAAAAAGAGACGATCCTATGGAGATCTAATCTCTGCATCTCTTGTTAATAGCTATAACCCTACAAATGGGCTATATGAGCTTATAATTGGTGCCGATATTAACCATCATCAAAACTTCTCCGATTTTTCTTTAGGTGATAGAGATACTCATAAGAGCATTTACGATATAGCTCTGTTTGCTCAAACCATAGTTAAATCAATTAAAAGATTAGACCTAATTTTAGGAACCAGATACACACATAATTCGGCATTTTCAAACAATTTTTCTCCAAAGATATCTGCAATGTATAGAGTAGCCGATTTTAAGATAAGATCTGGAGTTGGTTTTTCATATAGAGCTCCAGATATAAAAGAGCTCTATTACGACTTTGATCACCAAGGGATGTTCTTTGTAAAGGGTAACCCCAACTTAATACCAGAGAAGGGAGTAATGAGTACTATTTCCACTGAATACTCAAATAAAAAAATAAATGCATCCATAACATTGTATAATAACAAGATAGATAATAAGATTACACAATACGATGTTATTGACTCAAATGGAATAAATTATAAATACTATAAAAATATTAGTAGTGCCAATATCTCTGGTGCCGATATAGAGTTTAATCTAAATATACTCGAAAATATATATTTTAAGGGGACCTATAGCTACTGTTATGGCAAAGATAACTCAACATCAAAGGAGTTAGAGAGTAATATAAGACATAGTGCCTCATTTGGGCCTACGTGGAGTACAAAAATCTATTCTCAGCCAATAGATTTAATGATTACGGGTCGTTTTCACTCTCCAAAAAAATATCTTATGGACAATAATTGGATCAAATCCAAAAACTTTAAAATTGTTAAACTAACATTAAACTCGCCAATTGAATTTAATAGTCATAAAATAGATCTTTCTCTCAAGATAGATAATCTTTTCAATTTTAAAGAGAGCTCATTTATTGATCCAGGAAGAGCACTTTATTTTGCAATAAGATACAACTTTAATAAAATATAAATTATGTTCTTAAACTATTCTAACAAATCTAAAGAGTTACTATCATACCTAACAGTAATTCTATTATCAGCAACTTTTTCACTCTCCTCTTGTAGTAAAGATGAGAAAAAAAGCGATCTAAGTACTATATATGAGAGCTATATAGATGCAACATCGGCACAGATATGGATCTACTTCTCTTTTTCTAATAACAGGGTTGTAGGAGAGGGAGATGACACACAAGAGTCAATTGATCAATGGAGTAACAGAGGTGATTGGGATATCGCTCTAAGAAGATATAATCTAAAAACTAATAGTGGATTATCTACCAAGATTGGAGCTAAAGGTGGGGTATATACTTACGATTCTAAAACAGAGTTCGTATCTATAAACAAAACTCCATCATCGGCAAGTTATGAAGCAGATAAAGAGATTATTACTGTTGGAATGGGGGGAGAGAGCAGAATCGTTATGTCCTCAGCTGTATCGGTTTTATTTAAAAAAGACTCAGATGGTCAGATGATTATGCCGCCTGTATATATTAAGCCCCCGGTATATCTTTTCAGAGATGCTACCGGAGAGCGTTTCTATAAGGTAGAGTTTATCCAATATTTGGATGATAGTAACAAAACTGGGCATATTAAATTTAAGTGGCAAGAGATATATAAAGACTAACTATTAAAATCGTAACTCCAAACCAGTGTTAAATATAATACCAGGCATTGGATAACCATAATTGATCGAATAATCCCTATCTGTAAGATTCTCAACATCGGCAAAGAGTCTAAGATGGGGGTTTTTCTTGATAAATGAGTAAGATGCCCTTAAATTAATTAACAGATAGCTCTCCTTTTTAGTCTTTGCCTCGTCTATATATACTCCATCTACATATTGTGATGAGAACCTGAATTGCGCAGAACCTGGAGAATAAGTAATAGATGTACCTAATTTGTGTTTTGGTGAGTTAATTAGAGGTCTGCTCATATATAGATAACCATAATTTAAGTTAGCACTCATATTATTACATACTCTATAATCTACAGTAAAATCAACTCCTTTATTGAAAAACTCCCCACTATTCAAATTTTTTGGAGCACCTCCCCCTCTTACTAACTCAATAATATTTGAAGCATCTATATAAAAGAGATTTAGCTCACTACTTAGCTTTCCTTCACTGAATATCTTCCCAAATGTAAGTTCATAATTAAATAATCTCTCTGGCTTTAGGTCTGGATTTTGTGGTGGAAACATATACATCTCTCTAATTGTTGGACTTCTAAACCCTTTAGAAAAGTTAAATTTTATATAACTATTGTTATTGTCTCTCCATGATAATCCAAATTGAGGAATAAATTGCCCTCTAAATACAGAGTTATATTCATATCTTAGACCCCCATTTAACCATACTCTAGGAACAATGCTCTGTTGCACAATAAAATAGATTGCACTCTCACTCACTTTCTTATCAACAAGATCTACTCTATTTCCATCAGATTTAGCAGAGTTCCATGCCTCACCACCCCACTCTTTAAAGTCTATTCCAACAGTTAAAAGAGTATTGTCAGTAAAATTATGAGCTTTAAATGCCGATACCCCAGCAATATAGTCTTTTGAATTAAAGTAATAGTTTTTTGGTGTCTCTCCAATAGAGTATCCATCATCAATTTTGTGCTCACCATAATTATAGTAAAGAATAATAGACTCAGCACCCTTCTCTCTCTTTTTATTAATTGAGACAGATGCATTACCTCTTAAAAGATCCATGTTGTTATCTAGTTTGGGATTATGCTCTTCTCCAGGGTTTTGATTATAAATATCGGCAATTGAGATGTCTGCTCCAATAGACAAAGAGGAATCAATATCATAATTCAGCTTGAAATAACCATTATTTATCCAAAACTTGGAGTTGTCTCTATGCCCATCTGTTTGGTCTCTATTAAATGAGATAAAAGAGCTTAATCTCCCTTTTCTATAACCAGTATTGGCCATATACTTTTGAGTATTATAAGAGCCCAAAGAGAGTCTAACTCCACCTCCAAAACCCTCTGAATCATGCCCCTTTGTTTTAATATTCACAACTCCCCCCATAGCATTGGAGCCATATATCAAAGATCCTGGTCCCCTAATAACCTCCACTCTCTCAACATCTGATGATACATAAAGGTCTGGCAATGCATGACCAAATATTCCAGCAAACTGGGGCTTTCCATCTACAACCATCAGTACCTTATTACTTTGGCCTATACCTCTTATATTTATTACTCCCGCTGCCCCTTGAGCCACTCCATACCCCAAAACACCTTTTCTAGTAACAAAAAGTCCAGGAATATTCTCAGATAAAACCGGTAATAGAGATGTGTATCCAGAAGATTCAATTATATCTTTATCAATAACCGATATTGTAACAGGGACTTTAAAATTGGAGACATTAACTCTGTTTGCCGAAACTACAACAGAACTAAGAGTATTGCTTCTTTGAATAATTTGAGCCGTTCCATCTCTATCCTTAAAATACCAAAAGCCCTTTTTGTCTGTTAACAAATCGGCAGAACTTAGTAGAGAAGGGTCTATATCTGCCGCCGCCATTGATAGAGGGCCTCTAATATATTTTAGATTCCCGGAAATATCAATTTTATATCGGTTCTTAATTGATACTGCATAACTCTCTGATCCACTCTTTAAATCTACAAACCGTTTAATTATATCAATAGCATCCTCATTGATTGGTTTATATGGTCTATCAAATACTAATGAGATATAATAATTGCCAATAACTGTCTGTATCTGATAATTTGAGTGAATATCAAAGGTGAATATAGAGTCTTTTACAAGACCACCAAAGGCGTGAATAGAGTAAATCCCAAAAGCATCATCCTCTGTGTTCATCTTATAAATCTCCAAAGTGTAATCGGCACCATTATAGTGCAAATCTAACACTCTCAAATCTATAAAATCATACTCATAATAGAGGTCGCTACCTCCGTTCATATAACCATAAAGAGCAGACCCAATAAAAGTTCTATCTCTCTTAACATCTTGAGCATATAAACTAAATGGAAAAAGAATAACAAAAAACAAAAAAATAGATAACTCTCTTTTCATAACAATTAGATAAAAGATAAAGTTATACAATTTTTTCAATCAAATTGATCTTTTCATTATCCGAGACTCCCAACCCTAATTTTTGCGCATTATCCAAAAATCTTGATGCATTTTTAAGATCCTCTGTTTGAACACCCATAGCGATTCTCTTATTAACAATAACATTGTGCCCTACTCTATCAACAGCCACAGGATCGGTTCCAACAAAAATCATATTATAGTTACATATAAACTGAGGTTTTGCCGATGGCCCTCCATCAAAGCAGCCTATTAGTCCATCTGCGATATTCAGAACAACCTTGTCTCTTAAAGGAGGAAAAGCACAAATCTCTGCACAGCAGTCGTGAAATATCTTATGAAGCCGTCCAGTATTTGTTACAGCACCAAATGAGAGGTTTTTTAATGCTAGAGTTGTTGTTCTTCCAGTATTTTTAAGTATTGGAATGTTAATAATTTTAGTAACCTGGTCTGTGCAGATCTTTGAGAAGTATGAATATTTACCACCATTTACCATATATGGAATAGTGTAATCGTCATACTCACCTTCAATATCGGCATAGTAATATTGATCTTTATCAATTCTACTCATGGAGTAGAGATTACCATCATTATCGTAAAACCCTCCGTTTTGATCCATACACTCTGTACCTGTAATTGTTATACCAGGGTAATTATCATTATCATAACCCGTTTCATGCAGCTGCATCTCCCTTCTATCCCATATAACTATATTCTCTTTGGGGATACCTGCATTTACAAGTTGTTTAATTACAGACTTTGTTACAGCATGAGAAGTTGTCAGTAATCTACCAGCAACTGGATTTACCTTTAGCCCAATAATATCCTCCGGAGAGACAAACTCTCTCCAAGCACTCTCAATTGATGCTGCACCTGTGAGTGTAAGCATTGCATTTTCCAACATTGTATAAGCAATATCATCTTGAGGTACACCATCTACAACAGATTTGTTATCTATAATCTTGACCACTTTTCCTGGATATTTTCCAGGCATAGAGTTCTCATTTCTGGGTACTTTAAGAGCATCAGAAATATTGGTCTCAATGGGCGTATCTTGTGCTATAGCACCGGATATATTGGCAGCATTGATTATTGGCTTAATAGCCAAAGTCGCTCCCCCCATAGATAGGAACTTAAAAAATTGACGTCTTTTCATAGCAATAGATATTTGATACAACAAATATACCTTTTTATCCAATACAAATAACCATTTGTCAATAAAATTGTGCCTTTGGTCAATCTTATTATTCAATTGATTCTCTCATTAATAGGTTTGCTTAAAATTTACTAATTAAATATTAAAAAATGAGAACAATTAAAATTGTGATATTGGTAATACTAATATTAAAAAACGTAATAAGCAGTGCGCAAAACAACAAATCAAATTCTGCTGACATAATAATTCCAGATCTTTTAATTTCTGCAAAAAGGGTTAATACAAAGCTAGAGAGTAATATGAGTTCTTACTCCATCTCCTCTTCAATTATAAAATCAGCAGGCAATACAATAGATGCATTAAGAACAGTTCCTGGAATTATTATTCACTCTAAAAGTAATATTTTATTATACGGATCTGAGTGTGTTATTAATATAAATGGTAAAAAATTAAATATATCCAAAGAGGCTCTGGCCGATTACCTAAACTCCATACCCGCAAGTAGTATTAGTAGAGTAGAGATAATTAGCTCACCTAATGCAAAACATGATGCACAAGGGGCTGGTGGTATAATAAATATAATAACAAAAAAAGAGAGTGCATACGGACTGACCTCCATAACAAACAGCAGCTATCAACAACACACAACCTCAAGATCTAATATTAACTCTTCCCTGTTTTATAACAGAGCCAAAACATCTATATTTTCTAATTATTCATATAATAGTGGCAAGTATCTATCCACTCTTAAAACTATGAGGGAACCCAAAATGATAGACTACAATAATGGAAATATATTTCATATGAAACAGAGATCCAATATGAGTGATAAAATAATTGGGAACTGGATTCAATTGGGCATCGAGAGAGCACCAAATTACCAATTAAAATATGGATTTATATTACAGGGCAATAACACAGATAAATACTCCAATGCAAATATGAGAAGTGAGATCAAAGATTTAGATAATATTGATGCAATTAATTCAATTACAAATACTATTATAACACCCTCTACAACAAAAATAGAACAATTACGAGGCTCTATTAACACATATTTAAACTATATCTCAAAAAATGGCTCAAGCCACAATTTTTACACAGATTATACATCATTTGATCATAAAGAGAGAGTCCAAATTTCTAACTCACCCATTAAACACAATGGAGAGATCTCTATATTTGAAACACAATATAACTTTCAATTGCCAATCGATCTTAAACACTCAATAGAATTGGGTGCAAAATATACAGATAGCCATATCAGATACATAACAAAAATTGATGAGTTTATAAAAGAGGATTATAAAGAGAGAGTTGGAGCACTATTTTTTCTATATAGCGCAAAACTTAAAAATGTAAATTTAGAAGCAGGATTAAGAGTAGAGGATTCAAATAGAGAGGGGACAGAACTTTTTCCATCTTTAAATTTATCTCAAAAAATTAATAATGGAAAAAACTCAATTTATTTAACTTATGGCAGAAGAGTAAATAGACCTACCTACAGAGATTTAAGTCCATTTAACTACATATGGGACAAATACACAATTTCTCTTGGAAATCCGAATCTAAAATCGGAGATAATCAATAATTTAGAATTTGGTTTAATCTATAACAATAATATAAGAGTAAGTGCCTTTACTACTATTTCAAAAAACCCGATACTACAAACTATTGAGATATCAGATCTTAATGTAGCAACTATATATCCAAAAAACTACTCCAACATGCTAAAAAGTGGAGTGAGACTACAAGCTAATAATATAAAAGTTGCCTCATTTTGGCAATGTTTATTATTTGCATCAATATATAATAGTAGATATAGTTGGAAGAGCAAAGAGAATAAATCAAAAATATCTGTAATAACTCCAATGTTAAATATTAACAACTCATTTGAAATTACACATGGAATTAAAGGCGAAGTATCTGGTTTTTATGTTGGGAATATGGCATTTGGACAAGGAGTTATTAAACCCCATGGTTCAGTATCTGCTGCCATTGCAAAGAGTTTTATGAACAATTCATTAAATATACAAATTACCATAAACGATATACTACAATCAAATAGGCAAAATCTCAAATTAAACTTAATGAATAACTCCATAAAAGCCAGCACAAACCAATTCAATGATCATAGATCTATAGGTATATCTATTACATACCGTTTTAAAGGAGGAACAGAAGCTGCAAAAAATAGAGCTTCAATGGATAAAGAGTACTTAAAAAGAGTAAATTTGTAAAATGAGGTTTAATAAAAAAATATCATATCCATTGTTAATGGCTCTGCTAATGGCTTTTTGCCTTTGGATTGTTACCGATATTGTCTATGGTATAAAAATGTGGGAGCTATCGGCTTCGGCTTGGGCAGATAGAGTAAAAGCTCTTTTTATCATTGTCATTATTTTCTATATATCCGATTTTTCATTTAATACTATAGCAAAATATTTCTTCGGGAAAACTGAGCCAAGAAAGAGCGTCTATACACTCTTAGAATATTTTTTTACAACTATATTTACTGCTTCACTACTAAATATCTCTTTGGTTATTATTATTTTGTATGTGAATAAAGATGATATTAAAATCCAAGAGTTCATACTTATAAATATTGCGGCAATACCCATATTTATGTTGTATTATTTATCTATTCGCAATAAAATTGTTTATGATAAATTTATATCTAATAAGATATTACTTCATAAAATAGAGCAAGATAGGATAGAGACAGAGCTACAAGTCTTAAAAGCACAGTATCATCCCCACTTTCTATTCAATGCTCTTAATACCATATATTTTCAAATAGATCCCAAAAATAGTGAAGCTATTGAGTCGGTAGAATTACTCTCGAACCTATTAAGATATCAACTATACAATATGGATAAAGAGGTAGATATCCAACTAGAAATAGACTATATAACCAACTATATCAAATTTCAGAAATTAAGAGTTTCAAAAAAGAGTATAATCAGTTACAATATAGATCCCAATCTAAAAGGCATTAATATATACCCTCTGTTGTTTATGCCTCTTTTAGAGAATTCATTTAAACATATGGGTGTCCAATATACTATAGATTTGGATATGAGACTCTCAAACAGATCTATTCTCTTCTCATTATCAAATAGCATTGGCAACAATAGTATAAATAGTAACAAGGGTGGTATCGGCTTAGAAAATCTTAAAAAGAGGTTGGAGATACTATATCCAAAAAGATATAAATTCACTATCGATAGAGATAGTAGCAGATATTCTACAAAATTAACGATAGACTTAAGATAGGAGAATTATTATGCAGATAAAATGTGTTATAACAGACGATGAACCTATTGCTAGAGAGGGGTTAAGAAGGTATCTTGAACAGATTGACTTTGTTTCTATTGAGGGAGAGTGCGAAAATGGAATAGAGCTAATTAATTTTCTTAAAGTTAGAGACATTGATCTTATATTTCTAGATATTGAGATGCCGGGGCTCTCTGGTATCGACTTTCTATCTTCTTTAGAAAAAGGCCCAAAAGTTATAATTACCACAGCCTATGAGCAATATGCAATTAGGGGGTATGACTTTGAGGTGGTAGATTATCTCCTTAAACCAATATCGTTTCAAAGAGCCATAAAGGCGGTTAATAGAGCTTATGATATAATAAAACAACAAAAAGATATAGAAGAAAAACCTAAAATTATGCTGGAACATATTTTTTTAAAAAGTGATAAAAAACTTAAAAAGATAGTTCTAAAAGATATTCTCTATATTGAAAGTATGGAGAATTACATAATTATCAATACAAAAGAGAAAAAAGAGACAATTCTCATGACTCTTAAGGCCATATATGAAATGTTGCCTAATGATAGTTTTATCCAAATCCACCGGTCATATATTGTTAACTACTCTCATATAAACGCAATTGAGGGTAATATGTTAATAATTAACAATATAAAACTACCTATTGCACGCTCTTTTTCTAAGGCCTTATTTCTTGACTTAAAACTATAAACAACCTTGCTGTTTTTATCATAGTATATCTGCTTAAAGTTGTTTTTAATGTAATCATTGGATAAATACCCTTTTAAGTTCTGCAAAAAAGCCAGGAAGATGCGTTATATTTGGATTGAATATCTTTTCATTTTTCCCCAAAGATAAACCACTTAAAATCCAATACACGATGTATTTTGAATAACAATAATAAAAACCTAACTTGCAGACATTAATCCCATTAAATAAATTCATAATGAAAAAAATATCATTAGTTATCTGGGTATTGCTGTTTTCTCTATTTGCATGCCAAAAAGAGAAAAATACCGTTATTTACGATATTGCTTCGGAAAGGTATTTAAGCCCTCTTGATGATGAAAACAATGCAGGAATATGGTTACTAGGTCGTACGAATCAGTCAAAAGATTGGGCTCTACTAGGTAGAGGCATAGAGGGTTTCACCTACGAAAATGGATTCGAATACACATTGGAGATAAAGGAAATCCCTACAGAAGGATATATTGACCAGGCACCATTTAAACTAAAATTGGTAAGAACTATCCGTAAAGTGAAAAAAGACACCCAAGATATTCCTGAAAAATACAGGAAGTCACTTTATGTTGAATAATAGCGAGTCCAATATATAAGCCATACGGGATGTGAGTTCTCTCCTGGAGTACTTAGTGTTGTCTCCTGTGCAGAGCGGCTCACCTCCCTTTTTGTAAATCCTGTATTGTTGTTCTATCCAATTTGCAGGACCTGTAATATCGGCATAATCAAACATTTTACTGGACCACTTGGTCATGAGGGGTATAATCCATTTTCACCAGGTTGTTTGTAACTATCCGAAATAGGCCATATTTTATACTTAGTTCCCATCTCTTACTTTTGTAACTAAAAATATCATCAGCAGGAGAAAAGTAATATGTTTAGCTTGGGAGATAGTAATTCAAAAATTTAGAGATTCATGTTTTATAATCAGTAATTCTACTATTGGAGATTGGTTTGCAGCTACCTGTGTAAAGATTCGTCCATTATATGATAAACTTAAAGAAAATATTCTCACTAGTGACTACATTCAAGTAAAAGAAACTACATTACAGGTTATCAGTGATGAAAAGAATCGAGCTGTAAAGGGATATCTGTGGGTAGTAAGAAATACAGTAGATGGGTACGACAAGAAAAGTCAATATCTTTGCAATAAGCACAAGAAATATAATCATACCTACACTAAACTTTATTTTGGATTGTTATTATAGATATGATTAAAATAATCATTATCTTTACAGATAATTATAAGCGTAATTATAAAACAAACACTATGGCAAAATTTCCGACAGTTCTGCACATCAGAAACACATATATTGAACGCATCAAACCATTTATGCGTACAGCTATTGTTAAAGTGATGGTAGGTCATCGTCGTGTGGGCAAGAGTTATATTCTTTTTCAGCTTATCGAGTTGATTCGCAGTGAAGAAAAAGAGGCAAACATTATCTATATCAACAAAGAAGACATTGAGTTTGTTGATATTGCCTCTTACAAAGAGCTACACAACTATATTTCTCAAAGGTTGGTTGCCGATAAGAGAAACTATATTTTTATTGATGAGATTCAAGAGATTGAAGATTTTAAAGTCTCTATTCGCTCTTTGGCTCTTGATGACAATAATGATATTTACATTACAGGTAGCAACTCCGAAATGTTTTCGAGCGATTTGGCTAATGAGCTTGGAGGGCGTTACGTTGAGTTTCGTATTTATAGCCTCTCCTATCTTGAATTTCTCAGTTTTCACAAACTGCCAAACGACGACACTTCACTCGAAAAATACAATCGCTTTGGAGGACTGCCGTATTTGATCCACTTGCCATTAGAAGAAGCCGTAGTAATGGAATATATCAGTAGTGTCTATTCTACAATCGTGCTACGTGATGTTGTAGAAAGAAAAAAGATACGAAACACAGCTTTCTTAGAACAGCTTATTCGCTTCCTGGGAAATAATATAGGAAGTCTTTTCTCGTCCAAAAGCATTAGCGACTTCCTTAAAAGTCAGAATGTTAAAATATCTCCCAATCAAGTATCTGAGTATGCTGATTCTTTGGCATCCGCTTTTATCGTTCACAAAGTTGGGCGTTATGATATTGCAGGTAAAAAGTTTTTCGAACGAGGTGATAAATACTTTTTTGAGAATATGGGCATTCGTAATGTTATTGCTGGATATAAGCCACAGGACAGAGCAAAACGAATGGAGAACATCGTATGTAACCATCTGTTATATTGTGGATATAAAGTAACAGTTGGGTCAATTGCTACAGAAGAGATCGATTTTGTATGTACAAGAGGTAATGAAACGATATATGTGCAAGTTGCCGTTGAGTTATTAAGACCGGAAACTATCACACGAGAATTTGATAATCTATTAAAAATAAAAGATAATTATCCGAAAATTGTTGTTTCAGGAGAACGCTCTTTTGAAGATACCTATGAGGGGGTTGAGCATATTTATATTCGAGACTTTTTGTCCTCTACTTTAACGCCTAAGATGTTATGAGCCAAATAACAGAATTTTGACCGCAGCTTCAACAGCCTACCAACAATATATACCTATTTCGCTGAGCGTAACGAGATAAAAACCTGAACGCTAAGGGCTTGGGATGTAACTCTGACGGAGTGCGTTCAGAAGTCCTAGTTTTTAAGAAGTTGTGTATTTGAAAAGGTTTAGCCTTGGAGAGGGAGGCTTGCTTACGCTCCCCATTGTTTATTTCACCCCAAAAGTATACCGGTATTTCAATCCAAAAGTATACCATTTTAAATTAATCTCCAAGTCTGTTTCCCTGTTGTTGGCGGTACCGCCAACAATAGGGAAACAGGCGTTCTTATTCTGACTGTTATTTT
>WPCG01117399.1_pt1 | contig 15930 bp, 13 predicted proteins | sample 5403311 | NCBI WGS metagenome assembly WPCG01 (sample SAMN12869467, study PRJNA574797) | sludge metagenome | isolation source: wastewater treatment of Control | place: China:Beijing | collected 2019-05-17 | reverse complement strand
TTTAGTGGCGTGCGGAGACGATCCGATAGATACACCCGACCCGGATCCGGACGAGCTTGCCGTGGGCCTCTCTTGGAGCCCTGGGCAAGCAGACGCCGATAAGGAACTAACCCTCTATTATAAAGCACCCGCAAACTCCCCGATGAATAATTACACGGGGGAGGTGTATATCCACACGGGGGTTATCGTGGAAGGCGTGTGGCAATTCGTTCCCGCGGAATGGAGCCAAAACCTGCCAAAATGCCGCATGAGCAAGGTGGAGGGCGAACAGAACGCGTGGAGCATCAAGCTTTCTCCTTCCATTCGCACGTGGTATGCATCGGGCGAGACCCCGGTCACGAAACTGGGTATCGTGGTTCGCTCCGCGGACGGGACGAAGCAGACCGAAGACCTTTTTATCGATGTGTTGGATGCCCAATACGAACCATTCGAACCCGGACCGCCCCAAACAGGCAGTATGCCGGCAGGGCTGCAGCATGGCATCAACGTGATCAACAACAGCACCGTCACGCTCGTGCTCTACGATAAAGACAAAAGCGGCAACCGCAAGCAGTTCGCGCACGTGGTGGGTGATTTCAACGACTGGACATTGAGCAACGACGACCGGTCGCGGATGACGTATGACCCCGCGGAGGGATGTTGGTGGTTCACGATCGACGAGTTAGACCCTGCCAAGGAGTACGCTTTCCAATACTACGTGGGAGATACCGCCGATGACCCTACACGGGTAGCCGATCCCTACGCCCGGAAAATCCTGGACCCATGGAACGACCATTATATCCCGGAAACAACGTATCCTGCAAACACGAGAATCTACCCGGAGGGGGCCATCGGCATCGTCTCGGTATTTCAAACCCAGCCGGAAAGCTATACCTGGCAGGTACCCGATTTCGAGGTCCCGCCGCTCGGCAACCTGGTGATTTATGAGATGCTGTTCCGCGATTTCACGGTGAGCGGCGACATCAGCGGAGCCATGGAGAAACTCGATTACCTGCAATCCCTCGGCGTGAACGCCATCCAGCTCATGCCGGTACAGGAGTTCGACGGGAACGACAGCTGGGGTTACAACCCCGCTTTCTTCTTCGCCATGGACAAGGCGTACGGGACCGACCGGATGTACAAGGAATTCATCGATGAATGCCATAAGCGAGGCATGGCGGTGATCTTGGACGTGGTCTACAACCACGCCACCGGCTCCAACCCGTTTGCCAAAATGTGGTGGAACGCTTCAACGAGTAAAACGGCAACGAACAACCCCTACTTTAATGTGGATGCCCCCCACCCCTACTCGGTATTCCACGATTTTAACCACGAGTCGGAGTTGGTGCGGGAGTTCGTGAAGCGAAACTTGAAATTCCTGCTGGAAGAGTACAATATCGACGGGTTCCGGTTCGACCTGACCAAAGGCTTTACCAACAACAGCAGCAACGAATCAAACGCGCACGTGTACGATGCCGACCGGGTCCGTATCCTGAAAGAGTATAACGACGCCGTTAAAGCCGTGAACCCGGATGTCTACGTCATTCTGGAGCATTTCGCGGACGATAAGGAAGAGACCGAGCTGGGTAACGAGGGGATGATGGTGTGGCGCAATATGAGCTGGCAATATGCACAAACGGCCATGGGTTACGCGTCGGAGTCCGATTTCCGGGGCACCTATTACACCACTTCTTCCCGCCCGAACAACAGCCTTGTGAGTTATATGGAGAGCCACGACGAGGAACGGGCAGCCTATAAGCAAACCCAATGGGGCGAAGGAATCCTCAAGACAAGCCTCGATGCCCGGATGTCGCAATTGGGCACCAGTGCCGCATTCTTCTTCACCGTTCCCGGCCCAAAGATGATCTGGCAATTTGGAGAAATGGGATACGATATTTCTATCGACGAAAACGGACGTACCGGGAAAAAACCGATCAGGTGGGATTATTTGGATGCCCCGCAACGGAAAGGGCTGCATGACACGTACGCGAAACTTATCGCCCTTCGTTTCGATCACCCGGAACTGTTCAATGCTACAGCCGACTTGGATTGGAAGGTAACTCCCTCGTTCTGGGAACAGGGCCGCTTTATCACCCTCTCCTCTTTCGGGGATGCCAAGCAAGTGGTGGTCGTGGGTAATTTCACGAATAAATCCATTACCGCTACCCCCGCTTTCCCGTATACAGGAACATGGTACAATTACATGAGTTCAACCACGTTGTATGTCCATTCAGAGAACATGAACATCACGGTGCCCGCGAACAGCTTCGTGATATACACCAGTTTTGCGGCGGAGTAAGCGGGAACGAAACGAGAAATCAAGAGCGAGGTAACGGATCAAGAGCGGGGTGACGTGTCATGAACGAGCGAAGGCTCCGAAACGGACGAAAGATCAAGCACGGGCGGCGCGAGGCGCAATGAGTCGCCGGCGAGGGTGGCCGCTTGGTGCGCGATCTGTAAACTGTCTAACTGGACCATCACCTGCTGCTGCACCACCCGAAAGCTATCTATCAACTCGGGCTTGATGGGCAAGCTGGGGGGCGACTCCATGGTAAGGGGATTAATGGGGCGCCCGTTCTCGTGCACCCGGAAGTCGAGATGCGGCCCCGTGGAGAGCCCGGTAGACCCCACGTAACCGATCACCTCGCCCTGCTTGACGGACTTCCCTTTCGCGATCCCGCTCGCGAAGCGGCTCAGGTGCATGTACGTGGTGGTATAGGTGGAGTTATGGCGAATCTTCACGTAGTTCCCTGCCCCACCCGCTTGGTAAGCCCGCTCGATAACCACGCCATCGCCAATCGTCTTCACGGGCGTGCCCGTGGGCGCGGCGTAGTCCACGCCATGATGCGGACGGTAACGCTTGAGAACTGGGTGAAAGCGGGCATTAGAGAAACGGGAAGAGATACGGAAAAAGTCGAGCGGCGCTTTTAAAAACGCTTTCCGCAAGCTGTTGCCGCTCTCGTCAAAAAACTCCCTCACCGAATCCTGCTGGAACGGGATGGCCCGATACTTTTCGCCCCGGTGCGTGAACACCGCTCCCTCGATGGAGGAGATCTCCACCATGGTGGTATCGTTGATATAGGCTACGTCGTACATCAAGCGGAACGAGTCGCCCTCCTTCACGTCAAAGAAATCGATTTGCCACGCGTAGAGGTTCGACAACTCCAACGCAAGCAACGCGGGTGCTCCCGCGCCGATAATGGCATTCCACATGGAAGAGGTGATGATTCCCTCGGCATACGCGCGCTGGATGGTCACCGGTTTGCTGTCTTCATACGCCCGGATGGTGTCGGGACAGATATCCACGACGGCAAAATCGGTGCGCGACTTCTCGAAGACGAGATACCGGATAGCCTCGGTAGAATCCCGCCCGGTAATCGCGGCGTAAGTATTACCAATTTGTAACTTGGAGGGGGGCAAGAACGGGGCAATCGCACTGGTAATTTTTTCCCCTTCCGAAGGCGTGAATCCTAAATTGGCCAAGATAGAGGAGAAGAAATCCCCCCGCTCGATGGTATAACGGGTAACATCCAACGAGTCTACACAAATCCCGTATTCTGACAATTGACACGTTTCTCCCTCGTCTCCTGGCTCTATCACTTGCTCCTTACCTCGCGGGTTACACGATGAAATCATCGCGATAACGCATAGAAACGCGACCCAAGCCGATACTTTCACTAAAGTTAGACTATTTGAGTCGCCTTCGCTTCCTCGATTTTCAATTCTCGTTATGCCAGAGCTCAAGCAAGCTCGGTTCTGCTCATTTAACTTAACGAAATAGTTTTCATTTTTACACATAATGATGGTTTGATTCTCGAAAATAGCGGGCTAATGAACGCTTCTTCCTCGCGCATGATAGATTTAGAAGAGCCACGCGAAAACAGCCCGAGTGCAAAGATGCACAAAATTCAAGCACGAAGATGCACAAAAAATTAAAACTTATATTAACTTTGTGCCACTGACAAAATTAAATCACAGTAAGGCAACCGGCACAGTACCTTTTCGAGAGACGACAAGGCGAAAGCCGGTACCAAACAAAAAATAAATAATCGTATGAAGTCGATAGCAATCATTTACGGCTCCAGTACAGAACACACGAAGAATGCCGCGGAAAAGATGGCAGAACTGCTGGCCGACTACACTCCCACGTTGGTAGATATTTATGATGGGGACGAAGAACCGTTTCTCACGCACGATGTACTAATCCTTGGTGTATCCACCTGGGGCGTGCAAGACCTGCAAGACGACTGGAATGATTTCTATCCCAAGCTGGAGAAGCTGGACCTTACCGGCAAAACGGTCGCCCTGTTCGGGTTGGGCGATGCCTCGATCTATCCCAGCTCCTACGTGGACGCCATGGGCATATTGTACGAGCTGCTGGTGGATAAAGGCGTCACCTTTATCGGTGAAGTTCCTACCGAAGGATACGACTTCGAGTACTCCCGGGCGGTGGTGAACGACAAGTTCGTGGGGCTTCCGCTGGACGACGATTATGAACCCGACTTGACGGAAGGACGCATCATCAACTGGGTAGAGACACTGAAACCCTACTTGAAGTAAATTTTATACTCCCAAGGCAGTAACTCCATCTCTTTCACGGGCGACGCTTGTCCGGCATCGGTAAACGAGGCGAAGCCTTCGCCGGGGATGTTCTCGCTGAATGCCACGTGCACCGGTTCACTACTGAAATTGAAGACGCAAACCACTTCACTCCCGTCGTTCACGCGGCGGAAAGACCACACGAGGTCGGGGCAATCGTTAATTATCTCCGTCATTTCCCCGTCACGTTCCTGTGCTTGCAGTGCCGGGCTTTGCTTCTTGAACGCGTTCAATCGCGCGTAGAAGGAGGTGAACCCTCCGGCATCGCTCCAGTCGATCAGGTCTTTCTCGAAAAATTCCAACCGCTTATCGAGCCCCACCTCTTGCCCGCTGTATATTAACGGGATACCCGGGAGCATGTAGGTGAGCACCGCAGACGATTTAGCGGCTTCACCCATTCGTTCGAACTCGGTGCCGTTCCACGAGTTCTCGTCGTGATTAGAAGTAAAATACATCGGTATCGCCTCGGGCGAGAAACGGCTATTCATACGTTGCAAAGAGGCACGCAACGAATCGACGCTCTCCTCTCCCCGTGCCACCCTGTTCATCTTGTGATGAAAATCCCACGCGTAGTAGGCATCGAATACCGACTCGTTCAGTTCCGGCTTTTCCGCTTCCGCCAAGAGGAATAGCCGGGTGTCAAACGCGGCCAAGGAGTCTTTTACTGTTTCCCAAAAATCGGTAGGCACTTCACCAGCCACGTCACACCGGAATCCGTCGATCCCGGTCTCCCTGACCCAGAACATCATCGCCTCGGCCATCGCCTCCCGCATCTGGGGTATGTTGTAATCCAACGGGGCAATATCCGTCCAGTCATACATCACGCTCAAGTTCCCGAGGCTATCCCTCAGGTACCAGTCGGGATGCGCTTCTACCCACGCGGCATCACGCGAGGTATGATTGGCCACCCAATCGAGGATCACCTTCATCCCTAACCCTTGGGCTTGCTCCACCACGGCTTTAAAATCGGCCATGGTGCCAAACTCGCCGTTTATCGCCGTGTAATCTTTGATGGAGTAATAACTACCCAGCGTTCCTTTCCGGTCCTTCTCTCCGATAGCCTGCACCGGCATGAACCAAAGGATATCCACGCCCAGCTCTTGGAGCCGGGGGAGGTGTTCGGCAAACGCGTTGAACGTCCCTTCCGGCGTGTATTGCCGGGTGTTCACCTCGTAGATTACCGCGTTGTATACCCATTGGGGATGCACGCTTCCCGCGTGACTGCCTGCTTCACGGCTCTTGTCTTGATTATGGCATGCCGCCAACAAGGCCGGCACGAGAAATAGCAACAATATTTTTTTCATCAAATCAACAAATTAGCACATTAGTCTCATTAGCACATTAGTCACATTAGTCACATTATTTCCTCATCCGGTACACGTCGTCTCTATCCTGCACGAAAAAGACGGAGAAACCTCCGAGGATAAGCGAGAAGCCGGCAAGCACCAACGCGAGGATCACCTGCCCGTGAAACAGCGTGCTGGTGACATATCCCAAGATACTGGCCGCCAGTATTTGCGGGATCACGATAAAGAAATTAAAGATACCCATGTAGGTCCCCATTTTATTAGCAGGAAGCGAGCCGGTAAGGATCGCGTAAGGCATGGAGAGGATACTCCCCCAGGCAAAACCTACCCCAATCATCGGGATAAGCAACAAGGAGGGGTCTTTCACGAAATAGAGCGATATAAACGAGATACCTCCTACCATCAAGGCGATCGCGTGGGTTCCCTTTCTTCCTATTTGACGCGCAATCAACGGCAATAAGAAAGCACTCACGGCCGAAACACCATTATAGACGGCAAACAGTACCCCCACCCAGTTGGCTCCCTGGTTGTATAAATCGGAAGCTGAATCGCTGGTACCGTACACGTGCTGCGTGATGGCGGGCGTGGTATAGATCCACATGGCATAAAAAGCCAACCAGGAAAAGAACTGCACGACAGCCAGCTGCCCCATTGTCTTGGGCATATGCAGCAGGTCGTTCATGATACCCACCAACCCGTTCTGCCGGGCGGTACGACCGGTGATGATACCGGACAAGAGAAGGATGACTCCAAACACCAGCACCAACCCTCCCACGATGTAGAGCTGTCCGTTTTGGTTTCCCAGCCCGGTGAACAGGGTAAGCAGCGTGACGAGCAGCCCCGCGAGGGTCCACACTATGCCTTGTTTTATAAAGCGGGAAGAAGTTACCGGCGGCTTGACCACGGCTTTTAAGCCGGTACTCTTCTCTTGGGCCTTTTCAAAAGCCTCGAGTTCCTCGGGCGAGTACTCCTTGGAGGTGAAGACCGTGTAGAACACCGACGCGAACAATACCACCCCGCCGATGTAAAACGACCATTTCACCGACAGGGGAATAGCTCCCTCCTCGGCCGTGTTAGGCACTCCAAACCAGTTGGTCAATATGTAAGGAAGAGCGGACGCGATCACGGCACCGGTGCCAATAAAAAAACTCTGCATCGCGAAGCCCATGGTCCGCTGCTCGGTAGGCAGGTTATCTCCCACGAACGCGCGAAACGGCTCCATGGAGATATTAATGGAAGCATCCATGATCCACAGCATTCCAGCGGCGATCCAAAGCGAGGGCGAGTTGGGCATGAAAAAGAGCGCCAACGTGGTAAAAATAGCACCGACCATGAAATAGGGGCGCCGCCTCCCATACCGGTTCCATGTTTTATCGCTCAGGTGCCCGATAATGGGTTGCACGATCAACCCGGTGACCGGGGCGGCGATCCACAAGATGGGGATATCTTCCACCCGGGCTCCAAGAGTTTCAAATATACGGCTCACGTTCGCGTTCTGCAGGGCAAAGCCGAACTGGATGCCCAAGAATCCGAAACTCATGTTCCAGATCTCCCAAAAGGATAGTCGTTTCTTCTTCATGTTAGATAATTCACTATGATACTTGCGGCTTTAGGTTACCGCCCATGAAAACAAATGTACATTACTTTATAAATCTAAAAAATCATTGCAAAAAGTAAATACTATTTTTTTCGTGCAAACGTGTGCATGAAACGCGCTTGCCGGGTGGAACTTCAAGAAACACACGGCATCAGCATCACGGGCGAAGGAGCTTGGAGCAGGCTTACCGTGTGGATCCTTTGACAACCAGATGGGTTTTGATAAGCCGGCTCACGATCCCGGGCTTGGTCTCTATCCCCTCGATGCGGTTTATCAATAGTCGCGTGGCCACCTGTCCCATCTCGTAGCCATGCTGGTCCACGCTCGTGAGCGTGGGATGGGTCACTTCGGTCAGGTAGCTGTTGGTAAACCCGCACACCGAGATATCATCCGGAACGTGGAAGCCCGCCGATGCGGCCAGTTGGGTGCAATAGGCACCCACCTCGTCGTTGATACAGAAAAAAGCCTCGGGCGGAGGGTCCAATTGCAGCATCTCCGGGATTACCACCTTGGCCAGTTCAACCGTGTCGCATACCCTCATAAGGTTGGCGTCAATGGGAATTTTGTATTTCCGGAGTGCATCCTCGTACCCCATGCGCCGGTTATTCGCGATGGGCAACAGGGGAGTCGCTCCCAAGAAGGCGATACGTTTACAGCCGGTCATTATAAGGTGCTCCACCGCGTTGAATGCCCCCGCGTAGTCATCCACCACCACCTTGTCCGTGTTAATACCGGTACATATCCTGTCGAAAAACACCAGGTGCACGTTGTTATCGATGATCTCCTGAAAATGATCGAATTGCCGGGTTGTTTTCGATTGTGAAGCGAGGATCCCGCAAACCCGTGCGTCCAACAAGGTCTCCACGCTTTTTACCTCTCGTTCGTAATCTTCGTTGGAATGGCAAAAGAGCAGGTTGTAATTTTTTTTCTCGGCCTCGTCCTGAATGCCGGCCAACACGGTTGAAAAGAAGTAATGGATTATTTCCGGTACGATCACCCCGATGGTATTGTTTCGGTTGGTGCGCAACTGCATCGCCAAGGTATTGGGTTTATACTTGTGTTCTGTCGCGTATTCCTGTACCCTTTCACGGGTTTCCATGCTGATTGCTGGATTGTTTCTCATCGCCCGGGACACGGTAGATGGCGATAAATCAAGCGCTTTAGCGATATCCTTTAAGGTAATTTGTCGCATACACGTTTTTATTACTGCATATATTAAAACTATTTGTTCTCTATTCCATTTCGCAGGCTTGCCTATGCCCTTATAAAATCTCTTTTATCTCCACTAATCGCTGCACGGTGTACGTAGGCTCGAAGTCTCCAGGCTCTTTTTTACCGGGGTTGTACCAGATCTGCGCGATGCGGCTACGGTAAGCCCCCGCGATATCGGCTTCCCAGCTATCACCGATCATCAGGGTTTGGTCACGCCTCGAGTTGGTCGTCTTCAACGCGTGGGTAAACATCCGCTCGTGCGGTTTATTGATGCCCGCGTCTTCCGAGAGAATTATCTTATCGAAGTAAGGCTTCAACCCGGCGTTTTCGATCTTCTTGTGCTGTACCTCCCTGAACCCGTTGGATAGAATATGCATCCGGTACTTGGGTTGCAGGTACTCCAACAGGTCAATCGCTCCTTCAATTAACTTCGTTTTACGGGTAGTACGCTCGAGAAAATCGTCGCTAAGTTTTTTCGCGTATAGCGGGTCGGTGATACCAAATGCTCTCACCGGGGCAAGGAACCGCTCCACGATTAATTCTTCTTTCATGATCACCCCGTCACGGTATAACGCCCATAGGCGATGATTGTTTGGCATGTACACGTTATAATACGCGTCGAACGTGGGATAATACTTTTCGTAGCCGTAGTCAAGGTAGATTTCTTCAAGGCACTCCTTCCCGTTCCGGTGGATATCCCAGAGCGTGTCATCGAGATCAATAAACAGGTTTTTATAAGGCATTATAACAACCGCCCGCGGGACAACGACCGGATCATTACCCCGCGGAACGTTTTAACTAATTTACTTCGATAATCAGGTACTTGGTAAGGCTCCAAAAACGTTGTGTATCGGCAATTTGCAATGTAAGGTTTCCGTCTTCTCCTTTCACGAGCTCGTACGTGCCCTCGGGGTGGGTAGACCACACTTTGGCCCGGGGGGCATAGAGTGGAATCTCGGTCACCTCGCGGATATCGATCGTCAGAAAATACTCCTTGTTAAACGTGTCCTGCATCACCCGGGTAGCTTGCAAAAAGCCTCCTGAAAGAATTTTTTGGTCTTTCAACTCCTTAACCGTGCCAAAGACGTAATACGCGGTGTTGAGGCTACGGTCTTGTTCCCGGATCATGGCCGACTGCTGTTCGGTTTCGAGTGCCAAGGAAGTGATGTCTTGCGACAGCTGCGCGATTTGCTCGTCTTTGCGGGCCAGTTCTGTTTGCAGCTCGACCAGACGTCCCGTGCTCTCTTCCATCTCACGATTGAGCCTGCTGATCGTGTTTTTTAACGAAGCAAGCTCACGGCTACTACCACTATACTTTTTGTTTAACTCTTCCAGCTGCGCTTTATTGCGTTGCATGATCTCGTTGATCATCTTGAAGTTCTCACCCACCCGCACCTTGGCATCCTGGCTCATCTCACCCGCTTGGGCAGACTGCGTGGAGATGTACTTTTCTGCTTCCCGGATACGCTCGAAATTGGCTTCTACCTCGCTAATCACGGACATCATCTCGGCCGCCTCCGTTTCAGCCTCGGCCGACTGCATCAGGAGGGAGTCGCGTTGAGCTTGAAGATCTTTATATTCTTTCGATTCCCTTACATTGGTACACGAGACGATAAGCCCCGCTGCCATCCATAAAATCCATACTCGTTTCATAAAAATCAATGTTTAATCAGTAAACTTAGACTACTTGAATTTCTCTCCATCCAACCCCGCCACCACGATAACAAACTCTCCTCTTGGTGCACGTTCCGTAAAATGAATTACCAGTTCTCGAAGTGTCCCTCTCACGGTCTCCGCGTGAAGTTTTGAAATCTCTCGAGAAACGGACGCCTCCCGTTCTTCTCCCAGGTTTTCTGCTAACTGGGTCAGTGTTTTAATTACCCGGTAGGGGGATTCGTAAAAAATCATGGTTCTCGTTTCGCTTGCCAGCTGACGTAACCGCGTTTGCCTCCCTTTTTTTTGCGGGAGAAACCCTTCAAAGCAAAACCGGTCGCTTGGTAAACCCGATTCCACCAATGCCGGCACGAAAGCGGTAGCACCGGGCAGGCACTCTACCTCCACGCTCGCTTGGACGCATGCCCTCACCAAGTAAAAACCGGGATCAGAGACACCCGGCGTGCCCGCGTCGGAAATCAAGGCGATCGTCTCACCGCCCTTGAGCCGCTCCACCAGACGCTCCGTGGCCCGGTGTTCATTGAACTTGTGATGGGACTGCATTCTCGTCTCCACGCCAAAATGCTTCAGCAAAACGCTGCTCACACGTGTATCCTCCACCAGTAGCAGGTCACACTCTTTCAATATCCTGAGCGCTCTCAACGTGATATCTTCCAAGTTGCCGATAGGGGTAGGCACGACAAACAGTTTTCCCATCGTTCGTTCTTTTCGTTACTCGAACCCCTGTTTGATAGCATGAAGGAAATCACTCACCGTGGCGTTCTCGGGATCCAAGGAAAGCGATTCTCGCAAGTACGTTTCCGCCTCCGCGTACGTCTGTAGCTTGCCAAGCTGCTCCATGGCGTGATCCATCTCCTGGCGACTATTCCCGAATAATTCTCGCTGAAAAAGGAAGCGATCATTCAGGCTGATCCTTCGTTTCAGGTCTACTACCGCGGGCTGCGAGGGGATCGTATCGTTAAACGATGCTCTTTTCCCTTCAACGAAGGCCGGCTCTTTGAAAGTTCGCGTCTTTTCGATAGGCAACGGAACGGCAGTCGTACCTTTTTGCTCCGAAGGTATCGAACCAGGGACAGGAAGTTCTTCGTTCCCGGTAGTCGAACGCCCCGGGAGCGAGGCTTTCGAGACCGAAGCATGCTCGTGGGCTCTCGGGTTCCTGTACTCGGGAAACTCGATGTCGCGCATGCCGGATCCAGGGGGTATAGCAGGCACTATTGTTTCTTTCTTGGGCTCTTCTCGGGCATCCTTTTCTCGGACACTCTTTTCCAAGGTATCCTTTTCCAAGGTGTCTTTCTCCCAGGCATCCTTGCTTTCTACTTCCGAGAGGAAATGAACCAAGCGCTCCATCTGTCCTCTCATTTCATCGATTTGCAAGAACTCCAACAGGTGCAATGTTCTATATATCTCCTGGATTCTATCAAACGACTCCCTGAAGAACGAGAAAGGCAACGAGTCGTTATCCCTAACAGTAGATATCCTCTCTTCCAATAGCTTCAAATCTCGTAGAAGCTGGTCAATATATCCTTTTCTTTTCTCCAACATCCATCCACTTGTTATATCTAACTCCAAGCGTAGCAGCCTTATAAGCAAGATCCACCACTCTCGTCACTTGCAAAAGTAATCATTATTTAGAACGCGCCACAAAATCGTCGGGTAAATTTACAAGATATAACTTTTTTGTACTCCTCGTGATGGAGGTGTAAAGCCAGCGATAGAAGTTATCGCCCAAGTTTGCTTTCTGGATATAGCCAAGATCTAAGAAGACATTTTTCCACTCCCCTCCCTGTGCCTTGTGGCAGGTAACCGCGTACCCGTACTTTGTTTGGAGCGCGTTAAAATAGGGGTTTGCCTTCACCTCTTTATAGCGTGCTCGCTTGGTAGAGAGGTGCGTGTAATCTTCCATCGCACGGGTAAAAAGCTGGTCGCCCTGCTCCCGTGTCAGGCCCGGCACCTCGGTGTGTAGCACGTCGATATTGATTTTAGCCTCGAACTCGATATCGTAATCACGATGGTACAGCAGCACGTTGCAAAACCGAAACCCGTACATTTCTTCTTCTCCCCTCACGCGCGTCACCTCCACGAATTCTCCATTCGCAAGAAAATCAAGACGCTCGAACTCTTGCACCCAGAAGTAATTATTTTTGGTGATCATTAGAATATCTCCCGAGGAAAGCTCCTCCTCACGGTAGAGCACCCTGTTCCGAATACCATTATTGTAGGCGTTCACCCGTTTGTTGGAGCGTGATATCACGATGGTTTCCTCCATGCCATCTCTCCGGTAGGCGTCGGATATTTCATCGATCAATTCCATTCCGGTGATTCGCGCCACGTCAGGGAAGCCGTTCACCAACAACCGGGGGTAATCACCGGTGGCCTGGAAACGGAGGGCGTCGCGGAGCGCGGTCGCGTTGGTGAGTATCCCCGATTCACCGGCTTGCCTCACGATCTCGGTGAGCATGGCCTGCCGCACCCGGAGCGAGTAAGAGCGCAGTACTTCCGGATCGAGGGCAGGGCTATTTTCTTGTTTCACGGGGGGCAACTGGGCGTTATCACCGATCAGCATCATCCGGCATCCTTCGGCGGAATAAACATACTCGATGAGGTCATCAAGCAGTCGCCCCGTGCCGAAAACAGAGAAGTCGGAAGATTCGTTGCTGATCATGGATGCTTCATCCACGATAAAGAGGGTGTGCTTGTGGAGGTTTTCAGAAAGGGAGAAATGGGGCGCTCCCTCGCCAAACTTTTGTTGGCGGTAGATTTTCTTATGGATGGTGAATGCTTGCTGTGCGGCATAACCGGAAAATACTTTCGCTGCCCTTCCGGTAGGAGCTAACAGTACTGTTTTTTGTCGGAAAAAGTTCATGGTCCGCACCAGGCTTCCTATCAAGGAGGACTTTCCGGTGCCAGCATATCCTTGCAATAAAAACACCCCTCCCTCGTTACCGGCCGTGAGGAAGTCGGCTATTTTTTCTAACGCGAAGGATTGGTCGGATGTGAAAGTAAACGGGAAGTTTTCGCTGATTTTCTCGATAAAAAACTTATTAATCATTCTTTTTGGGCATTTTTCCTCGTAAAAGTAGCACAATTATCATTCTTTTTCTAAATTTGTAGGATAAAATCAAGAATTCAGTATTAAAGCAACGTAAATTAAAAAAGAAAAGTCCATGAAAGTTGTAATGAGAGTGCTTCTAGCACTAGCTATTGTTCTTTTAGCTTATATCAGTTGGAAGAGTATCCAAGGTCCGATTGATTTTAACGCGGAAGTGGAAAAGCGCGATCGGGCAGTAATCCAACGGTTGGTAGACATCCGCACGGCACAGGTTGCCTATCGGGCCCAATCGGGCACCTACACGGCCCACTTCGACACGCTTGTCAATTTTATCAAAAACGGTAGAATTGTCACGCTCGTTCGGTCGGGTGACCTAACCGAAGCCCAGCTGGAAGCAGGAATGACAGAAGAGAGAGCTATGCAAATCATCCGCTCAGGCAACGAACGTGCCATCCGGGAAGCGGGACTCTGGGATGACCAGAAAAACGCGCCCCAACTAACCAGGGATTCGCTTTACTCTCCCGCCGTGGAAGTGCTGTACCCCAACAGGCCGTTAGTTGTTCCCGATTCAATCGGGTATGTTCCTTACGGTAGAGGCGCCATGTTCGAGATGGGGGTCGACTCGCTAATCACTGCCTCGGGGTATCCTATCCAAGTGTTTGAAGCAAAAACGCCCTATACCGCTTACTTGGGGGATCTCAACGAGAGGCTGTTGAACCAGAAGATTCAAGAAGTCCTCGACCGGCCGGGAAATAGGTTCCCCGGAATGCAGGTAGGATCGCTTCAAGTGGCTAACAATAACGCGGGAAACTGGGAATAACCCGTTGACCTGATAAAGAAAATGTTTTTACCCGAAAATATTGACTTAGCTTACTCCGAGAGTTATGATTTATCCATTCGGCTCACGCCGGATGGATTTTCTTTTTGCATTCACGCGGCCGACGACCCATCCATATTCCATTACCAGGAGACCGGGCTGGGTAGCAAGTTCTCCTATACCGAGAACGTGAAGAGGCTGATCTTTGATTTCGGTTTCTTCAGCCAGCCTTTCCATCGCACCAGAGTGACCGTGGTTTCTCCAAGGTACACGCTCGTGCCGGGCATTTTTTTCGACCCGAAACGGGCCAAGGAGTTGTTCCGGTATAATTTTCATGCGGTAAAAGGGGTAGTGCTCCACGATGAAGTGGTTTCGGATAGTTGCCACCTCATTTACCACCTGGATGAAGAGGTGCACTCGTTCCTTTCTCGAAACTTGTGGAATCCCTCGTTCGGGCACCACGCTTCTGCCCTCTTGCCCTTCTTCAATACCCGGGCCGCCCGGGAGAAAGGGCGAAGTTGCTTTGCCGATTTCCACGACGAGCATGTATCCGTTGCCTGCTTTGACGGGAAACGGCTCCTTTCGTCGAATATGTTCCCGGCCATACACCCCCGTGACACCCTCTACTACATCACGAACGTGTGGGAGAAGTCGGCGTTCGATCAAACCGAGGACACGCTTTTCTTATCGGGCAACCTATCTCCCCGGCAAGACGCGGTTGAAGGATTAAAAGGATGGGTGCGCAACGTGGAACACGTATCGTTGCAGCCCAAAACACACCTGACAGGAGAACAACAAAACTCCCTCCCCACCGATATACTTGCCATGTTATGCGGATAGTAGGAGGAAAATACAGGTCTCGGCGAATACAGGTCCCAGCCGGTCTAAAAGCCCGTCCCACGACCGACTTCGCGAAGGAGGGGCTCTTCAACGTGCTCAACAACCACGTGGATTGGGAAGAAACCAGCGCGCTCGACCTTTTCTCGGGGACGGGCAGCATTGCCCTTGAACTGGTGTCGCGAGGTTGCCCCCTCGTGGTATGCGTGGAGCAGAACCCGAATCATTTCGATTTTATTTGCCGCGCGCAGGAGAAACTGGGCGCCACGGAGCTGTTTCCTATTAAAGCAGACACGTTCAAGTATTTGCACTCCGTGAAGCAGCAGTTCGACCTCGTCTTTGCCGATCCCCCGTACGACCTCCGCGACGCGGAAAAGATCCCGGGCACTGTCATCGATAAAAAGGTGGTGAAGGAGGGAGGGCTCTTTATCATGGAACATTCTAAAAACCTTAATTTCTCACGCCTGCCCCACTTCAAGGAAGAACGCAAATACGGCAACGTTCATTTCTCCTTTTTTGAATTTTAACCCCGATCATGCTTCCCTTTAGTCGCAAAAAAGAGATTTTGATCACCAAAGATGGGGTTAAATCGTTTTATTGGGGCTATCTTTATATAATATAGGATGCGCTTCGGACAAGTTCGCAAGCAAGCTTTCGACTTTTCTCTCAACTTTCACTATCTTTGCACGAAATTTAAATACACGCTTAAAAAAACAAATTGTCATATGGATGACGACCCGAAACGATTTATTTTAAACAAGAACAATATCTTTGCCATGTAAGGAAACATTCTCCTTTCTGACAAAGATGAAAGGAAAATGTTATGACGAAAACCTACACGAATTTTCACGCGCTCATA
>WPCG01059206.1_pt1 | contig 16003 bp, 9 predicted proteins | sample 5403311 | NCBI WGS metagenome assembly WPCG01 (sample SAMN12869467, study PRJNA574797) | sludge metagenome | isolation source: wastewater treatment of Control | place: China:Beijing | collected 2019-05-17 | reverse complement strand
CCCATGGGGCAGGCAATTCCCAGCTCCAATGCATCGGCTCCGGCTCGCTCCACCTTTTCTGCAATATAGCCTATTTCAGAGGCAGTCCGTGCAAGGACGCTGGCAATGACGATTCCGCCGCAGCTTTTTACCTCTCCTATTTCATCAATCCATTCTTCAAAGCTGCGGTTGCTGTATCTTCTGATGTTCTGTAATCCTGAGCCATTATAGGCCAGCCGGGGGTTGACATCAAAGGTGGGTTCGCTCACAATGGTTTCCGTAACCACAGCAGCCGCTCCGGCGGCAAAAGATTCTTTAATCTTTTTGCTGCTTCCGCTCCAGGGGCCGGCCGCCACAATTAACGGATTTTTTAACTGCAATCCCATAAAATCAACGGCTAACATTACGCATCTCCTTTCGCTCCATAACCGGACTGAACAAGGGCAACAAAGCTTTTACAATATTTCTTTCAACCGATCCTTATGCCCGCAGGATCTTCGTACTTTTAACCTGGATTCGATCAAGATATCCTGTGTTGCCCTGTTGGAGTCACGTTCTCCCTCCATAAGGTCAAACAAAAGCCTTGTTCCCACTAATCCCATTCGATACATGGGCGTTGCTATGGTTGTAAGCTGGGGCTCCATTATGGCGGAAACCCTTAGATTATCAAAGCCTACTATAGCCACATCCCTGGGAATGGATAGACCTTCCCGCTTAATCCGATCCATTACACCAAAGGCCATCATATCAGAAGCAACAAAAATAGCTCTGGGCGGCCGCTTTAGCTCCAAGAGCTTTGCGGCGGCCAGATATCCCCCTTCAATGGTGTTGTCTTCTTCCTCCACATACTCTTCATTAAATTCGACGCCTGCCATTTGCAGGGCGTTTTTATAGCCCTCCAGCTTCTTTAAATTCTCCAACTTGGGTTGTCTGCCGTAAATAAAAGCAATCTCTCTGTAATTCATCTCAAGAATATGCGCCATGGCCTCCTCGGAGGCTTCTTTGTAATTGGTGTAGACAACATCCACATTATGCAGGAAGTCTCTTTTTTCAATTAATATAATGGAAATGTCCCGTTTCTTTATTTGCTGTAAATCCTCTTCCGTCAAAAGGGTCGAAACTAAAATCAGGCCGTCTACTTTTCTGGAAATAAAGGTCTCAATGTATTCCTTTTCTTTCTCCACGGCCCCTTCTGTATTGCAAAGCATAATGTTGTATTTTTTCTGATGGGCAACATCCTCTACGCCCTTGGCCAGCTCCATATAGCAAGGATCTAAAAAATCCGGTATCAAGAGTCCAATAAGACTGGTTTTGTTCATATGGAGGTTTCGCGCAAACCAGTTGGGCATATAGTCCAGTTCTTTCATGACGGCGAGAATATGTTCCTTTGTCTTTTCAGAAACCATATCGGGATGATTCAGAACCCTTGAAATGGTCGCGACAGAAACCCCTGCCTTTTCGGCTACCGCCTTGATGTTCAATGTATGATCACCCATCCTTCTAAAATATTAATACAGGCAATGACTCAAAACATATCTCCTTCATTATACCGTATTTTCAGAAAATTTTCGCCTGTAAAAATGCTAAAAAAGAAGAACCAGACAGAGGGTTTGTCCCCGTGTCTGGTTAAAGCAACCCGTCTTTCCGATCAAATTGTCATCCTGAACGCAGTGAAGGATCTTTAACAAGATTCTTCGCTGGCGCTCAGAATGACACGAAAATCTTGAATTCAGAAGCAAAGATTAAAAGTGAACGCTTTTCGCTGCCGGAGCTGTTGAAGCAATTAACTTCCCGCCTCGGTAGGAGTACAATACAGCGGATTTTTCGTTGAGGGCATCATAGAAATTGGTGGCATCCAGCACGATAAAGTCAGCGGGATTGCCTTCCTCAATTCCATAATTGCTCAAATGAAGCGTTTTTGCCGCATTATGAGTAATCAGTTTATAGGAATTGAGGATTTCTTCATAGCCCATCATCTGGCATACATGCAGCCCCATGTGTACCACATCTCTCATATTCCCATCCCCTAACGGATACCAGGGATCGAATAGATCGTCATGCCCAAAGGATACGTTGATCCCCGCGGCTAAAAGCTCTTTCACCCTGGTTACGCCCCGGCGTTTTGGATAAGTATCCATTCTGCCCTGTAAATGGGTATTCACCAGAGGGTTGGAAACAAAGTTGATTTTACTCATCTTGAGCAGTCTGAAAAGCTTTGAGACATATGCGTTGTTGTAAGAATGCATGGCTGTGGTATGACTGGCAGTAACCATTTCTCCCATCCCTGCTTCATAGGCCCGACAGGCAAGGGTTTCCAAGCCTCGAGACGCTTCATCGTCGATCTCATCACAGTGGACGTCTACAAGCTTTCCATATTTCTCAGCCAGCTTCATAGCAAAGTTTAGAGATTCTACGCTATATTCCCTTGTAAATTCAAAATGAGGGATGGCCCCCACACAATCTGCTCCCATTTGAATGGCATTTTCCATCAGTGCCTCTCCGTTCGGGTAGGACATAATGCCTTCTTGCGGAAAGGCAACGATCTGGATATCTACAATGCCCTTTAACTCTTCCCTGAGCTCCAGCAAGCCTTCCATGGCTATTAGTGAGGGGTCTGTAACATCTACGTGGGTACGGACAAACTGTATTCCATTGGACGCTTGCTTACGGATTGCCTTTCCAGCCCTTTCTTTTACATCCTGCTTTGAGAGCTTTCCCTTGCGCTTTGACCAGCATTCAATTCCCTCAAAGAGGGTTCCGCTCTGATTCCAGCAGGGATCTCCTGCAGTAAGGGCAGAATCCAGATGGACATGGGATTCTATAAAGGGCGGAAGGGCCATACTGCCCTTGCAATCTATCACTTCTTCATTGGGATGGGGCGTCAGGTTTTCGGCAATGGCTTTAAATGTTCCATCTTCAATGCGAATGTCTGAAACCTCCGGGGCGTTCTCTATCCGGATGTTTTTTATAAGCATAATCTTCTCCTTTACTTTGTCAATTAAACAGGTGGCAATCTCTCGTGCTAATTTGCTCAATTTACGCCAAACGGCCCAAGTGGATCATTTGTCTATGCGTTTCTCTTTGAGCGGGCTACTTGCTCAGAAGTAAAGCAAATGACAGCGGATACAACCAGGGCATTGACAGGAGCGACGCCCCATGGCAGAAACAGGCCAACTAAAGCCCCGCAGATTACTGCCGCAACACTGCCGACATTTACAGTCTTTGCTTTGTACTCTTCTTCGTTTTCATATTCTTTCTTATTCATAAAGTAATGAATGATCAATACCGCTCCTACAGGTGGAATCATACCGCTGAGTATGCTCAGGTAGCTTACAAAATTATAGTACAGCCAGACAGCCGTAACGGTACCAACACCACCCGCGAGCAATACCATGGGCTTCATGGGGATTTTAGTAATATTAGACACTCCCAAACCGGCAGTATAAAGGGCATTATTGTTTGTGGTCCAAATGTTAAGTCCCAGTGTAATGACGGCTGGGAGGGCCAATCCTTGTAAGATAAGGATATCGAAAATATCCGCCTCCCCTGTGACGGCTCCGCCTACAGCTCCAAATACCATCATAATGGAATTCCCCACAAAGAAGGCAATCACTGTCGCGACAATGGCTATTTTGGGAGTCCTGGCAAAACGTGAGAAATTTGGTGTAGCTGTTCCTCCACTTATAAAAGAGCCTACAACAATGCCAATTCCGGCTGCTAAGGTGAGAGGTCTTTGCGGATTTTCTGAAAATACATTCATAAATCCGCCCACTTCATTGATTCCCCAGCTAACGGAGTAGATTCCCAATATGGCAATGAGGGGAACCGCGATAGAACCCAGGACGGCAAGGGCTTTAATTCCAAAGTAGGCAGTGAGGGTCATAACTACGCCTGTAATAATAATGAGAATCGCTACGGGAACACCGGTAAGTCCGGAAACAGGGATGGCAAACATGGCAACACCGACTCCAAACCAGCCGATCTGCGTGAAACTGATGATTGCGGAGGGGAGATAAGAACCAAGGCTTCCAAAAGAATGGTGGGCCAGCAAGTCCAGTGAGAGTCCTGTTTTCTGACCTATGTACCCTAAGGTTCCACAATATAACCCAAGAAAACTATTACCGATAACAACTGCTAAGAAAAAGTTGAGAAGATTAAGGCCGATTCCCAAGTTCCCGCCGGCTGTCATGCTTGGGGTAAAGAAGGTGAAGCCTACCAGCACAACCATTGCTGCCCATAAGCCCTGAGTCTGTTTGAGTTTTGGCACAGCAGACAAGGAAAACTCTGTGTCGGCCACTTTTGAGATCTTTTTTTCGATAACGCTCATATGTACTCCTTCCTCTCTCCTAAAGCGTATGCTGCTTCAAGGATATAGTAATAACGGATACGCCCTCACGCTGTAAGAATTAAGATTCATCTGCGAGTTGAGGTCTTGTTACTTGCTGCAGCAATATTCTACAATTAATTACATAACCGTACTTATCGATGTTTTTAAGTATAGGCTTGATTCTCTAAGAGAGGAATAATAAATGCAGACGGATCAAAAGCCTATATTTCAATGATTTTACAGATATGTAACAACGGAATGTTGTTATGCAAGTTTATACGCGAAAGGGCGCAATGCAATTAATTACCCGAAAAATATAGTGCGGCATCATAAAAATGTAATTAATTACATTCATGTTATCATATAAGATCGCTGATTGCAATATCCCACTTTAGAATATTCTGAATTTTGTGTAAGACGTATTGCTGTTCACATCCTGACTGTCGTCCTGATCAAAACGCAACTGTCATCCTGAGCGCAGCGAAGGATCTTAAATAAATGAAAGATTCTTCGTCGCAAGCTTCTCATAATGACACTTATATTAAAACTTGTCCTTGTATTTAGGTTGACCCGCGAACAGTAATAAGACACGTATTTCAGCGGAGTTTCGGTTTGAGTGGGTTGGCGGTCGTTTGCACTTTAAATATCAAAAATGCAGTACCATTTGCGTTTTTAATATTTAATATGTTTAAATTCACAGCTTTTTTGTCATAATAGTGTATAATTAAGTTGCTTGGAGGTGAGGGTATGAAACGAGATTTAGTTCACGAGCTTATTGCGTGGAAAGAAAACACTAAGAAAAAACCGCTGATTGTGAAAGGTGTGCGGCAATGTGGTAAGACATATTTATTAAAGCAATTCGGCGAGGCAAATTACGAGGATACCGCCTACTTTAACTTCGAGGGCAATGATGCCCTGCAGGCTCGCTTTGAGGATGATCTGGACGTACAGCGGATCATAACGGAACTTGGTATTCTGCGTAAAAAAGTTATTGAACCTCATAAAACGCTGATTATCTTCGATGAAATACAGTTTTGCAACCGCGCGCTGACCTCTTTGAAGTATTTTTATGAAAATGCACCGGAATATCATATCGTTTGCGCGGGTTCCCTGCTTGGTATCGCTCTCTCAAAGCCTCTGTCCTTTCCCGTGGGCAAGGTGGAGTTTCTGACTCTCCGCCCTATGAACTTTCACGAATTTCTTCTGGCAAACGAAGAGGATATGCTGTGTGAATATCTCGATAATCTGTCCCCGACAGAAAGGCTATCGGACCTGATTGCGCAAAAATTAGAGAACCACCTCAAGACTTATTACATCACCGGTGGTATGCCGGAAGCGGTGGCCACATGGATTGAAACAAAGGATATCGAAAAATTAGAAAGTGTGCAGCAGAAAATACTGAACAGCTATGAGCTGGACTTCGCAAAACACGCGCCTGGCAAGGACTTCCCCAAGCTAACTGCCATCTGGCACTCCATTCCCGGACAGCTTGCGAAAGAAAACAGTAAGTTTATCTTCAGCCAGGTGAAAAAAGGGCTTCGCGCAAAGGATTTGGAAGATGCTCTGGAGTGGTTGATCAGCGCGGGAATGGTGATCAAAGTGACGAAAATCGAAAAGCCCTTTCTGCCCTTATCGTCTTACGCGGATCAGACCTATTTCAAACTGTATATGGCAGATATCGGCCTGCTGCGCAAAATGTCGCGGCTTCCTGCTGCCGCCATTTTGGAAAAGCACACAACGTATCGTGAGTTCAAGGGAGCCTTAACAGAGAATTATGCATTGTGTGAACTTGTAAATTTATATGAGGACTCTCCCTTCTACTGGAAATCCGGCAACAAGGCTGAGGTTGATTTTATCATTCAAAATGATATGGACATCGTACCCATTGAGGTGAAGCCAGAGCGTAACGAGCGGGCCAAATCCCTTTCGGAATACCGCAAACGGTACAACCCACCGGTTGCGATAGTGACCTCCATGAAAGATGCAGGCGGTAATCACGTTCCACTTTATATGTTGTGGCAGATGAAGAAATACATCCTATCAGATCATCCAAATCGGAACAATTAGATTATCCCGATCAAACGCTCCAAACTGTTCTGCCATACACAGAACGGCTCCTGTTCCTACTTGTAGAGGAGCTTTATCTATGATAGCAAAGGTTTTGATGATGCGTTTATCCGGCGCCGCCGTCTTTTTTGATTTCCAACGGATAAAGCTTGCCGTCGCCCTCCATAATCACATGAATTTCTTTAGCGTCGCGGTTACGATAAAAGTACAAATATGGCTCAATCCCTGCGATTTGATCTTCTAAAATCTCTTCTTACAAAAACCACCGAATGTAAATTTCAAAAATAACGGAGCGTATTTGACAAAAACCACCTATTTATATTGACTAAAATGACCGAATAGACTACAATCAAACCATCAGGAGGCTATCAGTATGACTTTAACAAAACCTCAATATAGGCCAAGAATTATCGATCCGCTTATCAAAGGGAAATTAGAAACTTTCGGCGCTGTCTGCATTGAAGGGCCAAAGTGGTGCGGGAAAACCTGGACTGCGTTGCATCATGCAGAAAGCGCTGTATTTATCGGGGATCCGCAAGGCAATTTCCAAAACCGGACTATGGCACAATTAGATCCGAGTTTAGTTTTGGACGGCGCACCTCCCAGGTTAATTGATGAATGGCAGGAAGTGCCGACCATTTGGGATGCGGTGAGATATCAGGTGGATCGGGACACCAGTAAAGGGAGATTTCTCTTAACAGGCTCTGCAACCCCTAAAACGAAAGGAATTCTCCATAGTGGAACAGGACGCATCGATCGAATTAAAATGCGCCCCATGTCACTGTATGAATCGGGTGATTCCAACGGCGCAATTTCGCTGCAGGGTTTATTTGATGGGAGCTTTCAGGCACAAAAAACAGACCCTAACACGCTTGAAAAACTCATTTATTTAACAGTGAGAGGAGGCTGGCCCGGAAGTCTTGGCACTTCTCCCAAGCATGCCATTGATATTCCCAAATCATACTTAAAATCAGTCATTGAAGATGACTTAACGAGACTTGACGGCATTAAGCGAGATGTAAAAAGAGTCCAGGCGTTATTAAAATCACTGGCTCGGAATGTAAGTACTATGGTAAGCAATCAAACTTTGAGAAGAGATATCCGGGAATTTGAAAACGAAACAATTAATCCAGATACCATTGCCAGCTATCTGGATGTATTAAGTCGTCTGTTTCTCATTGAAAACCAGCCAGCCTTCGACATCAACTACCGCTCCAGCATACGCGTGGCGAAAATGCCCAAAAGGCATTTTATAGATCCTTCTTTAGCCGTAGCGGCATTAGGAGTTAGTCCTGAAATGCTCCTAAGCGACCTGAACCTATTTGGATTCCTTTTTGAATCCCTGGTTATAAGGGACCTGAGAATTTATGTCGAAGCAAATCAAGGCCAGGTTTTTCACTATAGACACCACGATACCGGAAATGAAATAGATGCGGTCATTGAATTAGCCGATGGGAGATGGGGCGCGTTTGAAGTAAAGTTGGGCGCCAACCAGGTTGATGAAGCTGCTAAAAATCTGCTGGCAATTCAGTCAGCCATGTCCAAATCACCCGGAACCAATGGCCCAAGCGTATTATGCGTCATCTGCGGATTAATTGATTTTGCATACCAAAGAGACGACGGCATTTTTGTTATACCCATCACGGCACTAAAAGATTAAACAAAATATTTCTCATTTCTGTCATTATAAAACAGCCATCCGATCCCACTTTTCTTTATAATATTAGATAATATACTAACGCAAACTTGATAAAAAAACAAAAATAGGGTAATATATTATCTATGAATATGAATTTTATAAAACAGAAGACTCCTGCGGAGATTGGCGTCTTAATCGCACAGAGGATTCGAAGCCTACGAAAGAGGCAGAGACTTTCTCAGGAGAAGCTGAGTGAAAAATCAGGAGTAAGCTTAGGCTCTGTAAAGCGATTCGAACGCAGTGGTGAAATTTCATTGATGGCATTGACAAAGATAGCCATTGCTTTGAATTGCGAGGGTGAATTAGCTAATCTATTTCAAGATATTCCCCCAAAATCCATACAGGAGATTATAGATGGACAAGATTAATACTTTATCGGTCAGATATCATGGTAGACACGTGGGGACTATGGCCTTGGACAGAAACAACCGATGCGCATTTGAATACAGCAGAGAATGGCTGAATGACGGATTTCCTATCAGTCCCTTTTCGCTGCCTCTGGAACAACGTGTATTCGTTCCGAAGATTGAACCCTTTGAAGGTCTGTATGGTGTTTTTGCAGATAGCTTGCCCGATGGTTGGGGCCGCGTGCTTGTTGATAGGCTTTTGGTGAAGAATAATATGAGTCCTTTCGAAATTGACAGCATGCAAAGGTTAGCAATCGTTGGTACGTCAGGAATGGGGGCTCTGACTTATGAGCCGGATTATCATTTTGAACTGTCCAGTCCGACGTTAGATCTGGATAAAATTTCTGCCGAATGCGCCAATATGCTCCGTACAGACGACTCAGAGAATTTGGATCTATTGTTTCAGCTTGGAGGATCCTCCGGCGGAGCAAGGCCTAAAATACTTACAACGATCGACAAAAAAGAATGGATAATCAAATTTCCATCGTCACAGGATCCAAAAAACATAGGAGAACAGGAATATCAATACTCCCTTTGCGCCAGAGAATGCGGAATCGAAATGATGGAAACAAAACTCTTCCCATCCAATGTTTGCCCCGGATATTTTGGAACAAGCCGATTTGACAAACAAATGGATAGCGATGGTAATGTGAAGCGTATTCATATGCTTTCGGTAAGCGGTGTATTGGAAACCTCCCACCGTATTCCAAATCTGGACTATAACATCCTTATGAAGCTGACCTTAGAATTGACAAAGGATTTCTCAGAAGTGGAGAAGCTATATCGCCTCATGTGTTTCAATGTTTTTGCCCACAACCGGGATGACCATTCAAAGAACTTCTCTTTCCTCTACGATGATGAGGCTAACCGATGGCTGCTCACTCCTGCCTATGACCTTACCTATAGCACCTCTATCGGGGGAGAACATGCAACCTGCGTCAATGGAAACGGAAAGAATCCCGACCTTGTAGATATCCTTGAGGTTGCCAGAAATATAGGAATCAAAAGTAGGAAAGCTAAAACAATAGCGGAAGATATCAGGGATATTGTAAAGAAACATTCCTTGACAGAGCGCCAACCTTTTTAAAGCGTACGGAATAACTAATCGTCAGCGTTCCATTCCTCCATTAGCTCACGAACACCATTAAAGGGCCCTTGCGGAAATGCCTATTCCTTTTCCATCTCAGCCAGGCACTCTCCAATTGTGGGATAAAGTTTATATCTTTGGCAACCCAATTCGGACATCACATGCTCCGTCCATAACTTGTCCTTTTCCGAAAAGCAGGAAATATACCATTCAGCATCTTTTGTTCTGGAACACGGTTCCTTGGCTTCTTCACAGGCTGACCCCCGGTGACGCCTGACTGTTTTCCTGAGAGCCTTGAAGACTTCCCTTTCAAAGTATCGATCCCGTGCGTCCTGCTCCACATTGAACCGGTGCACCGTAGCGGCAACTTCAGTCTCGTCAATGGCCGGATCGTCATTGCTGTAGCCATAGCGATGAATCGCATATTGCATCCTGGCAGCAAGTTCATCAAGAGGATTCTGGTTTCCCCTATCCTCGTTTTTCTGTTCCGGCTCAACCCTTGGCACAGAGGTGGAATCAATAAGGAACCTGAAATATTCAATATCAGGAAGGCCCATTGAATGGCCGAGAACATACACATGTTTGATATCCTCGGCTTGGATTCCCCGGATCGCCAACTCCATACATAAATCCCGGATATTCTCCTGAACGTGTTTGTCCGTAGCATAAAGAACTTCCTCAATGAAATACAGCCCGCGAAATCTTCCGCCAAGTTGATAAAGCTCCCTGACCGGAAGCTGCGGATGCGACGAGTGCCCGAAAATAATTGAGTCCTTATCATCAGCACTGCCGTGAACATGGATTACATCCGCCTCCGAAACATGAAAGTGCTTCTCAAGGGTTGGCGTATAATTGAAATTGATGAAAACGCAATTGTCGCCGAATCGGAAATCGGCATTTTTATCATCAATTGGTATCGTCGCTATCCAATCACAGAAGGCTTTCCTCAAGATCCGCTGTGCATTGCGCAAGCTTTTCCGAAATTTCCGTAACCCGGTTTTTTCCTTACCAAAGAAAAGATTTAGCCGTTCTGCATCCAGGCAATCGAGGGACATTTCAAATACGTGCCAGAAATCTTTGCCCAGTTCTTCAGGCTCAAAGGGATTTCCATAAATCAATTCCACATCACTGATGCGCTGCGTTTTATCGTCCTGGTCGACGAATATTTTCCACTTAACCCGGAGTTTCTTCATTATTTCATCACGATGTGCAAGATAATACCGGCGGAAATAGTCATATCCGGTTTCCAGACCCTTCCAGGTGTCAAATCCGTTTCCGATAATGACCAGAGTATCTTTATGAGCCATGTGTTTCGATCCTCTGTTTTTCACTTATACACACTTCCTTGTTTTTCATCCAAAGGATCTTTTTTTGTTCGCTAAAGACCCATTTCTTCTATATAACACATTGTAGTTCAGATTATACAACATAACCCTAAATGTGGCTACACTGTACAGATTCTCGACTCCAAAGTCGGCATCCATGTTCTGTACAAGTGGGTATCTGCCATTCCACCGGGGAAACAGGTTTCCATTTTGAAAGCCCAAACATTCAGCTATATAGCAAATGTCAAATTATCTTCAGAAGGGGAGGATGATTTGAGAAAACCAAGTAAGCAAAACTCCCCTTCGAAGACAAAATCCCAAAGGAGGAATTTTAAATGAGAAAAGTACTATCATTCGTACTGGTACTGTCTCTGGTTCTGGGAAGCTTCGCAATGGCTTTCGCAAGCTATAGCGATATGGCCGATGAATCTTCCGCAGAAGCCGTAGATGTACTTTCCGGCCTTGGCGTGATCTCCGGCTATCCGGATGGCACCTTCAGACCGGACAACATCGTAACCAGAGCAGAAATGGCGACACTCATTGTGGCCGCACTCGGTCTCGAAGAGTATGCGACATCGACTACCAGCAGATATCCGGACATGAGCGCTGCTTCCTGGGCACAGGGTTATGTAGCTTATGGAACGAGCTTGGGCTTCATCTCCGGTTATCCAGATGGCACCTTCAGGCCCAACCAGACCGTTAGCTATGAGGAAGCTTGCTCCATGATCCTTAGAGCACTGGGCTACACTTCCGAGTTCTTGCCGGGCGAATGGCCGGCTGAGTGGGTTGTTAAGGCTAAGGCACTTGGAATCTTGGATGGCATCAGCGCAGCAACTTCCACTGGCGCAAACCGTGGTGACATCGCCGAGATGCTATACAATTCTTTGGATCTGCGTATCGGATATGTTGACAAAGATGGTGTGTGGCAGGAGTATAAGGACACAAAAAATGGAACAGATATCTTTGACACCATGCTTGGCAGACTTGGCGCTACCTTCGTAGCAGCTGATGATCTGGTAGATGGCCTTATCTATGGCGGCGAGAAGACTGTCATCAACCTCAGACCTTTCGTTGGCGCCTATGCTGACAGATATTTGGACAAAGATGACAAAATCATCAAAGTCGTTCCCATTTCCGAGTTTGTAGAGGGTGAATTCACCTCTGCCACCGTATTCGAAGCTATTGACGGTACAGAATACAAGCTTGGCAAAGATGTTTCTGAAGAAGCTCCCTCCTTCGTAAACGGGGCTTATACCGAAGATGAAATAGAAATTGCCAATGATTTGAATAAAAATTTCACACTGGCAGTAGAGATTGATGGAAAATATTTCAGCGAGATTTACTCCGTGACGGAATGGGTTGTCAGCGACGCATTCCAGGTTGAAAAAGAAGATCTGGAAGAGCTGGCGGATGACGATACACTGCACGGAAATGATTTTGCACAGACCAGTAAGGATGAGATTGATATGAACTCTTTCGAACTGATCGGAATTGATTCCCTTGATGATCTTGAAGAAGACTATGTAGTATACGTCTACAAGGAGCCTAAGGATAGCGATAGTCCTGGCGTGCAAACCGGTGATATCAGAAGAGTTGCAGTTGGAACGGAAACCGCAGAAGGCAAAGTCACCAGACTTGCTTCCTCCGGCAACAAAGTGACTATCGACGGCAAGGCTTATGACCTGGCGGATGAGCTGATAGAAGGCGTGGTAAAAGCAGGCGACGTTAAGCTTGGTGCTACCGGAACCGCTTATCTCGATTACGCAGGAAACATCTACGCTTGGGAAGAAGAAGATGGTTCGGTTGGTAACTATGCAATTGTTATCGCTGTAGATAGCACCGCTGATACTGACTTTGACAGCAATAGAGTCAGACTTCTGCTTGCTGACGGAACCAAGAAGAACTTCAACGTAGATGACAAAGTATCTTTGGCAGGCTTGGCTAAGGGCGACTTGGTAACCTATTCTGTAAACAAGGATGGCGAGATTAACAAGATCGAAGAGAAAGATGTTGAGCCTGAAACAGGTAAGCTCAGCAAGAGCGGAAGCAACTTCGCAAATATGCGTGTTGACACGGGAGTGGTAGTATTTGTAATGGATGGCGCCGAACCCGATGATGTTGTGAAGCTTGCGGACGTCTCCAGAGATGAAATAACCCTTGATTACTTTGCACCAGCTGGTGGCAGAATTGAAGTTCTGATCATCGATGAGGATGCTGTTGACGCTGGTAGAGATACCGTATTTGCGGTGATCAACAGGGTTGAGGATGCCATTGACGCTGATGAAGACGAAGTCCACTATGTCTATGGATTTGCTAACGGCGAAAAATTTGAAGCCTATACAGATTCCACAGCCTATTTCGACGGCTACGACGCTACTGATAAGTTAGTTGTTTTCGAGCTTAAAGTAGATGCAGATGGAGTGATCGTTAAGGTTGAGGGTGAATATGACTTAGCCGATATCCTTGATGGAGATATGAGTGCAGATGACGCTGTTGTTATAAACGACACAGTCGACTCCAGAAGCGGATACAGCGTTCAGATCGATGGTAAATGGTACGATATTGATTCCGATGCCGTATTCTATGAATATGACGATGAGAAGACTTCCAACCCATTTGCCAACAAGAGAGTGAATGACGTTAAGAAGGATGTGGAAGTTGTACTTGTACAGGTTGACAAGGACAGCGAGGGCTATGACTTCGTACTTCTTCTGAAAAACTTCTAAGTCTTAACATTTTAAGAACGAACCAAACTAAATAAAGCATAGCTTTCCGGAGAGCAGAGCAATCTGCTCTCCGTTTTTAGTCTTAGGAGAAATTCACAGGGCAGATTGCTCTGCCCTGTGAATTTCTTAACTTTATTTAGATGTTTTGGCTCGTCGCGTATTTGTACTTAGTCAATCACAACGATATCATAAACACCGTCTTTAGTGGAGTCTGTGTCATAGAGCTTTATCGCTTTTTGGCCTCTGACATCAGATCTGCTTCCAACCTTATACTTGTCGGCTCCATCCTTTACGTATACCGCAACATCTGAATCCAAAGTATATGAGTCACTTCCAACACGAATTACATAGCCATTCAGTGTTGCCTCAGTATCAGCATCAGTTGTAACTACGGCCAATCCATGAGCCTCTAAATCTGTAATTTCACCTGCGGCATTGAATATGACTTTGTAAAGAGTTATTTTGTCCTTTGAATCATCAGCCATGTCGGCAGCTATATCGAGCTTGCTGTCAAAGGCTTTTTTTGCACCATCTACCAACAGTTCGATGAAATACTTGGCGTCTGAATCATTCTCGCCCCAATCGGATACGAATCCAAAGACGTCATCATCTGATGCTCCACCTGTCATAACCATGGCAGCAATGAGTCCATTGGTATTTAAGCTATAAATCGCTTGTACGCCTGCCGTATCTTTTACCTTATCCAGCGTAGTTGTTCCGAAATCATCGGCTTTCAGTGTAAGACCGCTGCCTGGGGTATAGATGTCATCATTGTCATAAGTGAAGATAATCGCATCACTTGCAAAACCTTTTCCATCGTAGTACCCTCTGTCAGTAATTTTATCACCAGTGCTGCTGTCAACTATTTTATCAACAACCAGCTGGAGTGAATCAATAACGCCATCTTTGTCAACTCCATATTTGACGAGGGAGCCGTATTTATCAAGGTCTCCAGTATTAGTCACGTCTACTTCAAAGATCTTGGATGTTCCATCAGGCAGGTACAGTCTTACTCTATCGTTATCCAGTGTTCCACCAGCATCGGAGGCGAGAAGGACGGCATAGTTGTCTGGCTCGCCAGAGAGTTTTTTGGTGACATAGATGTCGCCAGCATAGTCTAAGAATGCTTCAACCTCAGCTCTGGCTTTTAATGGTTCATTAGCAGCATTGGGAGCTTCGGAGACTTCATATACTTTACCGCCGATGGTATACTTGTTGTCACTGCTTACTCTAGTTACTGTACCTGTTACAACCTCGGTTCCCACTTCGATTTTGGAAATACCGTCGTCATTCTTGTACACGTAAACTACATGGTCTACTTTAATGTCATCCAAGCTGTCTACGCCAAACAGAGCAAAGGAATTGAGATCAATCTCGTCGTTATCGTCTAATGCAAACTCTTCTCCAAGAAGTTTAGGAGTATCGTCTGTCATTTCATCAAGATCTGCAGCATCTACTTGCTCGGCCTTGTTTACTGTCCACTTCGCAACGGAGTAGATTTCTTTGATAGTTCTGCCAGATACCTCAACAGCAATGACTACTTCTCCACTCGCTGCAGCAAGAGTTGTAGTACCATCTTTTGCTCCATTCGCAAAGAAAACTACGGCTTCAGCTGCAAGCTCATCCGAAATGTTGTAATCAATATCTGCTTTAAAGACTTTGTCGCCAGCTTTATACTCGCCCGTCAAGAATACAGATTCCACTTCCTTGATTGCGATGATATTGTCAGTTGCTTTGGATCCATCTCTATAAACAGAAGCATATGCACCCACGTACGGTTTCAAATTAATGATAGAAGCCTCGGTCCCATCGATAACATCAGCATCAAATGCGACTGCGCCTAATCTGTCAAGCATGGTATCAAAGATGGGAATTGCAATTGTACCGGAGTTGTTGGGAGTCCAGTCACCATCTCTGTTAGTCTTACCGATCTGCTGATCCAATGTCTGGAATGTCATGATGGCGATGTCGCCTCTGTTGGCACCAGCGGCACCAGCTTTGATGCCTTTCAGAATACCAAGCGCCTGTGCTTTCACAACATAGTTGGCTGGCCATGTGCCTGTCAGGCTGTCCGGTGTGTAGCCCAGAGCGGCAACCAGCATAGTAGCTGCTTCGTCATAGGATACGGTTCTGTCCGGTCTGAAGGTGCCATCGGGATAACCCGCAATAATTCCCATGCTTGCAGCATAAGCAACGAAGCTGTTGGACCAGTGGCCGCCCATGTCAGAGAAGCTGGATGTGCCAGTTGCATAATCGGCAAGGCCCAGCGCACTGACTACGATGACTGCCATTTCCGCTCTGGTTACGATGTTGTCCGGTCTGTAGGTGCCATCGGGATAACCGCTGACAACGCCAAGCTGGGTCAGCACGTTAACGGCGTCTTCGC
>WPCG01173392.1_pt1 | contig 16010 bp, 16 predicted proteins | sample 5403311 | NCBI WGS metagenome assembly WPCG01 (sample SAMN12869467, study PRJNA574797) | sludge metagenome | isolation source: wastewater treatment of Control | place: China:Beijing | collected 2019-05-17 | reverse complement strand
CAAGCTTCCAACATCGCCCGTTCAACTTGCATGTGTTAAGCACGCCGCCAGCGTTCGTCCTGAGCCAGGATCAAACTCTCGAATAATTGCTCGGAACGCCTCTTTCCTCTTCTTCTCGCTCTTATAAATCTGTCAAGGTTCTGTTCGTTTCACTACCGAAACACTCAGCCGGACCCAAAGTGCCAGAGAATAATACATGACGAGCGAGATGCTGTCAACACAAACATATTGTAATTGCAATAAAGAACAATGCAATCTGCTGGAATCAGTAAGCAAAGATTAAGCATCTTTTTGGGCGGAATATCAATGCCATATCTAACTATAAAAATAAGGCCTGATCTTTTATAAAGAGTTTTTCTTGTCTTTATTTTTCCTCTTCGTCTCCGTCTTCGCTTTCCACTTCTTCCTCGAGTTCCAGAATCCCGTCTTCAATGGAAAGAGAAGGAACCGCATCCTCGTCATCTACAAGAGGAAGAGGAGGTTCGTGTTCAGAAAGCGCAAGCGAAAGTCCTTCAGACGTGATGGAGAGGACTTCCGTCGAAATTTCTTGCATTAGGTCGGGATGTTCCTCTATGTATTGCGCAACAGTATCTTTTCCCTGTCCTAAAGTTTCACCTTTATAAGCAAGCCATGAACCCTTTCGTTTCACAATATTGAAGTCGATAGCCATATCGAGAATCGACATGCCTTTCGGAAGCCCTTTCCCATAGAGAAGAGTGCCGTGGCCTGTTTTGAAAGGAGGAGCCTGTTTGTTTTTGACAACCTTCATCCACAATTCGTGGCCGATTGTGTCGTCTCCTTTACTTATGCCTTTCCCACGTTTCACTTCAATGCGCACGGAGCTATAAAACTTGAGAGCGCGCCCTCCGGTTGTCGTTTCCTGTGGTCCTTGCGAGTAGCCTGTACTGATTTTCGCACGCAACTGGTTAATAAAAACCACGACGCAGTTGCTCTTCGAAATAGCGGAAGTAAGCCGTCTGAGCGCATAGGACATGAGACGAGCCTGAAGCCCCACCTGGCTATCGCCGATTTTTCCGTCTATTTCCGCCTGAGGGGTCAGCGCGGCGACGGAATCGACAACCACTATATCAACGGCGCTGCTGCGGACCAGCGTGTCCAGAACGTACAAAGCCTGTTCTCCGCTGTCCGGTTGCGCCACATATAATGACTGCACATCGACGCCGAGATTATGCGCAAGTCTCGGATCAAGAGCATGTTCAGCGTCGATAAAGGCGGCGACTCCTCCGGCTTTTTGCGCTTCCGCAACGGCATGCAGGGCAACGGTAGTTTTCCCGGAGCCTTCAGGGCCGAAAATTTCAACGATACGTCCTCGGGGAAGACCCCCGATACCCAGAGCAACATCCAAGGGAAGAATGCCGGTAGGAATGACCTCCACAGCCGCTTTGAAGGATTCTCCAAGACGCATAATCGATCCTTCTCCGAACTTGCTTCGGATATCGTCGATGGCAAGTTCGAGAACGTCGTCACGCGTCTGTGGAGTTTTCTTTTTCGCCAAACAAATTCCTCCTTCCAGTGTATGAGCATTTGTATTGTACAGGAAAAACTGTGTTTCGATCAAAAAACTTTCCCCAGGAATTTCCAGACTTTCAGCGGAGTATAAAGCGGCCCGGCGGGAGTCAGCATGCTTTTCATCAGTGTAACCGATGTCGCGAGCCATTCTTTTTTATCGAAAAGCGTGGCGCCTTCGGGCGGTATGTGTACCGTTTCGCCACGGCGCGTTCTCGCAAGCGTTATGTGAGGCTTGAATGGCCTTGCTTCTCTTGGAATTCCATGTTCCGCGCTCACATCTTCAATCATTGACACTATAGCTTCCAGAGAAAGAAGATCGCCGCAAAGACCGGCGAAAAGAGTTCGGGCTGCTCTCAAATTTGGGAAAGCCCCGAGAACGGAAGAGGAAAGAGCTATCGTATCTTGCCCGGAAGAAAGAAGCCGTTCCTCGAATGATCGCATGAGATCCGCGATCAGGAGTTTTTGTTGTTCGCCGAGAAACTTGAGCGTTATATGGAGAGCGTTGCCCGAAACCCATTTTAAATCCGGGAGAACCGTTCGAAGAGCGCCCGACATATGCCAAAGATCTTTTTGAACCGCGGGAGGTAACTCAATGCAGAAGAAGGAGCGTAGCGTTCCATTCATAGCATGGTCAACTCCATTATCGTCTTGCGGAGCGACAAAAGCGCCGTATTCATCGCTCTGTTTCGTATCTGGCGTCTCTCTCCGGGGAAATGGTGCAAAAAAGCATGTTCTCCGCAAAGACCTGCAAGAGCATACCAGACGGTACCCACCGGCTTTTCCTCGGAGCCCCCTCCTGGTCCTGCAACTCCTGTTACAGATAGTGCGATACCAGACCCGAACTGCTTTAAAGCGCCTTTTGCCATGGCAAGCGCGCATTCGGAACTGACGGCTCCGAAACTCGCAAGCAGATCGCCCGGGACTGAAAGAATGTTTTTTTTTGCATCGTTGCTGTAACAGACAGCACTTCCAATGAATACATCCGAACTCCCCGGAATATCCGTGAGCGCGGCGCCAAGTAGACCTCCGGTGCAGGATTCTGCGAAGGAAAGCGTGACGTTTCTCTTTCGAGCCTCGCGAAGCAGATCCTCGGCTATGGAAAAACATCCTTCCGGCAGGCAGTCGCCGGGAAGGAGTTTTCGTAAGGTACTGGTTGCGGATTCTAACCGGACAGGTTCTCCTCTGAGTATTATTTCCACTATCCCGGAAGAGGGAAGGATTGAAATATGAAGGGATGAATCATCCACCACTGGAGCGATTCTGTCTTTTAAAAGGCTCTCCGGCCATCCGACAACAACAACGGAACGCATTCGACTGCCGTGCACAGACATCTCGCAGGCCAATTCCTGCTCGGCCATGGCTTTGAATTCATCGGGAACGCCCGGAAAGGCACAGATTTTTGTTCCTTCCATGAGGAACGAGATACCGAGAGCGGAACCTCGCGGGTTATGTACAGCCTGTGCCCCTTCGGGAACAGAACCCTGTGAAATTCTGCATAATTCGAGGTTCTCTCTCATTTCTGACGGATAGCGTACTAAGATTTTGTTATATGCTTCGTCGTCCACCTTGAGCGGGGTATTCAAAAAGCGGGCAAGAGCCTTCCTTGTACAGTCGTCATGAGTGGGGCCGAGGCCTCCGGAGATGACGACAAGGTCCGTTTTTCCTGTCCAAAGGGCTAGAGTGTCCTCCAGAACACCGAGTCCGTCGGGGATGATTTCCATTCGGAGAACTTTCCACCCCGCAAGAGCAAGACGATTCGCGAGCCATCCGCAGTTCCCCTCGCGGCGCACACCGCTGAGCAGTTCATCTCCAAGGGCAATGAGGACTGCCTGTTTCATGGTACGCCTCCTTCTTCTGAAAAGACGTCGTTTTTCTTTACAGGATAAGACTCCAGCCGCCTCCTATGTAGAGCCAGCGAATGAAGGTCAGGAGTAGATTGACGATAATGCCGCCAACGATATCGTCCGCCATTATCCCCCATCCGCCGGGAAGTTTCTCCGAGGCGTTCACGGGAAATGGCTTCAGAATATCCACAACCCGGAAAAGAAAGAGCGCCGGGAGGAAAAAGCCTGAGGGCATTCCATACATCGCTATCCAGACGCCGACGACTTCATCGATGATTACCTCCTTCGGATCATCGACACCGATTCTTTTGGAATAGACCTGCGACACGAAAACCCCCACAAGAGCCGTCGCAAGAATAAGGTACCACGGAACCGGAAAGACGACGTAAAAAAGAAACGCGGCTATCGACCCAAGGGTTCCCGGCATTGCGGAGATAAAACCCAATCCGCAAAGAGTTCCGATACACCATGGGATATCTTTAGTTCCCTGATATTTCCGCGAAGAGATCATGTTCTTCAGCATCCGTTATCAACACCTCCACAAAAGCCCCTTCGGACAAACCGGCGGCTTCGGCAACACCTACAAGACCGTCCACCTCGGGCGCATCCCTGTAGGAGCGGCCCCAGGCAAACCCGTCGCCCTGGTCGATCTCGTCGACAAGGATTGAAAGCGTGCGTCCTAAAAACAGCCGCTGCCTCTCCCTGGATATCTCGGCCTGGAGCGTCATTAAACGATCATAGCGGCTGTTTTTTACCGACGCTTCAATCTGTCCCTCCATCAGAGCCGCCGCCGTTCCCTCTTCGGGAGAGTATATGAATGCGCCAACGCGATCTATTTCAGCCTCTTCAAGAAAAGCGAGCACTTTGTCGAATTGCTTCTCCGTTTCTCCGGGGAAGCCTGTAATAAGCGTCGTACGAAGCGCGAAGAGCGGATCGACACTCCTGGCATAGGAGAAAATCCGGCGAATGTGCCCCTCTTTATCCGGACGGTTCATTCTGCGCAAGACGTCATCATCGATATGTTGAATCGGTATGTCTAAGTACGAGAGAATTCTGGGATTCTCAGCGACCATATCAATGAATGGTTCATCAATCCTGGAGGGATGCAGATACAGCATGCGAATCCACACATAATCCGGAAGCTCGGAGTCAAGAGCTTGTAAAAGCATACGAAGCCCTCGCTCTCCGTAAAGATCTCTGCCATAAATTGTAAGATCCTGTCCTACCAGACAGAGTTCCTTCGCGCCGCTCTGTACAAGGCTATGCGCTTCTTCGAGAAGCGCGGGGAGAGGAATGCTTCGCGCTCTCCCCCGAATCGAAGGGATTGTGCAGTAAGAGCAAAACGTATCGCACCCTTCACCGACTTTTAAGTAGCGGGACCAAGGGCGCGTTTCGGGCAGCATACCCCTTTTCCCTTGATTTGTCATATTTCCTCCGAAAAAGGAAGCGACTCTCCCCCACTCTTCAGCTTTTGCCCACAAATCGACAGTCGGAAGCTCTTTCTTCATCTCGTCGCCATATCTGTTCACAAGACAGCCGACAACACCTATTTTTTCGAGAAGCCCTTTTTCCTTCATAGCCTCAAGATCGAGGATAACGTTGATGTTCTCTTCGACTGCGGACTGAATGAAACCGCATGTGTTCACAATGGCGGCATCGGCCTCGGAAATATTTTCCACAACAGAAACTCCGAACGCTTGAAGAACTCCGAGGAGCTTTTCGCTGTCCACGGAGTTCTTCGCGCATCCAAGGCTGATAAGATGGACTTTCACTAATCGAACCTTCCAGTCGAGCCGTCCGGATCATAAAAAACTCTTTCGACCCCTCGTCCGGGGTTCCCTAAATCCTGCCCGTTCCATGTCACTTTTACTGCGCTTCCGCGGCCAAACGTAACATTGAGTCTTTCAGTTACCTTAAAATCAGCGGTATCGCCGGACCGCATTGTCCGCTCAAACACCGTTTTGGTTCCCTGACGAACGCGTACCCAGCAATCGCCGTTGGCCGTAATAACCAGTTCTTTCTCCTTCTTTTTTTCTACTGCCGGTGTTGGCGCAGCAACAGGCGTTTCCGCCACGCCGACGAGTTCCGCCGCCGTGGGAGGGAGAACAAGCGTCGGTTGCGGCTGCGGGGCAACGTCAGGAACCCCGGTTGCCTCAGGAGAATCAAGAGAGGGTTCTCCTGTTTGAGGTCCAGACGCAACAGCTTTGATTTCAGGTGTTTCGTTGAGAGCTGCTCCGCTCTCTTCGTTTTCGGATCGTTCATCATCGGGCGCCGCTTCCCGTTCGTTATTCAGTGAAAAGAGTGAAACCCCGCTCTGTTCCCAGGAATACCAGACATACCATCCCGAACCGGTAACGATCATCAGAAGGAGAACGAACACCCAAAATTTCGATGCGGGTTTGAATCCCTTTGTCGGTGGGGTACATGTCCCCACAACAGGCTCCTCTGTCCGCTTTTTTTCAACTCCCTCCGAAAGCATCGGAAGGAATTCGCTCCAGAGTTCCTCGGCGCCGAGGAATTGTAAGTACGTACGGATGAACCCCCGAACGTAGACAGTTCCGGGAAAACCTGAATAGTCTCCGTGTTCGATTCCCTGTAAAAAGTTTATTCGGATCTTCGTTCCCTCGTGGACATCTTCGAGGCTGAGTCCCAACTCTTCTCTTTTTCGTCGAATTTGTCTTCCGGCTTCTTGGAGCATGTTTTCTCTTTCTTCAGGCACGATCTGTTGCCTCCTTAACAAGTGTTCGTATTTCCCGCAGGGTTCGGGCAGGTTCCGGGGTACCGAAGACCGCGCTCCCCATTACGAGAACGTCGGTTCCTCCCAGAGCCACCATGGCTGCATTCTGTTTCCCGATACCACCGTCCATTTCGATGAGATATGAATACTGGCCTGCGGTCCTCCACCTGGAGAGCATAGTCACCTTTTCCATGACGGGTTCGATAAATGATTGTCCTCCGAAACCAGGATTAACCGACATGACAAGAACAAGATCAACGAATGGAAGCAACGGACGGAGAAGTTCTTCCGAAGTTCCCGGGTTGATGGAAATACCGGCCTTGCCCCCCCTTTCCCGAATCCGCGAAAGTGTCCTGTGAATATGGTGATCCACTTCTGCATGTATCGTTACGTAATCGGCGCCCGCGGCCAGAAAATCATCGAGAAGGCGTTCAGGGCGCTCGATCATGAGATGGACATCCAAAGTTTCCCGCGGAAACGTCTTCCGCAGAGCAGAAACAAATCCAGGGCCAAAAGTTATGTTCGGTACGAAACATCCATCCATGACATCCACGTGGAGCCAATCTTGTTCGCCTTCTAAAGAAGAGATGGAACGCTCCATATTGAGGATATCCGCAGCGAGCAGAGAAGGTGCAAGGAGAAAATTCCTTTTCATTTGTATCGCTCCTGCCAGACGAATTCGCCCCCAAGATACACGGTTACAACCGCTTCCGTTACAAAGGGAGCGTCGAGGGAAATAAATTCTCCGCCTTTTACATCGCGACTATGCAACGCCTTCGTTCCGGTAGCATCGACCATTTCGATCTTAAGAGAAAGCGGTTTCGTCAATGGAGGGACCTGATACCGTATTCTTGCCGTCCCCGTCGATGATGGCCCCGGACGGACAGCAGGGGTCGACGGTGTCGGGGATGCAGGTACCGGCGGTCTGTCTACAGGCGAGCCGATAGCTCCTGCAAGTTCTCGCTGCTCAGGCGTAAGAGGCTGCACCGGTCCCGCCGGTCCGATTTGGTGAACGGGCGTTTGAGGCTGTTCTACAACAACGGTTTCACTCGAAGAAGGAGGGGGCGGAGTGGGAGCGCGAGATTCCGGAGTCGGTTCAGCCTCCTTGCGTCTGCTTGTCGCTACCTGAAGAACAACGGGATCTCCCTGGCGTATCATAGCCCCCGCCTTCGGCCTGGTCGCCATGACCATACCGTCCGGTGTGTGCTGCGTATTCACATATTCCACGCCGCCCACGCGAAGACCGCTTTGAAGCAAGAGCTCTCTTGCGGTTTTTTCGTCGCGCTGTGCTATATCAGGAACGGGAACCTGCCCGTCTTTGGGAAGCGGCCCCATGCTGACGAGAAGCTCGATTTTTCTTCCTCCTTCGATCATAGCGGGAGAGGCCGGATTCTGAGCGATCACAGTACCTGCAGGCCGAGATCCATCGTGGACACGGAGAATCTCGCCGGCGCTGAAACCCTGCTCCTCGATCATACGTAACGCTTGTCCCTGTTCGAGACCGCGCAAATCGGGAATCGCCTGCCTGTTCCCGCCCTTGCTAACTTTCAGGATAACGGTTTTATCTTTTCGTACTTTTGTTCCGGGATCCGGCCACTGGGCAAGTACCGTACCGACCGGAACAGATGAATCGATCTGCTCTATCCTGACTTCCAAACCCATGCGTTCAGCGCTTTCTACCGCATCAAGAACCGACATCTCCCGCAGAGGCGGGATCACCAGGTCCTTGCCTCCAAAAAAAACAGTATAGAAAGCGACGCTTCCGGAAATAAGAATAACCAACAACGCCAGTACAATGGCCCAGCGTACTATTTTCCCTATCAAAAGTCTTTCCCTCCCGATCTCTTTAGTATCACCGCCATGAAAAAACCATCGAGCCACGGCAGTTCAGGCCAGACATAGACTCCCCACGGACGCCCTCTACGAAAGTGTTTTGAGGAGAGCGGAAAAGAAAGCTCGACAAGAGAAGCATCTTCCGAGAGAATTCCGGCGACTACGTTTTCATTTTCCGTCTTCAACAGACTACAAGTAGAGTAGACCACAATCCCTCCCGGCGCAAGAAGAGAAACGGCTCTTTTTAATAGGTTCCGCTGAAGCTGCGCAAAAGACTCCAGTTTTTCTGCGGAAAGACGCCACTTCCCCTCCGGATGCCGGTTCCATGTGCCGCTCCCTGAACATGGGGCATCAAGCGAAATGAAAGCCGGAGAATGCGCCGGTTCCGAATGAAGCGCGTCCGCCGTTGTGAAGGCCGGATACGGTTTGATATCAAGGCGCTTCATCTCGCGGAGCGCAGCCGATACACGTCCCCGGGATAATTCCACGCACTCAAGAGGAGCATTGGGGAAAAGCCGGACGATATGTCCTGTTTTCACTCCGCGTCCGGAACACATTTCTAAAATGGGGCCTCCCTTGTATACCTTTTTCATCACCTCGCCGACGAGCATTGACGACTCCGACTGAGGTGTCGACCAACCGTCGGAATATCCGGGGAAATTTCCCGGATATATAGTGGAGCTGAGGCGAACAGAATACGGTACAAGAGGGGAACGCCAACAGCGGATACCGGCTTTGTTTGCTTGTTCCAAAATACCGTCCATTTTTTCTTCCGGAAGAATGCGAAACGAAGAATATGGACGAATACGCGCCATCTTCAGGAGTTGCTTAGCCTCATCGCCGATGGTATTTCTCCATAAAGACGCCACCCACGGCGGAATACCCGCCGCAAGAGCCTGCTCTTTGCTGTTACCGGAAGATTCGAGTCTGGAAAGTTCTTTTCTTCCTTCTTCAGACACTCTTCGAAGAACGGCGTTCAGGAGACGGGCGCCTCTTTCGTCCCCTTTATCCTTGAGATGTTGTACGAGGGCATTCACGAGTACTCGCGGAGCAAAATTTCTCAGTTCAAGCAATCCCGCAGTACCAATACACAACGCATCTTCCGTCAGACGGGAGATGCCGGATGGAGACGTTTTGAGAAAACGCGCGTAGATCTCTTTCCAAAGGAACTGTCTTCTGAGGGCTGCGTATACAAGTGTCGACGCAAGCGTAAGATCTCCAGGCGTCATGGAATCTCCCAGACGTCTGATCACCTCGGATGCAAATTTCCCCTCCCGCACTTCACTCCAGACAAGAAGAGCGGCTTCCACGCCTCTCAAGGAGAGACCACCTCGGCAATCACAGGCCCGCCGGCCCTTCTGGTCCGGATAAAGATGCTCGACGGAGTAAGAAGGGAAAGTCCTCCCAAGGCAAAGTGCTCGTTCCGAACGTCCACTCCCGAAATCTCCAGATCGTCCAGATCAGGGGAAACCGTTCCATAGAGTTGAGCGAAGTAACTAAGCCGAGGTCCGACGAAGTAGACCGCCACAAGGCAGAGTATAGTGGAAAGGAAACTGAACAGCCCGAGTATGCGCAGAACAAAGAAAAGGAGAAAAGCAAAAAGCGTGTTCGCCATTACGACCGTTATCCCGCAACGGTGATAAAACGCCAGCGAACGATCCCCCCTTCGCATACGGTCCAAGGCAGTGCGAGAAGCCGCAAGCGCCGTTTCCGGATCGACGCCTCCTCTGAGAGAAAAGCCGTCTTCAAGAGGCATACCTTCACCGTTTACTCGTCCGTACTCCTCTTCAAGGATACGGAGCGTACCGTGAGCAAGGGCATGATTTCTACGAACCTGGCGACTTGTCACAATACGCAACAGTTGCGCAGGCCGTGAAAGAATCCAGAGAAAAGACTGGATCGAAAAGCCGAGAGGAATAAGCACAAAAAAAATGAGGACAAGCAGCAGAAAAAACCAAGGAAATACAAAAATGAAGATCAAGAAAAAGAGTAAAGGCATGGGTATCCTGGTCCTTTCTCCCCGAGGAAATAAAATGGAGCGACCGGGAAAGCCGCTCCATTTCCCAGATCATCGCCTCGCGGCGAGGTGAACGCGTTCTCAGTCTCTGCTTCCGAACATACCTCGAAGGAAGAGAAGGCGGATTAGCTGGGCAAAGGCCATTACGGTGGCGGCAACATAGGTCCACGATGCGGCGCGTAAGACCGCACCAGCTCCTCCGATTTCATCGGTCGACAGTATTCCTGTGTCGGCAAGAACTCGGAGCGCGCGATTACTCGCATCGAACTCGACGGGCAAGGTAACCAGATGGAAGAGAATCACGCCGAGAAAAAGAATGATCCCGAGATCCATCAGCATCTGTCCCCGAAGAAGAATTCCGATGAAAAACAGCGGGAACGCAAGCGTGGAACCTATCCCGACAACCGGCACAACAGCATTTCGGATTTTCAAAGGCGAGTAGTTTACGCTGTCCTGTATCGCATGTCCGACTTCGTGCGCTGCTACTCCAATAGCCGCGATACTCGAACTCCCGTACACCGAATCCGAGAGACTCAGGCTTTTATCCCGTGGATCGTAGTGATCGGTCAGGTTGCCACCAACACGTTGAACAGGAACATCTTTCAAGCCAAAACGATCAAGCAAAGCCCTCGCGACAGCCGACGCAGTGACACCGCGCCGGGAGCCGACACGGCTGTAATTTGCAAATACGCTCTTTACTCTCATCTGCGCCCACATAGCCAACAAGAGCGCGGGAATCAGCAATACCATCGTAGGATCAAAGAAAAATGGAAACATCGTTTCTCACCTCCGCTATTCGCTCTCGTTTTACGGGGAAAGGGTACACCGCGCATCCCTTTCCTCCATCGGTATTTTACACGGTTGTAGGAGAAAGAGCAATATTGGTCAGATTATTTTCCGAAAAATTTCCCTATCGTTGCGACTATGTGCCGCTGCTCCTCCAGAGAGAGTTCAGGGAAAATCGGGAGCGCAAGCGTTTCCTTGCTAAGCTGTTCTGCAACGGGGAAATCGCCCGACGTATAGCCAAGGAAAGAAAAACACCTTTGCAGATGAAGACTGAGAGGATAGTAGACCCTGCTTACCACGCCCTCCTCCTCAAGGAAACGCTGAAGGTCGTCTCTCCGCGGAACCCTTACGACATACTGATGATAGATATGATGATTGCCCTCGAGTTCCACCGGAGGCTGCACCGTTTCCAGAAGTCCTTTTTCTGCAAAAAGGGCGTAATACCTTCCGGCGACGATACGCCGTTCATCATTCCACTCCTCAAGGTGGCGGAGCTTGACGCGTAAAATGGCTGCCTGAAGAGAGTCGAGACGGCTGTTCAAGCCGACCTCATCATGAAAATACGTCGTCCCGGCGCCGTGAACTCTCAGTTTTCGGAGACGATCGGCCAGCTGGGGATCAGGAGAAACTACCATCCCGCCGTCGCCGTATCCTCCAAGGTTTTTAGTGGGGAAGAATGAAAAACAACCGATGCGCCCGACGGCTCCGGCTCGAAGACTGTCTCCTTCGACGGAACGCCAGGCCCCGAAAGCCTGCGCCGCGTCTTCGACAACCGGGATGCCCCTGGAGGCAAGCTCTTTCAGTTCTTCTTCGAGAGGCGCCATCTGACCAAAGATATGCACAGGAAGGAATGCCTTTGTTCTCGGAGTCGTCGCATCAAGAACCTTGTTCATATCGATATTGAACGTTACAGGATCGACGTCGACAAAAACAGGGACGGCCCCGAGGCGAGTGATACAGCTTGCCGTTGCGAAGAAGCTGTACGGCGTCGTGATGACCTCGTCGCCTTCTTTGATATCGAGCGACATGAGAGCAAGAATCAGCGCATCCGTTCCGGAAGCGCAAGCTACCGCCGAAACGCCCCCGAGATACTGCTCGCACTCTTTTTCAAAGAGCGAAACATCCGGTCCAAGAATGAAGTGCTGCGTCTCAAGCACTCCCTGCATTGCTTCAAGAATCTCGTCTTTTATTCTTGAATAATTACGAACAAGATCGAGCGTGGGTATTTTCGTTGCCATGGAAAAAAGTACCTCCCCTGAGAATGAACGAAACGGCGTTTCGCTCTCGTAAGAACTCCACTGAATATCATCACTTCATTCGGCGAATTTTGGCATCGGACAAAAAACAAGCGAACGCTCCGGCGCGGGGCGATCGCCTGGAAAAAGATACGGATGAAAAAGACTTACTCTTCGACGACGATTTTTCCCAGACCGGAGACGGCCTCTTCCAGGTGGGCTTTCATCAAAGCGACGCTTTTCTCTTTGTCGTGTGCCCTGAGACCGGCAAGAATATCCCTGTGGTCGTCGGGGCTCGGCGAGGTCTCCACATGGTAGAACGGGTCGTAAAACACCACGTAGGCGTTCGTCCGAGCGAGGATATTCTCTACGTACTCCGCGAGGACTCTGTTTCCGCTTGCGTCAGCTACTGTCTTGTGGAACGCTTCGTTAACTTCCAGGTAGGTCTCAAGATCTTTATCTTCGATCGCTCTGGCCTCTTCAACCAAGGCTTCCTCTATTCGGCGAAGGTGGCGTTCTCCTATGCGTTCGGCGGCAAGCGCAATGGCAAGGCATTCCAGTTGCTCGCGCACGAGAAATGTATCCTCGATCTCCCGGATAGTAGGAGCCGCAAGTCGGGCGCCGCTGTTCGGTATGATAAGAACAAGTCCTTCGCTCGCAAGACGACGAAGGGCTTCCCTTACCGGGGTTCTGCTGACCCCCATCTGGACCGCTATATTCACTTCGGGCAGACGCTGTCCCGGTTTTAGTTGTTTTGTGATGATGCGATGGCGAAGCTCCTGGTATGCATAATCAGCAGACGTGGTGTACAAACGCGGCTCTCTCATGGAAGGACCTCCCTGTAATTTTCTTGACTGATCGAGAGTATTACAATCATTGTATAACAGTCTGTATTATATATCTTGGACCACTTTATCACATTCAAAGAAAAACCACAAGATGCGGTTCGTGTTTTTGGTGATGCTATAATTGCTTTTTGAAGAGAAAAGGAGGGAACGAGCGTGCGGTTTTTGGTGTTGTTGCTTTCTATGTCCGCTGTTGTGTTTTTCGGGTATGCGGTGGCAGGACTTGCCGGATTTCTTGTGGGAAGAGGACGAATCGACTATATCGTTTTCGGCCTTTTCCTTGGTTTTGCGTCTACCGCCGCTTCACTTTTGCTTTGGAGGCATTGGTTCTCGCTTCTTGAGAAAGAAGCGCTGGAGAGCGGAAATGACGCCGGAGAAAAACCTTCCTGACGACAGTTGTTCTTTCAGAGAATTTCGGCCCATGCTTTTCCAAGACGTGCAACCGCTTCGCTCATCAATTCATCAGGAACGGCGGTGATAGAAAAACGGACGGCGTCGATTTTTCTTTTTCTTAGAGAAAAAAGGCTTCCGGGAGCAACGCGAACACCGTGCCTTTCAGCAAGCAACGCCGCCTCCGATCCGTCTGTCCTCCCCGTTGGAAACCAGAGATACACCCCTCCCTCCGGCTTCCGGAGCGGGACCGAGCCGAAATGGCATTTTAAAAGACGGTAAAGCGTTTCCATGCGGACTGAAAGAATCTTTCGAGCTCTCTCAACCGCGGCGGCCAACTCTCCATCCTCCAGAAAACGTGCGACTATCAGCTGAACGAGGGAAGAGACATATCCTTGTCTGAATGAACTTATCCGTAAATACTCATCCTTGAGAAAAGGCGGGAGCAAGGTGTACCCCAGACGCATTCCAGGGAAGAGCGCCTGACTGAAGGATCCGACATAGACGACTCCTTCCCCCTCCTCCATAGCTTTCAAGGCCGGGATGGATTTTTCTCCGTATCGGAGCTCACCGTAGCTGTCGTCTTCAAGAATGAAAAACCCTCTTTTTCTTCTAAGAGAGAGTATCGCCTGGCGCAACGGATGCGACAATGTCCGGCCCGTTGGATTCTGAAAGCTCGGTACAAGGTAGAGCACATCCTTGGAAGAGAGTGCTTCAAGGCAGTGCAGCGTACTCTCATCCAGAAGGGCCATCGTACGGAGCGGAATCTTTTCATTTTTTGCCATTGAGCGGATTTCTCCGTAAGACAACTCTTCCGCCCACAGCTTTTTGCAGCCGTACTCACGAAAAGAACGAAGGGCTGTCGAAAGAGCGTCCTTTCCGCCCGCGGTGACAACGACTTCTTCCGGATGAGCGGGAATCCCCCGCAGCACCGCATGCTGCAGAAGAAGACGTCTCAGTGAAGGCAGTCCCTCGGCTGGACTTCCTTCAAGAGCGTCCCCCAGCAGAGAGAGAGAGAGTCCTCGGCACAATTCCGAGAGCTCTCTGAGGGGAAGCAGATCGCGAGTGGGATATTCCGTATCGAAGCGGAGAATATCGCCTTTGCCGTCTAAAGAAGAACGGCCCTCCAGAAGGGGAGAAACCGCAAACGTACCGCTTCTTGCCGTCCTCCTCACAAGACTCTTTTCTTCGAGGAGATCATAGGCCGCAACAACCGTACAACGGCTTATCCGGAGCATTCTGGCAAGCTCCCGCGTCCCCGGAAGCCGTTCTCCCGAGGCGATGCTGCCCGTTCGTATCATCTTCTCCAGATGATCGGCGAGCTGACGGTAGAGTACCCCTTCAGAGTAGTTCAACGGTATTTCCAGCAGCAAAACACTCTCTCCTTTCCATCAGCGCCGGTTCATCTGGTACAATACGTCGGGAGAAAAACAAAGAAAGGAGCCGTTTGCGATGGAACGTCCGCATTTTTCCACGACACACGATATCATAGTTTTCGATGTCGACGGCGTGCTTGTCGATACATCACGGTCATATTACGAGGTGATCGTCCAGGCTCTTCATTGGGCATGGACATCGCTCATCAATGGAGTTGTCGACTGCGAAGGGTTTTCCGAACGCCACTTCGCAACGACCAAGACGCACCCCGCATTCAACGACGACTACGACATCGCCTGGGCAATCATCAACTGCGCTGCAACGGCACGTACTCCTTCTCTATCGAAGAGTCTCCCCGGTCCGGAAGAATGGAGAACCCTGCTTGACGGTTGCAAAGAACCGGACGTCCCTTCCTGGGTACGGCGTACTTTCGGCGAGCATATTCCCAGGGAAACTGTGCGAAAAGCGTGCGAAGAACTTTATTTCGGCGTCACGGAGAACGAGAGACCTACCGCGTTGCTTTCTCCCCGAAACGGACTTTGGGAAAACGAGCGAGCCATGATCTCCGTTCCATGGAGCGGACTGCCTGTTCCCGCAGGAATCTATACGGGACGAACAGCCAAAGAACTGAGCCTGGCCCTCAAGCGCCTTCGCTGGGAGGACTTTCCGGAATCCATGATTATCACATCCGACTCCGGAGTGACAAAACCATCGTCCCTCGGACTCGAGATTCTGTGCAGGACCGCGAACGCATCATTCCCTCTGTTTCTTGGAGATACGGAAAGCGACAGGCAGACAGTTCGCGCGTTCGGGAGAGGGACATTCGCCGCCATCGGTGATTTTCTTCCCGATGCACAGTACGCATTTTCCGGGCCCGACGAGGCTTTAATGTATTTCGGTCTTTTCTCTCCACCAACCACCTAACGGTTGAAGAACGTCACTGTTTTCGCATCATCAACCACCGATAGGCGCCTTCGATATTGCTCCACAGCTCGACGCATAAATCGGTTGCCAAAGTCGCCCCTCTGTTCCATCCAGAAAGACCGATCTCCATGTTCTTAACCGTATCCTGAAGGCTCCATACCGCTCCAGCGGCATTCCCCGGATTCAAGACGGAAATATAGGCCGGAATGTATCCCCTGATTTTATCTCCTGTATTGAGCATAACATCACCATCGGTAGAAACGGCCTCGACCCTGCGGACATCGTCCGGCGTGGGAATACCGAACTTCCCCTTGAAACGGAAGAACTTAAGGCCTTCGTACTCTTTCTTGTTCGGCAGGGAAAACGACTCCCCCAGCAGCGGCGTAACTCCTCCATTGATCAGAACAGCCTTTCGAGCGTGTATAAACGAAGTGAACCATTCCCGAACACCGGACTTGCCCAATAACCGTTCCGCGCAAAGAAATCCCGGAC
>WPCG01173609.1_pt1 | contig 16077 bp, 16 predicted proteins | sample 5403311 | NCBI WGS metagenome assembly WPCG01 (sample SAMN12869467, study PRJNA574797) | sludge metagenome | isolation source: wastewater treatment of Control | place: China:Beijing | collected 2019-05-17 | reverse complement strand
GTCCGCCCTTGTGGCACTGCGGCATGGACTTCCCCCGACAACCGGTATATGCTTGCCCGCCTTGTCGGCAAGGCTGCACACCGACAACCCCGCGCCCGTAGCTCAGCTGGATAGAGTACTGCCCTCCGAAGGCAGGGGTCGTGCGTTCGAATCGCGCCGGGCGCGCCAGATACATCAATGGGTCAGATCCTCACGGGTCTGGCCCGTTTTCTTTTGTGCCTACCTTGTGATCAAACCGTGGCCACGTTGTGCCTTAAGGAGCCACTGATTAAATCCGTTTGCTCTGAGCTTGTCGATTGGTAATCATAATCGAATCAGCCACTTAGCCATGATAGTTCCAAACGTCGGGGAAAAGATCAGTGTTTCCTTAAGCTGTTCTGGATGAGTCAGGCTGCCGGCCGCGTCCACAAGCAGTTCGCCGCGCGCGCCTCAAACCGCTATTTCCATCTTGTCGTTTTTGTTCGGCCATTCCCGGTAGGGGCTTTCGCCGGTTTTCAACTCGGTGGCAACAGAAACGAGCAGCTCGCTCAGATCGTCTCCTCTGAGGACACATTCCCAGATTACGAGTACCCGCCAGCCTGATTGCTGCAGCAGGGCTAACTGCCTTCTGTCACGCTCGACGTTTGCCGTGAACTTGTCGCGCCACTTCAGACTGTTCGTCGATGGGGTGTACGCCAACCGGCACGAGTCGTGCCGGTGCCAGAAACAGCCATGTACGAAAAGGACTGCCCGGTACTGCGGAAAGACAAGATCGGGACGGCCGGGCAAATCCCGGCCGTACAGCCTGAAACGCATTCCGAGCTGATGCAGACCGCGACGAATCCGCAACTCCGGCCTGGTGTGTTTGCCTCGTATCGAGGCCATGATCTTCGATCGCTTAGCAGGGTCGACGATATCGACCATTCCTGGTAACCTGGCATGATGGAGAAAGAAATATCAGGGTTGGCCGAGCCACCCAAGCAAGCTATCAGCATCGTAGACCTTTTCGCAGGCCCCGGGGGGCTTGGCGAGGGCTTCTCTGCGCATCGCTCGTTTCAGATTGCCGTGTCTGCAGAGATGGAACCATCCGCTCACGCTACGCTTCGCCTTCGCGCCTTTTACCGGAATCTGAAACGGATCGGCGATGCTGCTTTAGCGCCTTACTTTGAGTTGTGCAACGATCAGCATTCCGTGCCGACGAGCAGCGAACCTCTCGAGCACTGGGATGCCCAGACGAGGACCGCATGGAATGACGCCTGTGGTGAGGCTCTTCGTCTGACTTTGGGGGAGGGCGAGAGTAATGCCCGGCTGGACAAGGCGATCAGGGCCAGCAAGATTGGCCCTGAGGCGCCTTGGGTACTGATCGGGGGGCCGCCGTGCCAAGCGTATTCACTGGTAGGTCGTTCCCGTAACAAGGGCAAGGTTGACTACAGAGCAGAAGATGACCATCGCCACTTCCTTTACAAGGAGTACCTGAGAATCATCGTGGAGAACAGGCCTCCTGTTTTCATCATGGAGAACGTCAAGGGTATTCTGTCTTCCACAGTGGGAGGGCAGCAGATATTCCACAGCATCCTGAAGGATCTGGCCGGCTGTGGGTATCGGATTTACTCTCTGGTTACCGGCACCTGCTTTCGCCGAGGGGAAGATCCGGACGGCGTAGACGTTCGAGATTTCATCGTGCGTGCCGAGCGCTACGGAATTCCGCAAGCAAGACACCGTGTCATCCTTCTGGGGGTACGCGAGGACGTCTGCCATGCGAAAGGGGTTGGCTGGAGTCCCTCCGTACTTCAGGAGTCACCTCATGTGTCAGTCCATGAGGCTATTGGAGATCTGCCTGCTCTTCGTAGCCGGATCTCACGCGGCAAGGATGACGAGAAGCGGTGGGCGTTACTTCTTGCCAAGCACTGCCGCGAACTGGCAGAGCAGGCCAGATTGAGGAAACACGGATTGTGCAAAGTAGCGGAAGTGCTCGACGCTGTTTCAGAAAAAGCCGGCCTTCATGCAAATGCAGATGCGGCTTCAGTGCGATACAAACCTCCCCGGCGTTGTCCCGAAGCACTTTCAGCGTGGTATGCACCCAAAGGGGTGGCCAAGCAGCTGTGCCATTTTTTGAATCACGAAGCACGTGGTCACATGGAAAGTGATCTTAGGCGATACTTGTACGCAGCGGCCTTTGCCGAGGCTACGGGTGTATCGCCCAAGGGGCACCAGGACTTTGCCCTGAAAGGGCTTGCTCCGGATCATGAAAACTGGGAAAGCGGGAAGTTTGCCGATCGCTTCCGGGTTCAGCTCAGGCAACGGCCTTCTACTACGGTAACCAGCCACATTGCCAAGGACGGACATTACTTCATACACTATGATCCGGCCCAATGTCGCAGTCTGACCGTTCGTGAAGCTGCCCGCCTTCAGACCTTCCCGGATGATTACTTCTTTCAGGGAAACAGAACGCAACAGTATCACCAAGTCGGAAACGCCGTTCCACCTTTCCTTGCGTGGAAGATTGCAGTCATCGTGAACGAGATCCTTGATGAAGGGGGGCTTCAAAAGACTACGCAGATATCTGCGTGATCGACTTTCATTCCGCGAAAGCCTGCTTGTGAAGACCCGTGTTCTCGTTGGGTTAAATCTTCTCAGGTGTATGGGCGCCTATCTGATCAGCCAGATTGGCCGAGAGCACTCCTTTCTCCTTCAGCCGTTCCAGAACGCTAATCGCGTGCCCAGACTGTTTTTCGGTCGGTATCTGCCGAGGGAGTGACGCGCACACCTTCAGGATCTGTGCATCCTTGGGCGTAAGTTCGCGCGCCTCGTTTCCTTGCTCCAGCACCTTTTGCCAGAAAGACGATCCGAGTTTCACCACTAACGATTGGGCTTCGATTCCGGCAACCTCACGCTGCTTCTCCTTGGCGTCGTGTTCGTTCTTCTTCGCAGTTTCCTTCAACGTCAGACAGCTCTCGAACTCCTTGCCATAATCCAGCTTCCGAGCTTGAAGCGCGCTCCAGCAAGCCTGTTGTTTTGCCCACTCCGAGAGGTTTCGGACGCCTGCGACCGGTTGCGTAATGACTTCCTGAGCCTTCTCTGCAGCCACCAGAAGGGCTCGAACCAAGGCGTCGGAGAGCACCTGCCGTTTCGCGATGGTGTCGAGATCGAGCACTTCAGTGGCTTGGTTCGCATCATGGAAGACTTTTGCCATTGCGTAGGTTACGACGTTGGCGCGGTAGCCTCCTTCGTACCAAGGCTGTTTTGGAATTGCGTTCTCGAGTTTGCGGAAGATGATGGCCTTTGCGATCAGTCTGCGATACCAGAGCTCGTCATACTTTCCCTCATTCCTTGCCCATGTCTCGCCAATCTCCTTGGCGAAGTGGGCGAAGTTCTTCTGAGCGCCGCGCGAGACAATGTAGGGAAGACCGGCAGCCGAGTTCTCGAACTTGGCGAGATCGGTCTTGCTGAAGAGCTGTGCCTTCGGGAATTCAAGATCGAACTTCTTCTGGCTGCTGCCCGTACGTTTTCCACGCTCATTGATATACTGCCCGCGCGAACGCTCGTAGAACCACTTGCTTTCGTGCCGCTCTCCCTCACGCGCGGCAAACATCACGCTGCGAGAGAACTGCTCTATCCGGATGTGGAAGGGGTGGTTCGAGAAAAAGTCGGCGGCGTTGACCTTGTTCTGGGTGTTCGCATACTCCGAGATCTTCGGCACGACATCCTCCGAGCGATCGGGCGGTACGATCGTCAGCTTCATCTGTACGAAGACGCTCTCCAGCTGGTCCTGCGCGGATCTCAGCGCAGCATGGATCGACCCGGTCGTTTGGGCTCCATTGACGATCTGCAGATTGCTAATCGACGAGATTGCCAGACCCGAACCCGTCTGGACGCAATGCACCTGCTCGGCTGTTGCCGACAATCCGTTGTTGTAAGGAAAGAAGAGTTCCGGCTCTTCCCTGATCGTCTTCTGGATGCCCTTGTTGGTCTTGGCTCTGGCCTGTAGGAAAGTGCGGACATTTGCCTCAAGAAGGCGGGCACCCCAGCGATCATAGATGGCGGCCAGCTGCTGACCGGGCATGATCAACAGATAGCTTTCCAGCGCCGCACCAGTCTGTGAGGCCTTGAGCGCTGGGAGCGCAGCGCCGAAGTCATTCAAGAAGTCAATGATCATGTCCTCACGGGCCTGCCCGGAGCGATCGAACCGCTCAAACCTGGCCAGATCCCAGACAGACCAGGTTACCGGTACATCATTCAGATCCATCAGTTTCACAGCGTCATCACGCCCGACGTACTGACGGTTTGACACGAGGATCAGCTTAACCTTGGTGACTTGCGACCACGTCGCGATGATCAGGTCGGAAACCTGAAATGCTGGATTCACCTCGTTCAGGGCGTCGCGAAACTCTTCTGTGCGGGCCTTCTTCAGGAAACGGATGAGTGGATTGAGAATGGGCGGGACATCAGCCTTACTGAAGGTCTGAAGCTCATTGCCGTCAGCAAAGTCACAGACGATGAGACCAAGAACTCCTTCGCTGTCTCGCGGGTCACCGGCGTATCCGTCGATCCTAAGCGGGAGGCCTTCGCCGGACTCGTAGAAAGCACGGTCGGCCGTTTCAAGCTCGCCGGCCTCCATCAGTCGTGCGGTCATCTGGTCGAAGAATGCTTCGACCATCAGCACGCCGCTGGCGTCTGCCTCGCGACGAATGTCACTCATCAGGTTCTGGTGATACTCATGAAGCTCACTCACGGCTGATGGCCCTCCAAGAGATTTGCATGCACGGTGTTCCAGTCTGTCCTGAAGGGTGTGCAAGCCGAAAGAGAAAGCGCGTAGGTCACACCCGAGATTCCGAGCGGCACTGGGGCGGTCATTCTTGGAAACTCGCTCGCGACGGAATAGAACTCCGGAGGCGAGACGATCCAGCGCCAAGGCGAATAGTCGTGCAGCGCATCGTAGCCTGCATCGGCAAGGTGCAGGTCCCAGTCCATTATTGCTGATGGCTCAGTTCGTTCTAGAAGCTCTGTCACCTCATCTACACATTCCGTCAGTGTCCGGCCATGGGGTGGCTGGACCTTGTCTACAGCGAGTACTCCCAGCCAGAGACGACGGCCTGGCACATCGGCAAGCTGGTGCTCACTGGCAATCTTCACGAACGGCTGTGAGGCGCCTCGCCTTGCCTTGACCTCAATGCAGTCTGCCTTGAGCTCGAAGTCCTTCGGTGCCCCGGAGGGGCCTGTCCAAGCTCCAAGAGCCGCTTTTGCACCTAGGTTGGCGATCAGGAGCTTGAGAACCTCAACTTCACCGATCAGGCCTTTCTGTGCCTCTTCTGTGAGCGCTTCGATTCTCCCGCCACGCAGCAGATAGTGCCAACGGAACGTCCGCCCGACGGCTCTTTCCAGCGCTTCGGTCTCGGAGTCTGCGAGCTCGCCCGCTGCAATGACGTCACGACAGAGGGTCTCGAAGAGCTCGATCTGTGCACTGTCCTTGAGCCGCACGTACAGGATCGGTCCGCCGGGAAGGGTCTGGAACCTGATTTCCAGATTTCTCAATTTGGGCAGATCGGGAGTAGGGTCAGGAAGACTGGACAACTGCAGAACCAGTGCAACGTCTGCGCGTGGCATCACCGCCCAGAACCAGTTCCATCGCGCAGATGCATCGACGCGCCGCGTATCCACCTTTCCGGTCTCGAGACCGGACCATGGCGTGTCATTCGGTATCACCCAGTGCCTCCTCCTCGACTTCCTCATCGCCGAACATCTCCCGCATGCGGATCGTGTTGACGATGTACTCCACGGTGCCACCACTGATCTGGCTGGATGGGAACGAAAGCCCCCACGCCAGGACATCATTTCCGAAAGCGACTTGACCGTCTTTGTCGATCAGTTTCGGGCGAACCAATCGCAGTATCATCAGAGGCTTTCGCCCCGGTACGGTTCTGTAAACCTTCGGTGGGAAAGTCTTTGGCAGTCCCTTGTCCGCCCTCTTCTGGCGGTAGACTTCAACAGCTTCGGCAATCTGTGCGTCGGTAAGACCTTCACGCTCATCCTCGGCAGAGCCCACGCGGCGGCTTGTTCCGCTGATCGTAATGACGCCTTTTGCGAAATCGCTTGGATCGACCGATCGCTCATAGGGAACGAGCTTCAAAAACCCGAGACCCTTTGTTTCACCCCCCGTGGCCGTCGAACTGGCAATGAACACATCCCACAGTTTCAGCTCGCTGTCCGCACGAGCAGCGATATAGTCGCGGATGAGCTTCGGGTCGGTCAGGAGGTCGGCAGGAACATTTGATGGATCGGTGCGATACGCGCTGAGGAATCTGTCTATGTGCTCTACCTTCACGCCCTTGGCAAGATATCCCCGCGACCGCCGCTCGAACTTCCCCCCGTCCGACCGAATGGCATCGAGCAGTGCCACGCCTGCTTGCAAGTTGCGGCCCAATTGCGCCCCGTCCGCGACGATACGGGTGGTCTCGATGAGTTTTTCTTCCAAGCTGACCTTCATGGGGAACTCCTTACCGGTCCCCATCTTGTTTCGTGCGGTTACGATCAGGGATTCCGGATGGCTTCGAACTGCCAGTCCGAACTGTTCCGGCGTAGCATTCGCCAATTCCATGCGTTTCAATTGGGTCTGCAGGTCGTCCATCGCTTCGTGGATGTGGGCATACCAGCCCACACCATTCGCGGGGATCCACACGCGGCACAGGTCTTCATACCCCGGCCGATAGCCGAACCAGCGCCCCATCTGCATGAGGGTGTCGTACATCATGGAATTCCGCAGGAAGTAACTGACCGTGAGTCCTTCCAGCGTAAGTCCTCGTGAAAGCGAGAAACCGCCTACAGCTATGACGGTCACTCCATGTTCGCCTCCCCAGTCATAGTTGAGCGGCTGCGAGCGCTTCGAAGCGTTGACTTCGACGACCTTTGCCGCAACCAGGACCTCGTGCAGTCTGGGCTGCACATCAGACCATTCGGCATCCTCTACATCTGCATATTCTGCTTCCCAGACCTCGTGGAGTGCCGCGATCTCCGGATTACGCAGTGCCCCCAGGCCCTTGCCTCCATCTACCACAACCGCATCCCTGATCTGGCTGACGACATCGGCCACCTTTGACCGCAGGCGTCCCTGAACGTCGGTGAAGCGTGATGCATTGATCAGCATCGAGGCATGTGACGCTTGCTGACCACGAGCATTGCGGATTGCCCGGGCGACGATGAAGGCCCGTACGGCATTCGCAAGGCTATCTGGCAGCACATCGACCGGATGATCGATCTTGTGCCTCATCGGCAGAATGTCCTCGTTGTCATCGATCAGGCGAACGTGGCGGTCGCGGGCGTCGAGGAACACCTTCTGAGCGCCGAAGTAGTTCGACGGCGCGTCGAGGCCGATGATGAAATGCCGTGGGAAGAGATCTTGCTTGAGCGCCTCGTCGTCGGTGTCCGGGTCAATGAATATGTTGGCGAAAGGGGTAGCCGTGTAGCCGACGTAGCAACTACGGTGGAACAGTGAGAGCAGTTCGCGGATCTGGCCGTTGATGCGGGTCACATCGTCGCGGGAATAGGCGGTGTTTATGGATGCGTTGTCGGCCTCGTCATCGATCAGCAGCATCGGCTGGCTGACCATCTGGGATCCTTGATGAACGGAATGCTCTTTCAGCCATTCCAGCAGGTTTCTAAGAGTGCTGGAGTTCTTCTTGATGACCAGAACGACGGGAACGTTGTATTGCCCGATCTGGGAGGTGTTTGTCGTCGCGGTCGCCTTGTTGAAGTCGCGCAGGGTGTTGGTCAGCGAAACCGGGAACTCGCGCTGGTCGAACTGACCCACGCCAATGATCTTCTGACGTTGTGCCTTGTTGGCATGAGCAAGACGTCCTGTATCACGGCCGATGAACCCTTCGTCAATTCGTGCCTGAGTCTGGTTGCGCAGGTTGTTGTGGATGCCTGCGATTACCACGATCAGGCGATAGCCGGCATCGGCAGCCTTGCAAATCAGGCCGGTGTAGTTCGCGGTCTTGCCGCTCTGTACATGACCTACAACCATCCCACGGCGGCTCCAGGGAGTCATGTTCCTAGGATCACCGAGGCGGTCCAGCACACGGTCAGTCACTTCGTCAGTCGCGTCGATTACCGATTTCGGCAGTCCCTTGAGGTTCAGGAGTTTCCGGTAGCGGCCCCAGTAGAAATCCCTGATTTCACCATTGATCCGCGCATCATGGAGCCACGGACGGAAGTCCTCGGCATCGACGACAGCCCCAAGGCCCATGCTGATGCCGTACTTTTCCTCGATCAGCCGAGCGAGCTCTTCCGCGTCAGCGTCACTAACCATTGCCGCGAACATTTGGGTGTCGCGCAGCTGCCGGATGATGGTCCGGATCGACTCGCCCGTATGAGGGCCTTTTTGCGATGCCATGTACATCGCTGTCATGCCTTCGAGGCTGTTCAGGAGGGGATTCAATTGTTCTCCTTCATTTCCATCGTCTCTGCAATGATCCGCTGAGTGTCATCCCAAGCTGAGCGGAATGGATCTACATCCTTCATCAGCGATACGATTTCCTTTATGTCCTTCTTGGCATCCGTGAGGACAGACAGGGTCGCCTTGACGGCTTGGGTAAGCGTATCCTCATCAATACGGTCAGGAACGATCAGTTCGGCCGCTCCCGCCATGTCTGCATGTAGGGATTCGACGGGCAGCGAGGCTCCTATGAGGGCAATGCAGTTGAAGAAACCACGCTGCAGCTCGGGGGGCAGACTCTTGGCAAAGTCCGAGAACGCAGGATGATCGATGTTTGGCCGATAGCGGATCTGCCCGTCCGTCTGGATGCGGCTCCACATGGGCAACCGCTCGTGGTCAACGAGCTTCTGTCCGCGCCTGAGATAGGTTCGCTTCGAGCCATCATGAATGCGCTCGATGACCTTTCTGAGGCGGTCACGGACGACCGCGGGTAACTGAGCAGTGGATTTCTTGACGTCGATTTTCCAGTCGGCGTCCATGCTGTTTGGAATATCGATCCTGACTCGGGAGAGCTTGGTCAGTTCGGACTGTCGGCAGAGTCCGAACCACGTTCCATGAAGGATAAGTCGCTTGCCTCGGTAGAGATAGAACCCCTGAGATTTCAGGTGGCCTTCAGGCCCGCCGATGTCTTCCCAGTCGGTCTTGCTCATCTGCTTGTGGTGAGGAAGCGTGAAGCTCTGGATTACTACGTCACTGCCATTCAGAGTAAGCCGTTCTTCTGGGTCGGAAATCGTCGCAGGGTTCTTTCTCGCAAAAGGATCGAGTGGCAGAATTTTACGGCCGTTCAGAAGGATACTGAGCTGCTCCGTGTTCTCTGTAAAACGATGAAAGACCAAGCGCAGATGCCTCTCCGTTTCAGCAATTCTCTGGTTGATGATTTGGGTGCGCCGGGCGGCGTTGTGTGAAATGCCGCCGGTCAGCCGATCAAGCTTCTGCCAGAGCACCAGCGTACCGACGGCACCAAGCTCATCTAGGCCGGGAGTTCCGCTAACGTTATCAGGTAACAGCACAACCCATTCATTACGCGCCGCAACGTCATCGAGATCCCAGACTGCGGCAGAGGTCTTACCGTCTTTGCGGGAGACGACTGTCAGTCGGCGGCATTGAGAAAAACTGGCGCTCTTCAGACCGAGTCCGAATCTGCCGAGGTCGGGCTCGTCACGTGCTGCGAGTGGATTCCGGCTGCCTGGACGCATGGCGGCAATAAGCTCGCTTTCCGACATGCCTTTGCCGTCATCAACGATTGCGATGAATGGATCGTCAACGCACGCTTCGGTGATGATGCGAATCTCCTTCGCGCCTGCCGTGATCGAGTTGTCGATGATGTCGGATATGGCCGTTTCGAGAGAGTATCCAATATCCCTCAGTCCTTCAATCAGGGAGGAGGCATGGGGCGTGGCATCGGCCAGTCTTACTGAGTCGGTCTTTCGATGCATGTACTTTCAAAACATGTCAATGTCGATGGCCTTGAGAGCCACGGTTCTGTTCGGCCAAGCTGGATCTCGAGTTGCGCGTGAGTCAGCTATGCCGTTTGGCATTATGCTTCACAACGGACGCAGCTTGGTGTGACTGATTTAGCGGATTGCCAACTCGTTCGAGATGCTGACACGTGCCCTGCGGAGGGAGTGGATTGGCAGGGGGGCATCGTTGAGAACGGCTTGTCCGCCTTCCATCGGCTCATCCATATTCTGACTCCTATTGCTGCGTGTGACGGTCGATCGTGCGCTGCACAAATGCTCATTCTGGCTGGGGTCAAAGAGAGGCGTGCGCTCCGACCGGGGGCATGCGGCAATGATGCTGTTGGTCTGGCTCGTATGGTGAGCTACTCCGCGGACACAATGGCACCACCTTGACTCGGCACGTGGAGGCCCACCATGTTCGACCTGCCCATGACCCATCATGCTGCCCGCCGCTTGCAGCAGCGCGGCATCCCCGAGGACGTTCTCCCCTTGCTGATGCGCTATGGCGCGCGTGAGTACGACAAGCGCGGCGCGCGCGTGGTGTATCTGACACACAAGGGTCGCCAACGTCTGCTCAGGACGTTGGGAGCCGAAACGTATGGCCGGCTTGAGCCTGCGCTCGACGTGTATGCGGTGGTCGACACCAACGGCGCCGTTCTGACGGTCGGCCATCGCACGCATCGTATCAATCGCAACTGAAGGAGACCCCATCATGCTGGGTGCAGTGATTGGAGACATCGTCGGGTCGGTCTATGAATGGAACAACGTCCGCCGCAAGGATTTCGGCCCACTCTTCCATCCCAAGGCCTTCTTCACTGACGACACCATCTGCACGGTGGCAGTCGCCGATGCCCTGGTCAATGAGCGCCATGCGGGCGAGGCGCTGAAGGATTGGGGGCTGCGCTACTGGGACAACGGCGGCTGGGGGGGGATGTTCTCGCGCTGGCTGCAATCGCCAAGTCTTGAGCCTTACAACAGCTACGGCAATGGCGCGGCCATGCGGGTGTCACCCGCGGGGTTGCTGGCCAGTTCGGTGGAAGAGGTCTCTATCCTCTCCATGCAGGTAACGGAGGTCACCCACAACCACCCCGAAGGCCTGAAAGGGGCGGAAGCCACCGCGCTGGCGATTTTTCTCGCACGCCAGCAAGTCACGCCGCAGAACATCAAGGTGGCCATCACCGAACGCTTCGGCTACGACCTTGAGCGCACGCCAGACGACATCCGGCCGACCTACCGCTTCAACGAAACCTGTCAGGAGACGGTGCCGCAGGCCCTGGTGTGTGCGCTGACCGCCACCGACTTCGAAGACGCCATCCGCAACGCGATCTCCATCGGTGGTGACAGCGACACGGTGGCCGCCATTGCCGGCGGCGTAGCCGAAGCGCTGTTCGGCATACCTGACGAAATTGCCGACCGCGGCTGGACCTATCTGCACAAAGACATGCGAGAGACGCTGACGCTGCTGTATCAGAAAGCCGGTATGCTTCTGTGATTGCTGGCGAGGGCACGCATGGACCGCACGGAACGCTTCTACCACATCGACCGTTTGCTCAATGAACACCGGGTCGTACCGGTGCAGGTCTTTTTGGACGAGCTGGAGGTGTCGCTGGCCACCTTCAAGCGCGACTTGGAGTACCTGCGCTCGCGCTTTAATGCGCCCATCGTGTGGGATCGTGACGCGGGCGGCTACCGCTTCGACGCGACCACCTGCGGGCCGCGTTATGAACTGCCGGGCCTGTGGTTCAACGCCTCGGAAGTCATCGCACTGCTGACCATGCGGCAGTTGCTGAAGAACCTTGAGCCGGGGCTGCTATCCGGGCATGTCGAGCCGCTCCTAACCCGCCTGCGCGCAATCCTCGGCGAAGGCGAACTGCCCATTGAGGACATCGACAAGCGCATCCGCTTCCACCGCCAGGCCGGTCGTACTCACGACTCTCAGCACTTTGCCCCGATTGCGACTGCCGTGCTGCAGCGTCGCCGACTCACCATCGACCACTATGTGCGTGCACGGGACGAAACTGTCACCCGGGAAGTGTCCCCGCAGCGGCTTACCTTCTACCGCGAGGCTTGGTATCTGGACGCCTGGTGCCATCTGCGCAACGAACTCCGCAGCTTCGCGCTGGATGCCATCCGCAGCGTGACCCTATCGACCGAAGAGGCGAAGGAAGCGAGCGACAAGGACATTGCCCGCGTGCTCGATGGCGGCTACGGCATCTTCTCGGGGAAGCAGGTTGAATGGGCGGAGCTGGAATTCACCACCGAACAGGCGCGCTGGGTGAGCAAGGAGGTGTGGCACCCCGACCAGAAAGGTCTGCTGCTGAAGGACGGCCGGTACCGGCTGAAGGTGCCGTTCAGCAACCCTACCGAGCTGACGATGGACATCATGCGGCATGTGCCAGCGGTGAAGGTGGTATCGCCCTGCTGGTTACGTGACAGTCTGATCCAGAACTTGCGTAAAGGCATTGCTCACATTCAATCGGCCTGACTCGATCGTGTCGGGGGATGTGGTGACTGTAGCACTGCAACGGTCACGTCAAAGATGCGGAGGCTCCGATGTTGCCATCGATGCGCATTCATGATGTTCCCAACCAGGCGCATGCATAGTACGCTCTTGCCCATACCTCATCAGAAGGCCAGAACCATGTCCATTGATCAGTACGCAACGGCGCCAAAAAAGGCCACCAACGTCTCGTTGGCTGAACCCCTCCTTGCAGAAGCAAAGGCATTGCGGATCAATGTTTCACAAGCGGCAGAGGCCGGTTTGGCCAGAGCCGTGGCAGAAAAGCGCGCAGCGCTTTGGGTTGCCGAAAACGCGGAAGCGTTCGAGTGCTGGAATGCCTACGTCGAAAAGAACGGCTTGCCCTTGGCCAAGTACAGGACCTTCTGATGGCGCAATTCACGGTCTACCGAAACCCTGGTCACCTTGGGTATCTGCTCAATGTGCAGGCGGACGTGAATGGCCATTTCGCAACACGCGTGGTGGTTCCACTGTTCCCCGAAGGGGAAATTCCTCACTTCGCGAAAACGCTCAACCCGGTGTTTGAAGTTGAGGGGCATCGCGTGGTGATGATGACCCAAGGCTTGGCCGCTGTTCCGAACCAGTTGCTCAAGCAGCCAGTGGTGTCACTTGAATCCAGGCGCTCGGAAATCGTTGCGGCTTTGGATCTCTTGTTCCAGGGCTTCTGATCCGTCACTGCGCAGGCAACAACGTGTTTGCCTCAAGGCTCGTGTGTCTCGAATAACGGGCAAGGATTCCAACTCAGCTCCTCATCCCAAAGGTGCCAGCCCGCCGCCGCCGTGCCCTCAGTTGGGGGCCTGTTTCGCTTCGTTGCCGCTAAGGTCATCAAGCCATGCAGATATGGCACCGCCCATTCTCATTCGGCGGCCAAGCCGCTTATTCACCCGGCAACGAAATACGCTATTCCGTTCGCCCTGAGCTTGTCGAAGGGCGTTCGTGCCGACTGGGCTTCGACAGGCTCAGCCCGAACGGTATTTGATTGCCGGGTTAATAGCTCACCACTCCGCCCTCGACACCGGGCCCGTCCATTCCGCACACACGCCGCAGCCAGGCGCCGATATCGGCGATCTCCTCAAGGTTCACCGAATGCGGCAGCTCATAGCTTCGCCACTCCGGCGCCATGCCCAGTTGCCTGAGCAGCTCGGCCGCCTGCAGCCCGAGCGTGGGTGAGACGACATCGTCGTCGCTGCCGTGGGCGGCGAAGACCGGGGTGTCGCGGCGTGCCGCCTCGAAGCCTTCGATCAGCAACCGGGGGCTGGGGATGTAGGTCGACAGGGCGACGATGCCGGCCAGCGGGGCCGGGTGGGTGAGTCCGGTCATGTAGGCCACCGCGCCTCCTTGCGAGAAGCCCGCCAGGATGACGCGTTCGCTGGGTATGCCGCGCGCGGCTTCGCGCTCGATCAGCTGGCGGATCAGCGCACGCGATTCGAGCAACCCGGCTTCGTCGATCTGCCGGCTGTCGGGGGCCAGCGAGACGATGTCGTACCAGGCGCGCATGACGTAGCCGCCGTTGCAGGTCACCGCGCGGTAGGGTGCGTGCGGGAAGACGAAGCGCAGCGCCGGGGTGCGGGGCAGGCCCAGTTCGGCGACAATCGGTTCGAAATCGCTGCCATCTGCGCCCAGACCGTGCATCCAGATCACGCTGAAGCGCGGATCGGGGCCGGTTTCCAGCTCGATGGGCGGGGTGTCGAAGAGGGGGAGGTTCAAGCGGCTCACCTTGCAGAAACCGAGCGCCAGGGTGGGGGCGCTCGTCATGGAGGACGGATAACGGATGAATCCAGAACACCTCGAATTGCTGCTGACCCGCGCGATGCCTTTCGGCAAGTACAAGGGCCGGGTGATCGCGGACCTGCCCGGATCTTACCTCGCCTGGTTTGCGCGCAACGGCTTTCCGCCCGGGCAGCTGGGCCAGTTGCTGGCGCTGATGCACGAGCTCGACCACAACAACCTGAGTGGGTTGCTCGATCCGCTGTGCCGGCGAGGTTATTAACTTGAAGTATCCGTTCGTGGTGAGCTTGTCGAACCACAAAATGTTCTTCGACAAGCTCAGGACGAACGGTTTCATCCACCGGGACGCTGCGAGGCATCTGAACGTTAGCCCGACAAGGAAAGACGTCACTCCGTTCGCCCTGAGCCCGGTCGAAGGCACTGCCATCAAGTGCCCTTCGACAGGCGAACGGTGTGGCGTACTACGTTGCCGCGGTAATAACTTAAAGAGTTTTAAGTTAGCCGCAGCTTGCACATAGGCCAATGAATTTGGACGGCTTTACACAACACGAGCCCCTTTGTCACCTCCTCCTTGAGGTAACGGAGCTCTACCGCTTCACTCCGGATCAGGCGCATAAGGCCGTGAAGGCGCTTTGGGACAAGAAACGCATGTCGTCGCGCCCTTACGCTAGCTGCACGATCTGGTTCAGCACCGCGCACGCCTCGCGGAACTGCGCATCCGGCAGTCGCTTCATCGGGTGCTGCGCCGCATCCCGCATCCGCCAGTCGAAGGACTCCGGCTGGTGGCACAGGACGTAGCTGGTCTTGCCGGGGCGGCGCCCGCCCGCTAAGCCGGCCGCAATCGCGAACGGATTGTCGGCGTTGTACTCCGCAGTCGTCATCGGCATGCCGATGACCAGCGATGTGCGGTCATTGAAGGCGCGGGGCGACAGCACCAGAAAGGGATGGCGGTCGCGCATCTGGCGGCCGGCCTGCGGGTTGCAGTCGATCCAGATGATCTCCCCACGGTCCGGCACCCACGGCGCCTTGCCGCGCGTGCTCACCACCGCTCGGCCCCGACGCTCGGGCCGGCCATCGCCTCGCCGCCGTGCCGCGCCGGGTCAAAGCCTGCAAGGCGCTGTTCGAGACTCAGACTCTCCTGCACGATGGGTGTGATCACCACGCGGCCCTCTTCGACGGTGATCCGCACCTGCTGATCGGCATCGAGATGAGCCTCTCGCGCCACTGCGGCGGGCAGGCGCACGCCGAGGCTGTTGCCCCAGTGCTTGATGGCAAGAATGGCTTCGGTCATGGCGTCGCTGCTCCGTGCGTTTAAACGCAGTATAAACGTATCGGCGCCGCAGACCAAGGAAGCGCCGCCGCAGCGCAGGCGTGATCTTCGCAGACGACAGGCAACGTCGTTCGCCCTGAGCGAAGAAAGCCTCATGGCGTTACAGAGCCAACCGAGAGAACCGCCCCACCCGTTCGCCCGTCGAAGGGCGTTTCCTGGCAGTGCCTTCGGACAGGCTTCGAAAAGCTCAGCCCCGACTCCCTTGCGGAGAGGGCGACCCGATCCTGCCCAAGCTCATGCCCGGAAACCCGCCAGCGCTGACCTACCCAAACGGATTGAACTGCTCGCACAGGCGTTTGTAGTCGAAGGCCGCGACCACGGTCTTGCCGGTGCCGGTGGCGGCGACCACGAGGTTGCGGGTACGGTCGTGGCGGCGTTCGGCGGCGAGGCGGTCGAGCATGGCCTGCTGGTAGCTCTTGGGCTGCAGGTCGAACCAGGTGGGGGTGGCGATCGGCTCGGCGCCGCTGCCCTTGGCCTGCTGCAGCGCGCGGCGCAGCTTGTCGCAGTGGCCGTCGTCGCGCGGATCGAAGCGCTGGAATTCGGGATCGTTCCACAGGGTTTCGAAGTGCGC
>WPCG01073024.1_pt1 | contig 16162 bp, 16 predicted proteins | sample 5403311 | NCBI WGS metagenome assembly WPCG01 (sample SAMN12869467, study PRJNA574797) | sludge metagenome | isolation source: wastewater treatment of Control | place: China:Beijing | collected 2019-05-17 | reverse complement strand
TTTTGGTTCTTGTCCATCATGTCTTTTTTGGCATTAAGGCGGTTATAGCGTCGGGGATCCACCTCTTCCCATTCCGAACAGAGAAGTTAAGCCCGATGGCGCCGATGGTACTGCACACCTGTGGGAGAGTAGGTAGCCGCCATCCTTTATAAAATTACCCGGTGGGAGTCAATCCTTGCCGGGTTTTTTTGTGCCCGAAATTTAAAATCAACCGGGCTCGCGCTCAGGTTCCATGATTTTTTAGCTTGTCATGTAAAGAACTGCTGAATTAGTGGGGTAGAATACCTCGAAATAAACTTTTTCCCTCTTTTGCTTGTTTTAGGAGATGGTATAATAATTACATTTGTTATACGAATGTAGAATGTTTTTTTAATTGAATAACCATTATGAAAAAATTATTATTTATTCCCGCGTTGCTAACTATAGCCATTTTATTCACTGCTTGCGGTGGAGACAAAAAACCAGGGGACCTTCCCGGCGAGATAAAAACTTCGGCAGAAAAGACTTTCCCGGAATTGGTTTCCCCTGCAGATGTTGTTCAAACTCGTGAAATTGAGTTTAAATTAGCCGATTTCCCGGGTGTGAGCCAATATAATAAGTGGTTGGTAGGTGCAGATGTCCCCATGTCTTCCTCTACATTTATTGAATTGAAAGGTATCGGTGAAGATGAGGAGGTGGAATTGAAAGATGTCTCTATTTCGTTGGCCAGCACCCCGGCGAGAGAGTTCCCTTTTACTCCCTCTACTACATTAACAGAAAATGAAAAATTTGAAGCAGACAGAACGAATCGTGTGGCATTTTTTCAGGCAGTTATTGATGAGGTACGAATTAAGGGTTCATCAAAAATCGTCTTGAAGTATACTCCCTCTTCGCTTTTAGTTAATCCGGATATAAAGATGACTATGAAAATTGATGCTGAGTTCTTTTTCAATTGACAGTATAAAGATATTTACTCTAAAAAAAGAGACCGGTGCAGTGCGCGACCGGTCTCTTTTTGGTTTGTTCCTGTTCAGTATCCCGTTTTAATTGACCGTGGTGTTGTTTACCACCTCCACGGGCTGTAACGCGTTAAGGCGCTCTACGAGCGTGGGTAGTTCACTTTCTTTGATCTCACCTGTGAGCGTGATCACGCCATCGCGTACCGTGGCGTTTACGCTTTCGTAGCCTTCAAGCGCGGCAGCAAGGCCAGCGTTGATGTTGGCATCTAGGGTTGTATAATCAGGTGCTGGCGGAACCACTTCTAGCTGGTTTATCACCGATCGTACATTTCGTACGCCCGATACGGTCGTCTCGGCGTATGTCTTGGTGGCTTCATCTTTCACGATCCCGGTAAGGGTTGCCACCCTATCTTGAACCGATACCACCACCCCCGCTAGGTCGGGGTTAGCGTTTAGCAACTCTTGCGCGTCGTTCTGGATGTCAGCATCGTTCACGTTATCGCATGCCGCGAACGCGAACAGGAGGGTAGTCGTTAGCAAAATCGTTGATAGTAAACGAATCGTTTTCATAATTTTCTTTTTTATAATTAAACAATTTCGGCCTTCACTTTATAGCCGGTTATATTTAAACGTCATCATTTAAACGTATAAATAATTGGAATGTTTAATCAAAAAGTGAAATTTTAAAAAATCGTCCCTTAGAATATCTGCCTGTATACATGGCAGTATGGTGTTCCCCCCTTGTGGTCGTAATACTGCTGGTGGTACCCCTCGGCTTTCCAGAATGTAGCGGCAGGCTTGAGCATGGTAGCCACCTGGTACCCTTTTTCAGAGAGGATATCGATATACTTTTGGGCAATCTCTCGCTCCTCCGCGCTCGAGAAAAAGATGCAGGAGAGGTATTGCGGCCCGATGTCCGGCCCCTGTCCGTTGGTTTGCGTGAAATCGTGCGTCTCGAAGAAAAGCTTCACCATCTCTTCGTAGGAAGTCGCTCGCGGATCGAACACCACTTCGGTTGTCTCGAGGTGGCCGGTGTTCTTCTGGCACACCTGTTCGTAGGTGGGGTTCTGAACGTGTCCTCCCATGAAGCCGACGGCTGTCTTTTCCACGCCCGGTGCCCTCGTGAAGAAGTACTCCGTACCCCAGAAACAGCCCGAGGCAAAATAAGCAGTAACAACCCCGTCTTTTACTTCGGTCTCCGCCGGCACGAACTTCATCGATACCGAGTTCACGCAGTGCCGGGTTTGCTTGGGAGTAAATCCCTCGCCCAAGAAAACGTGTCCCAGGTGAGCCCCACAATTATTGCAGATGATTTCGGTGCGCCGGCCATCCGCGTCTCGTACCCGTTTTACCGCCCCCTCGATCTCGTCGTCGAAAGAAGGCCACCCGCAGTGTCCATCAAATTTATCCTCGGAGCGGTAGAGTGGGGCATCACATAGCTTGCAGAGGTAAAGGCCCGCGGCTTCGTTATGCAAATACTCACCCGTGAAAGGGACCTCCGTTCCCTTGTTGATAATTACTCTCTTCTCTTCCGGTGTTAAGGCGTTATATCGTACTGTCATTTGTTCTTTCGTTAATGTTACTTGATCTTGTTTAGTCCCTTGCGCGCACATGGTGAAAAACATGGCGGCAAACATTGCTAGCAGGTATGTTCTTCTCATTGTTGCAACTATTTTAAATAAGTACCCGGGGTACCGCGCTCGCCAACGCGAGATGCTTTGTTTCCACCCGTTGTCACCAAGCTGAAACGAAAGCGGTTCCGTTTCAAAGAGAACAGTTTCAACCCCTTTCTCAAAATCAAAGGTAGGAAGATTCCATAAATTTCGTAACTTTGTACACTTAAAAATAGATAAATCAAAAAACTGAAAATCAAGATGGATACGAATTTTTCTTCTTCGCTCCCTTACAAGGTGGCAGACATCACGTTGGCCGATTTCGGGAGGAGAGAGATAGATATTGCCGAGCACGAGATGCCCGGTCTGATGGCGATACGGGAAAAATATGCCGTGGAGAAACCGCTTAAGGGGGCCCGTGTAATGGGTTCGCTGCATATGACGATACAGACAGCGGTTCTGATTGAAACGTTGGTGGAGCTGGGCGCCGATGTGCGGTGGGCAAGCTGCAATATTTTCTCCACGCAGGATCACGCGGCCGCTGCCATCGCGGCTGCCGGGGTGCCGGTATTTGCATGGAAAGGCGAGACGCTGGAAGAGTACTGGTGGTGTACCGAGATGGCCTTGCGGTTTCCCGACAGGAAAGGGCCGCACCTGATCGTGGACGATGGCGGGGATGCCTCGTTACTGGTACACGTGGGGTACCGTGCCGAGGAGGATGCCTCCACGATAGACAGGAAAGGCTCGAATCGCGAAGAGCAGGTGATCTTGGATACCCTGCACCGGATTTTGAAGGAAGACAACCAGCGGTGGCACCGGGCGGTGTCCGAGATGAAGGGGATCTCCGAGGAGACCACCACCGGGGTGCATCGCTTGTACCAGATGATGGAGCGTGGCGAGTTACTTGTTCCCGCTATAAACGTGAACGACTCGGTCACCAAGTCGAAATTCGACAACCTGTACGGCTGTCGCGAGTCCCTCGCGGATGGCATCAAACGGGCGACCGACGTGATGATTGCCGGCAAGGTGGTGGTCGTGCTGGGATATGGCGACGTGGGGAAGGGATGCGCGCAGTCGATGCGTTCCTACGGCGCGCGCGTGATCGTCACCGAGATTGACCCCATCTGTGCATTGCAGGCAGCGATGGAAGGATTCGAGGTAACCACGATGGAAGAGGCGGTGAAAGAGGGCAACATCTTTGTTACCACTACCGGGAACCGCGACGTGATCACGATAGAGCACATGGAGCAGATGAAGGATCAATCCATTGTTTGCAACATTGGCCATTTCGATAATGAAATACAGGTCGATAAACTCGTTGATTTTCCGGGTATCGAACACCTTAATATCAAGCCGCAGGTCGACAAATACACGTTCCCTGCCGGGAACTCCATTTTCTTGCTTGCCGAAGGGCGGTTAGTCAACTTGGGCTGTGCCACCGGACATCCCTCGTTCGTGATGAGTAATTCGTTCACGAATCAAACCCTCGCGCAGATCGAACTCTGGAAAAAGGAATACGCCATAGGAGTCTATCGCCTTCCAAAACAGCTGGACGAGGAGGTTGCCCGCTTGCACTTGGAACAGATTGGCGTGAAGCTGACTACTCTCTCGCCCGGGCAGGCGGAGTATATAGGTGTGTCGGTGAGCGGGCCGTTCAAGCCCGAGCATTACCGCTATTAAGTAATAACGGACAATCCTGCTTCTATCTCTTCAAAGCGAATACTTGCCGTTAGCGGATGTGCTTTAGTCCTGCTCTTGAATGAAAAGGGCAGCATGCTTATTTTTTCTACTTATGGGAAGGATATAGTAACTAAAGACTTAACCGAAACCGGCTAAAATCGCGGGTTTTTTCTCGGGTTAACACTTGCATAATTAAAATAAACCGTTTATCTTTGCACTCGCTTTTGGAAGAAAGCATCAGGTCGATTCGCTAGCTCAGCTGGTAGAGCACATCCCTTTTAAGGATGGGGTCCTGGGTTCGAGCCCCAGGCGAATCACGAGCCGAGCATCGGCTGTCAAGCGGTTCACGAGAGTGGATCGCTTTTTTTCTTTTCTACCCAATCTTACAGAAATTGTCAGGTTTGAGGCTAATTTCTCCATTAATACAGGGTTACGGACAGATTTTATGTTTATTCATTCAAAAAACTGTCCAAATTCCAGGCTGGGATATGCTCAATTCCTTCATTTGTAGGGATTTTGTAATCATCCATGCTTATCACGTACTTGTCAAAGTTGTCCTCTATAAGTTTTAATGAACGGTATTCCCTTTCAATAGTTTGTTCTTCTGTTAGTTGCAATGTGACTTGCATGTAAATTCTTCGGTCCCCTTTTATCGCCACAAAGTCAATCTCCGTGTTTTTTATCATTCCCACGTAAACTTGATAACCGGCACGTCGCAAACTTAAATAGACGGCATTAGAAATTATACTTTCTTATGGAGTTGATTTTTTCAATCATAGTTGAATATTTCTCGCAAATGTAATTATTTTCAAACACATTTGAAAATATCAACGAGTTTTTATTTAATAATATGGCATAATTGGTTGAACTTGTTCATCGCATTGGTTTCACTATTATATTCAGTATCAATGTTAATACAGGTTTTCATCATATATTGAAGAGATCTTTGAGGTGGAGTGAACTTGTATTTTATCATATGAACAAAGTATAGATAAAACTGTATTATTATTTTTATTTTGTTTATATTATAGTTTTATCTATATTTGTATGATAAACGATGTAAGTTATGTATAGCGAATTATACGAGAAATCAGGAAGTGATATCATCAGGGAGCTCGGGAAGAAGTATAGCGACTATCGAAAAAGGATGGGATATACTCAAAAGGAAGTTTCGGAGAAATCCGGTTTGAGCATATTTACCATCAGTTCTTTCGAGAACGGCTCCTCCACCGGACTCACGTTGGCTTCATTTACCAAGTTGCTTCGGGCAATTGACAGTCTGGATGAAATCGAGAAACTGTTACCGGAATTGCCTGAGAGTCCACGGGCATTATTTAAAAAACAGAGTAGAAAGTAGGCTATGGAGACAAATGTAGTAAAAGTAAAATTATGGGGAATGGATGTCGCCTATCTTTCATGGGACAAAAAAGCGGGGGTTGCTGTTTTTGAATACGATCCTTCATTTCTTGAACAAGGAATTGATATAGCACCATTAACCATGTCTATATATTCACCCCGAAGTCAAAAACAAATTCCATGGACAGGCAACAAAGATAAGTTGTATCAAGGACTTCCCCCGATGATCGCAGATTCTTTACCTGACAAATGGGGAAACTCTCTATTCCAGGCATGGTTACGTGATAATAATATTTCAACCAAGAAAACAAACCCGGTGGATCACCTCTCATTTATCGGCAGTCGGGCAATAGGAGCGTTAGAGTATGAGCCTGCACAAAAACTTGGTGACAATTCTGCTTTTTCGGTTGATGTACAAAGATTATATGAATTTGCAAAACAGGTGTTGAATGAACGGGAAACCACCGTGTTGAGTCAAGAGAATTCTATTCTGTGGCAGGATCTGGTGAAAATAAGTTCTTCTCCCGGCGGTAAACGGCCAAAGGCAATTGTCGCTTTGAATAAAGACACGGGAGATGTTATATCAGGTCAAGGGTTGATACCTGAAGGATTTCAGCACTATATTCTTAAATATGACGATAACTCGGTTTACCCCTTTGCTAAGTTGGAATATATCTATTATAAAATGGCATTAGACGGGGGAATTGATATGATGCCGTCAGAGTTACGAACATGCGAGGGTATAACGCATTTCCTTACTCAAAGATTCGACCGTGATGGAAATGATAAAATACATCTGCAAACATTAGCCGCGATGTCTCCCGAAAGTGACAATTACGAGGATATTTTTGCAGTAATCAGACGGCTAAATCTGCCGTACGAAGATAGTAAACAACAATATCTGAGAATGGTATTTAATGTTATTGCTCGTAACGTGGATGACCACTCTAAGAACTTTTCGTTTTGCATGAATCATGAAGGTGTTTGGCGGCTATCACCGGCATACGATTTGACTTATAGTGTCGATTTAGCTGCTCCTGCATATTCCAACAGGCATTCATTGACCGTGAACGGTAAAAATGAGGGTATCACCCGCGGAGATTTAGAAACAGTTGCCCTGAATAACGATATTCAGGATTACAAATCACTAATTGATATGGTTGCAAACGGCATTGCCAAATTTGAAACCTATGCAATGGAGTTAGGTATTGATGAAGAGTTAATTAGAAATATCAAGACTGATTTTATTAATGTATAACTTGGTGCAAGGCGCAAGCATCTATATATAGATAGACTTGCACCTTGCACCAAGTTTAAAACACCCTGTCATCATAACTATGTAGGGTTTTCAACTCCTGTTTCTTGTTAAAAATAGGTGCGGATAAATTTTGATGAACGTGAACTTATGGCTATCTTTGCACCCGCTAATGCGAATTTTATTCATTTAAAGAATTACTAAATGGCAACAAAATTACGTTTACAGAGGAGAGGTCGTAAGAATTACCCTTTCTACCAGATTATTGTTGCAGATAGCAGAGCACCACGAGATGGAAAGTACATTGAGAGGATAGGTTCATACAATCCGAACACACATCCTGCTACGATCACTTTAGATTTCGAAAGAGCTTTGTATTGGCTGCAAACAGGGGCACAGCCCACTGACACCGTTCGAAATATTTTGTCGAACGAAGGTGTATTATTGAAAAAGCATCTTTTAGGGGGTGTAGCGAAAGGCGCATTTGATGAAGCTGAAGCTGAGAAAAGATTTGAGGCTTGGAAATCCGAGAAACTGTCAGAGGTACGGTCTATCAAATCGCGAGACGAGGAGAAGCAACGTGCAGAAGAGAAGGCACGCTTAGCGGCAGAGGTTGAAGTGAACAAGGCAAAGAGTGAAGCCCTTGCCAAGAAACGGGCCGAAGAGGAAGCCACGAATGCACCGGAACCGGTGGCCGAGGAAGCTCCCGAGGTAGAAACCCCGGAAGTTGAGGAGGTAGCTGAGCCAGTAGCGGAAGAGGTATCCGAGCCGGTAACAGAAGAAACATCTGAGCCAGTAGCGGAGACGCCGGCTAAGGAAGAAGCTCCTGTTGTTGAAGAGAAGGTTGAACCTGCAGCTGAAGAGAAGGCTGAACCTGCAGCTGAAGAAGTATCGGCGGAAGAGAAACCCGCTGCTGTGGAAGAAAAAGCAGAGGAAGCTCCAGTGGCTGAAGAAAAACCGGCTGAAGAGGAAAAGCCAGTTTCAGAAGAGACGAAAGACGAAAGCGCCGAGTAAGAGAAGGGCGTTTACAGATATAGCAAGAGGGTGTTTCACGGTTGTGATTCACCCTCTGCTAATTTTGGGGATATTTTACTCGCTGAGGATATTCCAGAAGCTTTCAGGAAGGTGGATGTTTGGGATATCCTTGGCCTGCGCAAACAGGGGAGCGATCTCGCTGTCGTGGAAACCCGCGATCCCGCAGCCCACGCGTGTTACTAGGAAAATAAGTTCAGGATGGGACATCGCGAAGTCAATGAACTCACCCACGTGGGATTGAATCTCCTCCACGCCCCCGTGCATGGTAGGGATGCCATACGATTGTCCCTGTAATCCGGTTCCTTGGCCCCATATCGCGCCAAATTTTTCGCGCGCGGTCCGGGCGGCTCCTCCCCCGTGCCCACCTTCCAGGTTACTACCAAACACGAATATCTCGTTTTCTTTCAAATCGGAAATATAATCGGGTGTAACTCGTTTATTCATACTCATAACGCGCGCGAATTAAAAAGTAAATAACAACTCTACCGTTATCTTATCGGAATCCATCTCATCGTTCGCGAAGATAGGCAATGTATTCTTCACGAAATACCATTCATAGTCGACCCGAAGCACCGATGAAAAACGTTCTTGATCAAACCCGAGTCCGATGCCGGCTGTTAACCTTTTCACGTCGAACCCATCTCCTCCCGATGTTTCATCGATCGCGTCCCACCTCAGGGCTGGCTGCACGTATTCAAAGAACTTTGTTTTGATGGGTAGCACATACGCTCCTTGTATATAGTAGGCGAGCAGGTCGCTGTTGTTTTCGGTCCGGCTATCTTTTTTCATTACCTCCGTTTCCACTTTCCAATTATCGCTTTGGTAACGGAGGTCGGCACCGTAGAACAAGAAATGGGTTGTCTCATCGTTGGGGTAGTTATAGGCTTTGGTGGAAAACCGCAGGCCTTGCATGCTCCCGACCGTGAGTCGACCGCCGTAGGACATATCTTTTTTCCATACCGGATTATTGATCGCGTTCCCGTTGTACAGGCCAAATTCTAGTCGAGTAGGAACCGTGCCCAGGCCAAAATCGTATCGTGTTAGTATACCCAAGTCCCTGGTGCTTATAAAATATTTCCCCAAGAAGGCACGGTTGGCAAACATCATCTCGTTGGGGCTCACGATGTAGGAGTTAAACAGCGGGATACTGGTCTGTCCCAACGTGAAGGAAAGCCCTTTCACGGGCTTCAGGGTACCACTCAAATCCAGTACTTTGAACTCTCCCTCGTCGCTTAATTCCACCTGCACCCGGTAAGCGTAGATACTTTGGATATCCCCGGAGATGCCCACGCGTGAATTCCTAACCGAGAAGCGAGACATCCTGGTATCGGAAGCGTGTTCAAATTTATTCTTTAACGTACCATCTACTTTGATGGTATACGAAGCTGTTGAGTCACTCTCTTGGCTATGGGCCGTGGAGAAAATAAAAGCAAATAAGAGAAGAAGTGTAAAACGTAAAAATTTTGTTTGCATCAAAATAGGTGATATAGTTTGTTGTTTGATTTCTTATCGGTCGTCAATTTACAAAAAATTGTTCAAACCCGGGAGAGTATTCCACCCCGTAACTCCCTTCGCCATTCTCGTAAATAAAATAATAGTATAGCCCCGGCAGTTGATTGGCCACTTTTATTGATTGCTCCAATCCCATGGTCATGAAGGCCGTGGCATACGCGTCGGCAGTCATGCAATCATCGGCAATGACGGTTGCTCCCAGGATATTTTGTCGCGAGGGATACCCGGTATGAGGGTCGATCGTGTGGGCGTATTTTTTCCCCTCCTTGATATAGAAATTGCGATAGTTGCCCGACGTGGCGAGCGATTTATCGCAGAGTGACAGGATCACTTGCAGGTCGTGGATCATGCCGGTGTCGTCGTCGATTGGTTTATCGATCCCGATACGCCAACATGTTCCTTTGTCGTTCACCCCCTTTGCCGAGATCTCCCCGCCAATTTCCACCATGTAATGTTCAACTCCATGCCGCTCAAGGAGGTCGGCGATGACATCGCACGCGTATCCCTTGGCGATGGCTGAAGTGTTTATTTGCACCCTCGGATCGGTTTTACGGATGTTCCCTTCCGCATCGAGGGTTATTTTCTCGTAGCCCACGAACTCTTTCAAGCTGTCTATCATCTCCGGGGTGACATTATCCATGTTCCGGAAGCCAAAGCCCCATGCGTTGATGAGTGGCGAAGCGGTGATATCGAATTTACCTCCGCTCTTTCTCGATACCTCTTCCGATTTTCGGAACACGTTCACGAAAAGGGTATCGAGTTCCACCGGCTCGTTCCGGTTTACTTTCGTGATGATGGAGTTCTCCAGGAACGGGTTCAAGGACAGGTCGAATTCATGGAGTGCTGTTTCGATCTCACCCTTAAGCGAGCGGCTGTACGCGTATTTTATGTTGTATCCCGTGGCAAAAATCTCTCCTTGATCTTGAAAATAGACCCAGTTCTCCTTTTTGTTTCCCGGGTTACAAGAAATGATAAAGGCCATCCCCACCAACAGGAGGATATTTCTTGCCATTCTGGTTTGTTCTGCTCTGTCGTTATTTTTCATCGCTCGCCATATTTCAATCCTCTTCTCTTATTTCCTTGCTTCTTCGTTCGGTTCACGCCCTTCTTAAGACTCCTCTTCAATCCGGTAATAGTTCCTTTCCGGCGCGTTTCTCGTGATTAACTCTCCCAGAAAGCCGGCAAGAAACAGGAGGGTTCCTAAAATCATCGTCGTGAGCGAGATATAAAAATAGGGCGACTCTGTCACAAGTCGGTACGGGTTGCCGTGCTTCATGTCGTATAGCTTGATGGCTCCCACGAGAATAATGGCTATGACTCCCAGCAGGAACATCACGCTGCCCCAAAGGCCAAAGAAATGCATGGGTTTCTTGCCGAACCGGTTCAGGAACCAGAGCGTCATCAGGTCGAGGTACCCGTTCACGAACCGGCTTGCCCCGAACTTGCTTTTCCCGTACTTGCGCGGTTGGTGCTGTACCACCTTCTCACCGATGCGGGTGAACCCCGCGTTTTTGGCCAGTACCGGTATATAGCGGTGCATGTCGTTGTACACCTCGATGCTTTTTGCCAGTGATCCGCGATATGCTTTCAAGCCACAATTGAAATCATGTATTTTAATTCCGGAGACTTTCCGGGCGGTGGCGTTGAACAGCTTGGAAGGTAGGTTTTTAGTCAATTTGTCGTCGTAGCGCTTCTTTTTCCATCCCGAAACCAAGTCGTACTTCTCTTCTTTTATCATCCTGTAAAGCTCCGGTATCTCATCGGGGCTGTCCTGCAAATCTGCATCCATGGTGATAATTACCTCGCCTTTGGCTTTTTGGAAGGCGCAATGCAGCGCGGGCGATTTCCCATAATTTCTACGGAATTTAATTGCTTTCACGTGGTCCGATCCGTTTTTCAGCTGTTTAATAACTTCCCATGATCCGTCGGTGCTTCCATCATCCACGAAGATGACCTCGTATGAATAGCCATTCTCCTGCATTACCCGTTTTATCCAATCGTGTAGTTCTTTAATCGACTCTTCTTCGTTTAACAGCGGTATGACAACTGATATATCCATGAGGGGTATAAATAAAGTTTAGTTGTTTTGACGGGGCTTGTGTCGAAGCGCGAACGGGACCACTACTAAGGAGAGCACCAGTCCCAAGAACACGTTTGCCATGATCACGTTACTGAAAATATAGGAGAACGGGTCGGGGAGCGGTTGTTCTGCCAGTTGGGCCGTTAATGTTTTGCTTAACTCGAAGGCTTGTGCTAACTCCACCATGTTCTCGTACAAGTTGGCAATAAAAACGGGGTCAATCCAACGTACGTGAATAAACACCACGAATGCTTCCAGTATAGAAGCGAAGAAAAACAGCAGTACCGAAAACCGGACGCCTTGCCAATAACGCATTTGGTTATTCATTCGCGAGGTGTTGTACTTTGCCAAGAGATAAAAAAGGAGTATCGGCGTGCCAAGGCCCAGCATAGATCCCACGGTGTTGATGGCGGGATGATTCGCTCCCAAAATCACGAACAGGTACTTGAAAACCCAGAAGGTTCCCAGTAGTAACCCGGCTTGCATTGCGTATTCTAATAGCTGACCTTTATTTTCTTCTTCTAATTTCATATTCCCTGCAAAGATACAAGATTTTCTTTTTAGAACCGTTTGAGCTCGTGAAATAAGCAAGAAGTGAGCTAATTCAAGCACGCGGTTTGCAAGGTTGCATAAAAAAGTGAGGCTTTATTCAAAATTTATTGAACAATTTTAACCGAAATTCATTATAATAGCTGTCGAAGGTTGATTTTCACGGGTATACCCCGTAGATAAGTCATATTATGAGGTGAGAAGGCAGTGGTGGAGGTGAACAAAGAAATTTTCATGAAATGTGATTCATTTTAATTTCTTGATATTTAATTGTTTACACGTGATTGTCTGAATTGTGTAAGAAAATGTAAGTTTTTTGTTATTTAAATGACGCGTCTCAGCCCACGATATATTATATATTTGTGACACATTTTTAAAAGTTATAGCAATGCGCACTCAGAAATTTGAAATCGGGATCGACAGAAAATCCCAATCCAAAGAAAACATCCTGGTGGATATTAACGAGATACCTTATCCTACCGCGTTATTCATTCCGTTGAGCCAAGAGGTAGTATTGAATAAACGTGCATATGAGACCTTGGGTATGAAGGAAAACGAGGTATTTGATGTGACCACGTGGAAGCGGATAAATCCTTATTTCGAGGATAACATTAAAAAAATAACCGACGATATTATCATTGATCAGAAGGCACACGTGATCCTCTTCAACGGGAAGCACGAGATCATGAATTATTCCATGACCCGGGTACAGAACCCCAAGTTGGGGAAAATAGCCATCATTCACTTTTCGAAAGCGTCTGAAAAGTATTCCGTGGCGTCCATCTCGTCGCTCTATTCGATAAAAGACGAAGTGGCCAAATTGAAGCCCTACCTGAATCGAACGGGAAAGAGTATCCTTGATAACCTGATGAAGAAATATTTCAGGGAGGAGAGCAATCAACAACTCACGTTAGACGATTTGGTTTATTATGAAAAGGAGTTGAAAATTATTCAAAAAGCATACCCTTTACTGTCTCACCGCGAAGTAATCCTTTGTGGATTGCTCGTGAACGATATGGATAGTAAGGATATAGCCTCGATCACTAACCGGACCCTGGATTCAGTGTTCGTTACGATTCACCGCATCAACAAGAAACTGGACTTCGTTAACAAGAAGCACTTGGTAGATGCATTGAAAGAATTAGTGTACACGAAGGCTATCAAACAGCGCGTAGTCACCGAGGCGTGAATGCCCGCTGTTTATTTATTCAGGATATTAAAGGCGAGTATGTAAGAATGTTACAAAAAAGTGACATGCATGGAAAGCTTGATAAATCAGATTGTTATGTGAAGTAAATGTGAATGGCGCAAGATTTTGTAAGTCTTGTGACCCTTGATACCTACTCGAATACCGCCTATTCGTACTATATTTGTCATAAACACTCAAGTTATAACAATATTAGTACTTTCAAAAATAATGGCGATGCTCTCTAAAAGTCAACCATCCAATGATACAGTTGTAATAGATATAAACGACATCCCGTTTCCAATAGCCATTTATATCTTCTCAACAAACAAGGTTATCTTAAATGAGCCTGCCTTGGAATTGCTGGGAATGCAATCAAACGAAGCATTTGATCTGGCAACATGGAACAGGATCAACCCGTTTATGAAAGATATTTTGACAAAACAGGGGAGGGGTGATGTGATCGATCAGAAAGTCCAGGTCATGCTTTTCAATGGAAAGCTTGAGGTCCTGAGGTATTCGCTTGGCAGTGTTTTAAGCCCTTTATTGGGAGCGGTGTACATTATTTATTTCTCGAAAATATCCGATAAGAGTTCAGCCGCGTCTTTTTCTTTTATTCACACGATAAAGGATGAGTTGGCGCAATTGAAACCTTACTTGAGCCGGACAGGAAAAACAATGCATCGGGCATTGATGAAGAAATACTTCGGGGAAGAAAACAAACAACTCACGTTAAACGACTTGGTTACTTACGAAAAGGAGTTACGTATCATACAGCGGGCCTATCCATCGCTAACCCACCGAGAGGAGATACTTTGTTGTTTGCTTGTGAACGATTTGGACATCTACGAAATCGCGCTCGCGACCAACAGGACGCCCGAGTCTGTCTCGGTCACCATTCATCGGATTAACAAAAAGCTTGGTTTCATGAACCGAAAAGAGTTGATCGCTGCCTTGAAAGAGCTTGTTCGCGATGAAAACAGCAATCACGATGAAGATGAATCGGTCCGCGATCCTGATTTGGAATGAATATAAACCACCCCTGAAGACATTCCCACAGACCGTTTCAATCGTATCCCGCGCCCCGCGTGTAATATTATGTAAGGTTGAAAATTGTTCAAATATAACCGGTTGAAGTATATTTGTCCTGCTTAACTAATTTAGTTAATGCGAATAGAGGCAATTATTGTGTAATTAACAAATAAATTTAAATAGTTAAAATAGAAAGGAGATTATCCGAGGTCCACTCCACATTCTGTCGCCGAGGTGATGGCTGTTTAGTCGTGCTAAAAATTAACTTGTTTTATAGTTTTAGGAGGCGCTCCAACCACATGGCCAGGTATCACCGGGGGATATCCATGCGCCTTCTTGTGCGGGATAAAAATCAATTTGCGATGAAAAAAAGAAAGATACTCTGGTTCTGTGGCGCTCAATTCTCAGACGAGAAAATTAAAACCACGGGAACGTGGTTAATCGCGATGGGTGAATCGATCGCTAAAACGGCAGGCATGGAGCTCTATAATGTAACTTACGGGGATGTTAGAGACATCACGCGAAAAAACTCCCAAAATATCACGCAATGGATCATACCCCATAACGAAAGAATAAAATACCACCAGGGATCAAAAAAGCTTGTCTCGTTCATAAAAAAAATAAACGCTGAGATACAACCGGACCTAGTACACATTTGGGGAACGGAGAATGGTTTTGGGTTTGCCGTGATCGAGGCAAAACTACAAACCCCCGTGCTATTAGATATACAAGGTCTTTTATTTTCGATAGGAAGAAACTATTACGGTGGATTATCTACTGTAGATTTGTTGAACTGTATCGGCATTAAAGAGATACTCAGACCGGGCAACCATCCTTATTTTATTCGTGAAAAGTTTGAAAAAAATGGAAAGCATGAACTTCATTTGATTAAACAGATGGAAAATATTTCCGTTCAATCGGATTGGGTTCATTCTATTATCAAACAGGTGAACCCGAAAAGTGCTGTTTTTCCCACGGGAATCATGTTGCGAAGTGAATTCTATGAAACGCCCGCTTGGGAGTATCAAAAAAACAGTGAGACTATAAATATCTTCACCGCGAGTTCGGGAACAATCCCATATAAAGGGTTGCATGTTATTTTCGATGCGATCGCGATTCTTAAGAATAGATACCCAAATATTAAATTAAATATCGGGGGGAATATTCAAGTAAAAAAGAAGTACGGATTAATCAGGGATGGGTATACCGGTTGGATACTTAAAAAAGCAAGAAAACTTGGAATTGAAGACTCCATCTCTTGGTTGGGGATGATGGATGCGAGTGAAATGATCAGGGAGATGCACAGGTCGTCCATGGTAGTGGTTCCCTCTTTTGTGGAATCGTATTGTTTATTTATGGCAGAATCCATGATGGTTGGTATTCCCATGATCGCGTCCTTTTCCGGTGCCATGCCTCAATTGGCAGAACACGGTAAATCGGCTCTATATTTCCCAATGGGAGACCACTGGTCGTGTGCCCGCCAGATTGAGCGAATCATCACAGAGCCTGGATTAGCTGAAGAATTGTCTAGAGAGGCCAGAAACAGGGCGCTTCAAAGAAACGACCAAACGAAGGTGCTTGAAACCCAGTTGGACATTTACAATAAAATAATTGATGCGGGAGGAAATATTTCCCATCATATTTAAGTCGCGCTGGAGATGATTTTCCGTAAAAATGAAATGAGACTGTCTCGCAACGAAGACAGCCTCATTTATTAAAAAGACCTGATGAAAGGGAACTATTCTGTTAAGCCAGGTGAGCAGCACCGAACTTGTTCGGGTGATGTGTAATAGTTCAGACTTGATCTGACAGTGGGCATTTTTTAATTTATGGATTTGAGTTTTCTAAGACATCGCTGACCGGAATTGGGCTGTGGTAAGAGGGGGTATTTTCACCCCCTCGGCCATTCCAGCCAGTCGGATTATT
>WPCG01025414.1_pt1 | contig 16217 bp, 14 predicted proteins | sample 5403311 | NCBI WGS metagenome assembly WPCG01 (sample SAMN12869467, study PRJNA574797) | sludge metagenome | isolation source: wastewater treatment of Control | place: China:Beijing | collected 2019-05-17 | reverse complement strand
GCGCACCACCGGCTTCGATGCCTGCCCTGATAGAGGGACCGAGGGCGGTTCGGCCAGCGTGGAAGCCGTGGACGTCGTGGCGGAGAACAGCCAGTCCGCCTTTATCAAGGAGGAGCTGGCCCAGTCCGACCGCCCCGAGCTCTCCGCGGCCAAGGTGGTGATCTCCGGCGGCCGCGGCATGGGCAACGGCGAGAACTTCAAGCTGCTCGAGGGCATCGCCGACAAGCTGGGCGCCGCCATCGGCGCCTCACGGGCCGCGGTGGACGCCGGTTTCGTGCCCAACGACATGCAGGTGGGCCAGACTGGCAAGATCGTCGCCCCCGAGCTCTACATCGCCGTGGGCATCAGCGGGGCCATCCAGCACCTGGCCGGCATGAAGGACTCCAAGGTGATCGTCGCCATCAACAAGGACGAGGAGGCGCCGATCTTCCAGGTGGCCGACTATGGATTGGTCGGCGACCTGTTCGAGATCCTGCCCGAGCTGGAAAGCAAGCTGTAGGCACGATCGACGAATCGAACATGCCGTTGCCGGTCCTCGAACGAGGGCCGGTTTTTTATGGCCTGGAGCTTGGATAGAATGGATAATCATTATCAATGGCGACTGTCTTGATCCAGGCCATGGCGGCATCGGCCGGCATGGAGGACCATCGCTGCTGTACAGGATTCGGGAGAGTGAGGGTGAGCAAGCGCAGAAGGAGTGTCGGGCTGCAGGGGGTCATGGTGGCCATCTGCCTGGGCCTGATGGCCCTGGCCATGCCGGCCGTGGCCGACGAGGGGCGTGACGCGTCCGGGGGTGCCGGGATCCGGGCGGAGGCGCTGGGCCTTGCCCTGCCGCTGACGGCAGAGCTCTCCCGCAGTCTGGGCGCCCTGGAGGCCATGGTCGAGGCGGATCTGCCGTTTCTGGTCGACCAGCGCCTGGCCCGGGCCAGTGAGCTCCGCGAGGCGCTGAACGACCGGCCGCTGGAGGCCGCCGGCCAGGCGGAGAAGCTGGTGGCCGCCTGGCGTCAGGAGCTCGCCTATGGCCGCGAGATCGATAGCTGGCGCGGGCTGTTGGTGGGGGACGACGGCCGCGAGGTGGACTATCTGCGCCTGGGCCGGGTGGGCCTCTACTTCCTGACGCCGGACGGCCGGGAGGGTGGGGTCTGGTCCCGGGACGAGGCGCGCTGGCGGTCCCTGGAGGGCCCGGCGCTGGCCGAGCTGCGCAAGGGGGTCGCCATCGCCCGGGAGCGTCGCGCCCCCGAGCTGCTGGCGCTGCCTGTCTCCATTCGCCCGGGCGCGCCCTGGCTGGCGTCGACAGGATCCCTGCCCGCCTGGCCGGAGGTGGCGCAGGTCCCGGAGAGCGAGGCGCTGCTGGCCCTGGCGGTGCGCCAGGTGGGTGAGCTGCGGGACGCGCTGAACGATAGCTGGCTGATGCTGGGCAGCGAGCTGGCGCTGCCGGAGCGGCCGGAGGAGGGCGCTTCCGGCGCCGCTGCCGCCGCCGAGCTGCTGCGTCACCTAGAGGCCTGGACCCTTGAGAGCGGCCACTGGCGGCGCTTCGAGGCCCCGGTGGCGGGGGGCGACGGACAGATCGCCTCCCGCGACGCTGCCAGGGTCGGTGACCTGCTGCTGCTGGGGGGCGGTGACCTGCTGCGCCCCAGCGGCGATGATTCTGCCCGGCGCCTTGCGGTGGTCGAGGGGCTGGATCGCGACCAGCGCGCTCGACTCACGGCTGCCTGGGCCGGCGGCGAGGCCCTGCTCCTCGACCCCACTCGTGGCGAGCTGCTCGATGCGCTGGCGCGTCAACCCAGCCTGATGGAGCGTTTCCACCAGGGGGGCGTGGTTGGCTATGTGGTCGTTACCCTGGGCGTGCTGGGCCTGCTGGTGGCGCTGCTGCAGTTCCTCTACCTGGCCGCGGTGCGCTGGCGCCTGCGCCGCCAGCTCCGTGACCTCGACCGCCTTCGTGACGACAACCCCCTGGGGCGGGTGCTGGAGCGCTTTCGCGCCCTGCGCCACGGTCTCCCGCCGGAGGCCCTGGAGGCACGCCTGGATGAGGCGCTGCTGGCGGAGCTGCCCCGCCTGGAGCGGGGCCAGGGGCTGGTCAAGCTGCTGGCGGCGGTGGCGCCGCTGCTGGGGTTGCTGGGCACCGTCACCGGCATGATCGTCACCTTCCAGGCCATCACGGTCTACGGTACCGGTGACCCGCAGCTGATGGCCGGCGGCATCAGCCAGGCGCTGGTCACCACCGTGCTGGGGCTGGTCACCGCCGTGCCGCTGCTCTTCGCCCATACGGCCCTGACCAGCCGCAGCCGAGGTCTGGTGGGGCTGCTGGAGGGCAATGCCAGCGCGGCACTGGCCGAGCACCTGGAGGCACAGCCTTCGCCCGCTGCCGTCCCGGAGCCCGGCCCGAGGGAGGCGCGCCTTGCCCATGCCTGAGCTGCCGATGGCGCTGGTGGAGCCGCTTCAGCGGCTGGTGGAGGCGGGCGGTGCCGTGCTGGTGCTGATCATGGTGGTAGCCGCCGTGCTGTTCACCCTCACCCTGGAGCGCTGGTGGTACTTCCGCGTGACCTGGCGGGCCGAGCGGCGCGCCCTGGTAAGGCGCTGGGTGGCGCGGCCCGACCACGGCAGCTGGAGCGCCCGTACCCTGCGCGAGGTGTGGAGCCAGGCGCTGATCGCCCGGCTGCGCCGGCCGCTGCCGTGGATGAAGCTGCTGGTGGCCATCTGCCCGCTGCTGGGGCTTCTGGGCACCGTGACCGGCATGATCGTGGTCTTCGACGGCCTGGCGCTGAGCGACACCCACCAGGCCCGGTCCATGGCCGATGGGGTGGCCCGGGCGACCCTGCCGACCCTGACCGGCATGGCGGTGGCCGTGGCAGGCCTGCTGGTCACCACCCGCCTTGAATTCATCATCCGGCGCGAGGAGCAGCGGCTGCACGACCGCCTGGCCCGCGCCGCGGAGCAGCAGGGAGAGACCCGCCATGCGTAGACGTCGCCTGAGTGCCGACGCCGAGACCGGCGAGGTGAACCTCACGCCGATGCTGGACGTGGTGTTCATCATGCTGATCTTCTTCATCGTCACCACCAGCTTCATCAAGGAGAGCGGCATCGAGATCGAGCGCCCCGAGTCCAGCGCCGCCACGCCGCGGCCCGATGCCCAGGTGATGGTGGCGCTGACCGGGGAGGGTGCCGTCTGGGTGGATGGTCAGCCGGTCGACCTGCACCGGGTGGGGCCGGAGGTGGCCGCGCTGATCAGCGGCAGCGGCAGCGTGGTGATCCAGGCCGATCGCCAGGCCACCACCGGCCTGCTGGTGGAGGTGATGGATCGCCTGCGGGAGGCCGGGGTCGAGGACGTGGCGGTGGCGGCTACCCGGAGCGCGCCATGATGCGGCTGGCCCTCTCCGGGCTGGGGGGCACTGCACTGGCGGCGGTGCTGTTCTGGCTGCTGGCCATGCTGGTGACCCCGCCCGAGCAGGAGGTCGAGCCCCTGGAGATGGCCATGCCCCTGCGCCTGGCCTCGATGGCGGAAGCGGTGGAGGAGAGCGACGTCGCCGAGGCGCCGGAGGAGGTGGCGCCGGAACCCCCGGCCGACCCCGTGGAGGCCCAGCCGGAGCCGGAGGTGGCGCTGGAGCCCTTGCCCGAGAGCTCCGATGGCATCAGCCTGCCCGAGCCCGAGCCCGAGCCCGAGCCCGAGCCCGAGCCCGAGCCCGAGCCCGAGCCCGAGCCCAGGCCTCAGCCCGAACCGCGGCCGGCGCCTCAGCCTGCTCCTGCCGAGGCTGCGCCTGCCCAGCCCGCTTCCGACGCCCCGGCTCCCCCGACACAGGGCGTGGAGCAGGAGGCGCCGCCGATGGCCGACAGCGGCCCGGTGGATATCGGTGCCGCCGAGCCTCTCAGCCGGGTGCCGCCCAGCTACCCTCGGCGCGCCCAGCGTCGTGGCCTGGAGGGGTATGTGGAGCTGGAGTTCCTGATCCGCCCGGACGGGCGCGTGGAGGGCGGCAGCATCCGCGTGATCGAGGCGCGGCCGCGTCAGGTCTTCGAGGAGGCCGCGGAGCAGGCGGTGCAGGAGTGGCGCTTCGAGGCCGATGGCCGAACGCGTCGGGCCCGCCAGCGGCTGGAGTTTCAGCTGCGCTGACGGTGCCTCAAAGATCGAGGTCGGTCCACACCGGGGCGTGGTCGGAGGGCTTCTCCATGCCGCGCAGCGCGTAGTCGATGCCGGCGTCTACCACCTTCTCGGCCAGGGGCGCGGTGACCAGGATATGGTCGATGCGCAGCCCACGTTTCGGCTCGCGGTCGAAGCCCTTGGAGCGGTAGTCGAACCAGCTGAAGCGGTCGTCCACTTCCGGGTAGCGCACCCGGTAGCTGTCGGTCAGCCCCCAGGCCTTGATGCCCTCGAGCCACTCCCGCTCCACCGGCTGGAAGCTGGTCTTGCCCTCGCGCAGCCAGCGCTTGCGGTTGGGCTCGCCGATCCCGATATCGCTATCCTCGGGGGAGATATTGAAGTCGCCCATCACCGCCAGGCGTTCGTCGGGGCGGTGGTGCGTTTCCAGCAGCCGCTTGAGCTGGGCGTAGAACGCCCGCTTGTGGGGAAACTTCACCGGGTGCTCGACGTTCTCCCCCTGGGGGAAGTAGCCGTTCCACACCGTCAGGGGCTCGCCGCCTGGGGGGTGCAGGCGCACGCCGATCATGCGCCGCTGGGCGTCGTCGCCGTCGTCGGGGAAGCCGTAGTGCACGCTTTCCGGCTCGCCGCACTGGGCGGGGTCGATCATCAGCGCCACGCCGTAGTGCCCCTTCTGGCCGTGGAAGAAGACCCGGTAGCCCAGGGCCTCCACCGCCTCCCGGGGAAACTCGGCGTCGTGCACCTTGGTTTCCTGCAGGCCGATCACCGCGGGGCGCGAGGCGTTGACCAGCGCCTCCAGCTGGTGGGGACGGGCGCGGATACCGTTGATATTGAACGAGACCAGTCGCATCACGGCTCCGAGCTCCCCGGGTCGCTACCCTGCTCGGGGTGGATGGCGATGCTCTGGCCGGCCTCCTGGCGGGCCAGCTTGCGGGCGGCCTGTAGCTTGCGCTGCTGGCGCTTCTTCTGGGTGTAGCGGGTCGACGAGGCCACCTGGTCGGGGTTCTCGTGGCGCCACTTCTTGTAGTCCTTGCGCCGGCCGGTGCGGATCTGCACCTTGTCGGCCAGCGAACGGGTCTTCTTGCGACGTGTCATGGATAGCTCCTCTGGTTGGCGCCCATTCTACCAGCCTCGTCGCCGCCACCACAGGCGTGGGGTGCCACGGGGCGCGCCCTTCGTCGTATAGGCTGGTACAATGCCCGTTTGTGTCATGCACCCAACCATCCACACGGACAGACAGCAGCCTATGAGCGAGTCGGATCAGATCAACGCACCGGCCCAGGATCGCAAGCCCAAGCGTCGTCGTCGCAAGCCGCGCCGCCGCAACGCCTCCGGCTGGGACCTGCGCCAGTTCCAGGTGCCTGCCGTGGCAGGCAAGTGGCGCTTCCATGACTTCGACCTGCCGTTGCCGCTGATGCGAGCCATCCATGCCCAGGGCTTCGAGTACTGCACCCCGATCCAGGCCGAGGCGCTGACCCAGACCCTGCTGGGTGGCGACGTGGTCGGCAAGGCCCAGACCGGCACCGGCAAGACCGCCGCCTTCCTGATCTCGATCCTGGCCTACTTCCTCGAGGAGGAGGCCCCCAACGCCCAGAAGCCCGGCGCCCCGCGGGCGCTGATCGTGGCCCCGACCCGGGAGCTGGCGCTGCAGATCGAGAAGGATGCCAGGGCGCTGGCGCGCTTCACCGACCTCAAGGTGGCCAGCGTCGTCGGCGGCATGGACTATCAGAAGCAGCGAGAGGCCCTGGGCGATAGGCTCGATCTGCTGGTGGCCACTCCCGGCCGCCTGCTCGACTTCCATCAGAAGCGCGACGTGGACCTGACCCAGGTCGAGGTGCTGGTGCTCGACGAGGCCGACCGCATGCTCTCTATGGGCTTCATTCCCGACGTGAAGCGGATCATTCGCCATACGCCGAAGAAGGAGGAGCGCCAGACCTTCCTCTTCTCGGCCACCTTCACCGAGGACATCCTCAACCTGGCCAGCCAGTGGACCCATGAGCCGGCCCACGTGGAGATCGCGGTCACGGTGGAGAATGCCGCCGACATCGACCAGCGGGTCTACCTGGTCGGCGACGCCGACAAGCAGAAACTGCTGGTCAACCTGCTCCAGCAGGAGAGCTTCGACCGCGTCATGGTGTTCGGCAACCGCCGCGACCTGGTGCGCAAGCTCGACGACCTGCTGCGCAAGGCCGGCATCAACGCCGCCATGCTCTCCGGCGACGTGCCCCAGAATCAGCGCATCTCCACCCTCGAGAAGTTTCGCGAGGGCGAGATCCAGGTGCTGGTGGCCACCGATGTGGCCGGCCGCGGCATCCATATCGAGGATGTCAGCCACGTGATCAACTACACCCTGCCGGAAGACCCGGAGGACTATGTCCACCGCATCGGCCGCACCGGCCGCGCCGGCGCCAAGGGCGTGTCGATCAGCTTCGTGGGCGAGGAGGATGCCTTCTCGCTGCCCGAGATCGAGCGCTTCATCGGCGACAAGCTGCCCTGCGAGCACCCGCCGGAAGGCCTGATCTGAGGCCATGCTCGACGAGGCCCTGAAGGGGGAGATCCAGGCCGCCTACCGCCGCGTGCTCGAGGGCCTGGAGCTCACCCCCCGCTACGGGCAGCGGCTGATGATCGCCGAGATCGCCCGCACCCTGGGGGGGATCGAGGTCGACGATGCCGGCAAGCGCGTCGGCAACGAGCATGTCTGCGTGCTCGAGGCCGGCACCGGCACCGGCAAGACCCTGGCCTACCTGCTGGCGGCGCTGCCGGTGGCCAAGGCCCGCGGCAAGCGGCTGGTGGTGGCTACCGCCACCGTGGCGCTCCAGGAGCAGGTGCTGCATCAGGACCTGCCCGCCCTCAAGGCCCACAGCGGCATCGACTTCGGCTATGCCCTGGCCAAGGGGCGCGGGCGCTACGTCTGCGTGGCGCGCCTCGACCAGACCCTCGAGGGCGTCGAGGAAAACCCCACCCTGTCGCTCTTCGAGCGTGAGCTCGAAAGCGGCGGCGACGACTTCCAGGCCCTGGCCAAGTCGCTGGGCGAGGCCTATGGCAACGGCCGCTGGGAGGGGGATCGCGACAGCTGGCCCGAGGCCATCGACGACGCCCACTGGCGGCGACTCACCGTGGATCACCGGCAGTGCACCAACCGCCGCTGCGGCCACTTCGGGGCCTGCGCCTTCTTCCGCGCCCGGCGCGACCTGGAGCAGGCCGACATCATCGTCGCCAACCACGACCTGGTGCTGGCCGACCTCTCCCTGGGCGGTGGCGTGGTGCTGCCCGATCCCGGCGACTGCATCCATGTCTTCGACGAGGCGCACCACCTGCCCGACAAGGCGATCAACCACTTTACCCATCGCTTCGCCGTGGGCGCCGCCCTGGCCTGGCTGCGCACCCTGAAGAAATCCCTCACCGAGCTCAACCAGGCCCTGGCGGTGCAGCCGACCCTGGCGCGGCTGCTGGCCACGCTGCCCCAGGCCATCGAGGCGCTGGAGCCCAGGCTCGGCGAGGCCTTCGCCCTGGGCCACCAGCTGGCCGGGCGCCCCGAGGGGCTCGCCGACGGCGAGGAGGCCCGGCAGCACCGCTTCGAGATGGGGCGTGCGCCGGAGCCCCTGCGCGAGCTGGCCGGGGCCCTGCTGGTGATCTTCGCCGAGCTCTCCCGCACCCTGGAGAGCATGGCCGACATCCTGCGCGAGAGCCTCGACCCGGAGAAGCACACCGGGCTGCCGAAAGAGCAGGCCGAGGCGTGGCTGCCCCTGCTGGCGCTGCTCCACGGCCGCGCCCTTGAGGCCCATGCGCTCTGGCAGGCCTTCAGCGAGGCCGACCCCGAGGGGGAGCCGCCCCGGGCGCGCTGGCTGACCCTGGAGCGCTTCGGCGCCGACCCGGAGCTGACCTTCTCGGCGAGCCCCGTCTCGGCGGCACACACCCTGGCCAAGACCCTCTGGGGCGCCACCTTCGGCGCCGTGGTGACCTCGGCCACGCTGACGGCGCTGGGGCGCTTCGAGCGCCTGCAGGAGCGCGCCGGGCTTGCCAGCCGCTACCGCTACCAGCGCCTGCCGAGCCCCTTCGACTACTCCCGGGCGGTGCTCAGCGTGCCCCGGGAGGCCGTCGACCCCGCCGACCGCGAAGGCCATGAGCGCGCCATCGTCGACTTCGTCAAGGCCCTGGATGAGAAGGAGGCGGTGCTGGCGCTGTTCTCCTCCCGGGCCCAGCTGCGGGCGGTGGAGAAGGCGCTGCCCAGGGGGCTTTCCCGGCGGGTGCTGGCCCAGGACCGGCTGCCCAAGCGTGAGCTGATCACCCGGCACCGGGCGCGGGTCGATGCAGGGGAGGGCAGCATCATCTTCGGCCTGGCGAGCTTCGCCGAGGGGATCGATCTGCCCGGGGAGTATCTTACCCACGTGGTGATCACCCGGCTGCCCTTCGCGGTGCCCGACGATCCGGTAGGCGCGACGCTGGCCGAGTGGATCGAGCGCCAGGGCGGCAACCCCTTCATGCGCATCAGCGTCCCGGACGCCTCCATCAAGCTGGTCCAGGCCTGCGGGCGGCTGATCCGCAAGGAGGCCGACGTCGGCCGCATCACCCTGCTCGACCGCCGCGTGCTGACCCGCCGCTACGGCCGGGCCCTGCTCGATGCCCTGCCGCCCTTCGTGCGCGAGATCGACGGCGTCCGCCAGGCCTGACCCACCCCGGAACGACAGCGGGTCCGCCGAGATGGCGGACCCGCTGGGTGTGGCGCTATCGCCGATCGAGGGTGGCTCAGGCGTCCTGAATCCGCTTGGCCAGGGTCGGGGCGAGCTTCTCGTTCATGGTCTTCAGGGCGTGCTCGGTGGTGTCCCAGTCGATGCAGGCGTCGGTGATGGAGACGCCGTACTGCAGCTGGCTCAGGTCCTCCGGCACCTTCTGGTTGCCCCAGCCGATGTTCGACTCCACCATCAGGCCGATGATGGAACGGTTGCCCTCGAGGATCTGGTTGGTAACGTTCTCCAGCACCAGGGGCTGCAGGGCCGGGTCCTTGTTGGAGTTGGCGTGGGAGCAGTCGATCATGATGTTGGGCTTGATGCCCGCCTTCTTCAGCTCCTGCTCGGCCAGGGCGACGCTGACGCTGTCGTAGTTGGGGCGGCCGTTGCCGCCGCGCAGCACCACGTGGCCATAGGCGTTGCCGCGGGTGCGGATGATCGCCACCCGGCCGGCGTAGTCGATGCCCAGGAAGTTGTGCGGATGGGCGACGGACTGCAGGGCGTTGACCGCCACCTCGAGGCTGCCGTCGGTGCCGTTCTTGAAGCCCACCGGGCAGGAGAGGCCGGAGGACATCTCGCGATGGGTCTGGGACTCGGTGGTGCGGGCGCCGATGGCCGACCAGCTGATGCAGTCCTGAATGTACTGGGGCGAGATCGGGTCCAGGGCCTCGGTGGCCAGGGGCAGGCCCATCTCGGCCAGTTCCACCAGCAGCTTGCGGGCGATATGCAGCCCCTCCTCGATCTCGAAGGAGCCGTTCAGATGGGGATCGTTGATCAGCCCCTTCCAGCCCACGGTGGTGCGCGGCTTCTCGAAGTAGACGCGCATCACGATATAGATGCTCTCCTTGACCTCGTCGGCCAGGCGGCGCAGGCGGCGGGCGTAGTCCAGGGCGGCGTCCACGTCGTGGATGGAGCAGGGGCCGATCACCATCAGCAGGCGGGGGTCCTCGCCGTCGAGGATGCGCTGGATGGTCTCGCGCCCCTCGATGACGGTGCGCTCGGCGGCCTCGGTGAGCGGGATCTCGCGCTTCAGGGCTTCGGGGGTGATGAGGACGTCCTGGGCGAGGACGTTGAGGTTGCTGACCTGCTGATCTGTCATGCGGCTACCTTGTGTCGTGTCTGCGCTGATGGCCCTTGGGCACTTCGGCTCGGGGCGCTCCGTTGTTCCCCCTACTATACACTGCCGGACCCGTCGGTGAGCAATCGGGGAACCGCGTCGCCTGCCGGCGGTCCCAGCTCGGGCAAACCGATGCAGCACAATGACTTGATGGATGAACAGGAAACGGGAACACTTGTGCGACACTGGGCCAAGGCCCCTGATATTTTGCCGCCCTCGAGGGCTCCAGGTTGACGCCATGCATGCACACTCTTGTTTGACCGCTGATTCTCCTGCGCTGCCGCCGCGCGCTCCTCGGCCTTCGTCGGGGAGGGTGTGAATGGGCGCCAGGGAGACCGATCAGCAGCTCGTCGAGCGCGCCCAGAAGGGCGATACCCGCGCCTTTGACCTGCTGGTCAAGAAGTACCAGCACAAGATCATCGGCCTGATCGGGCGCTACGTGCACGACCATGCCGAGGTGCAGGATGTGGCCCAGGAGGCCTTTATCAAGGCCTACCGGGCGCTGGGCAAGTTTCGCGCCGAGAGCGCCTTCTACACCTGGATGTATCGCATCGCCATCAACACCGCCAAGAACCACCTGGTCTCCCGAGGGCGTCGCCCGCCGGGCAGCGACCTGGACATCGTCGATGCCGAGATCGTCGACCACAGCGGGCGACTGGCCGACAGCGAGTCGCCGGAGGCCTCCATGGCCCGGGACCAGCTCGAGGCGGCGGTCTTCGAGGCGATCGACAACCTGCCCGACGACCTGCGCACGGCGATCACCCTGCGCGAGTTGGAGGGGCTCTCCTACGAGGACATCGCCAATATCATGCAGTGCCCCGTGGGGACGGTGCGCTCGCGGATCTTTCGCGCACGAGAGGCGGTGGATCAGCATATCCAGCCGCTGGTCACCACCTCCCGCAACCGCGAGGTCGAGTGACACTTTTTGTCGATGAGCTGAACTGTCCGACGCCTTTGGCGTCAGAAGCAGTGTTCGATCCGCCGCTGGCGGAGATTGCGTCGGCATTCCCGGCTCCACCGGGAATGCCGACTCCAGGCTGACAACGAGGGAGCAGGGCGGAATGCTCTGCCACTGTGAGGGTGTTGAGAATGAGTCAGAACGCACGGGAGTCGCTTTCTGCCCTGATGGACAACGAGGGGGACGAGCTCGAGCTGCGCCGCCTGCTCAAGACGCTGGATAGCGCGCCCGACGCCGCCGAGGCGTGGCGCCGCTACCACCTGATGCGCAGCCTGATGCGCCGCGAGCCCGACCTCGACGTCTCCACCGATCTCTCCGCCGGCATCATGGCGCGCCTTCAGGAAGAAGAGGCGCCCGTCGCCGAGCCTGTCGCCCCGGCGGCTGCGCCACGGCGCACGCTGCCCTTTGCGCGCAGCGCCGGCATCGCCGCGGCGGTCTCCCTGATGGTGATCACCGGGGTGCAGTTCTACTCCGGCGGTGCCCCGGACGGCAGCGAACCCGGCATGGCCGCAGGCGGCACGGCTCAGCCGGCGCCGGCCAGCCTCGCCTCCGGCGACGGCGACGGCGGCAGCGCCCAGCGACCCTCCCTGGTGGACCTGCCGCTCTTCCAGCTGCCCCAGGGCGGCGGCCAGGGGCTGATGACCGTCGGCGCCGGCGCCGAGGCGCCGCCCATGTTCATGGCCCCGGCTCAGCGGCAGTCGCTGATGGGCGACGAGGAGCAGGCTCGCCTGCTGCAGTCCTACCTGGATCGTCACGCCGAAGGGGCCGCCTATCGCAGTGGGGATACCTGGATGCCGCTGCTGCGCGCCACCGGCGCCGACGGCCTCGGCCAGCGCTGACGCGGAGGCTGGCGATGCGCGCACCACGTCGGCGCCTGTGGCTGGCCGCCTGTCTGGGGGGGCTGTTGATCGGCACCGCTGCCCAGGCCAATGACGAGCGATTCGACTGCCGCACCTTGGAAGGCGAGCCCGCACCTGCCACCGCTCAGCAGTGGCTGGAGCGCAGCCTCTGGGCGGGCCACTGCTACCTCTATGAGGCTCACGCCGTGCGCATCGGCCATGACGGCGTGCGTACCCTGGCGCTCGCCCACGAGGTGCGCGACGGCATCGAGCGCGGCGTGGCCAGTTTCCTCGATGGCCCCCCCATGGTCTTCGAGCGGCGCGGCCGCATCGGTCGGCTGGGCTGGGCCGGGGAGGGGGGCGAGGCGCCGCCTTCCCCGGCCGGCATCGCCGAGCGAGTCGATGCCCACTACCGCCTCAGCCTCGGTGGTGAGGAGCGTATCGCCAATCGCCGCGCCCGCCGCCTCGATATCGCCCCGCTGGACAGCTTCCGCTTCGGCCATCGCCTGTGGCTCGATCAGGCCACCGGGCTGACCCTCAAGCAGACCCTGCTCGACGAGACCGGCCGGCCGCTGGAGACCTTCCAGCTGACCGCCCTGGAGCGCCCACGCCTCTATCAGGGGGCGGTGACCCTGGACGCCAGGCGCGAACCGCCCACTGACCCCTGGCGCCTCGGCTGGCTGCCCGACGGCTTCACGCCTCAACCGGTGGATACCCGCAGCGCCCGACACGGCGAGGGCGTGGTCCACCGCCTCTACAGCGATGGCCTCTCCACCCTCAGCGTCTTCGTGGCGCCCATGGAGGAGGTGGAGCTGCTGGCCCCGGGGCTGCATCGCCTGGGCGTCTCCAATGCCGCTGTGCGCCACCGCGACCTCGGGGGGGAGCCTCGCCAGCTGGTGGTGATGGGGGAGCTGCCCGTCCGGGTGCTGCTGAGGGTGGCCGAGGCGCTGGAGTGGCCGGAGGCCCCCTGACCCCCTGGTGAAGGGCACTATCCAACCCTATCGGGAATCCCGTGTTCGAGCCGTCGCAAGCTGCCCCGGCTCACCCTTGTCCCCAAGTACTGCAGGAGCCTTCATGATGCGCATGATTCGTCCTCTTACCCTGTGGGTGCTGCTGGTCGCCGCCCTGCTGGCCTGGCAGTCCGCCGCGGCCCGGGGCCTGCCCGATTTCACCGTGCTGGTGGAGGAGGCCGCCCCCGGAGTCGTCAATATCTCCACCACACGAACGGTGCAGAGTCGCGACAACCCCTTCCACGGCTTCGGCGGCCAGGAGCTGCCCGAGATCTTCCGCCACTTCTTCGGTGACCGCTTTCCCTCGCCGCCGGGGGGGCAGGCGCCCGGGCGACCCCAGGAGCGCCAGTCCCTGGGGTCGGGCTTCATCATCAGCGAGGAGGGCTACATCCTCACCAACGCCCACGTGGTCGACGGCGCCGACGAGATCCTGGTGCGCCTCAACGACCGGCGTGAACTGACCGCCGAGCTGGTGGGCAGCGATGAGCGCACCGACGTGGCCCTGCTCAAGGTGGATGCCAGCGGTCTGCCGACGCTCAAGCTTGGCGACTCAGATGTCCTCCGGGTAGGGGAGTGGGTGGCCGCCATCGGCTCGCCCTTCGGCTTCGACTACTCGGTGACCGCGGGCATCGTCAGCGCCATCGACCGCACCCTGCCGCGGGACGCCTACGTGCCCTTCATCCAGACCGACGTGGCGATCAACCCGGGTAACTCCGGCGGTCCCCTGTTCAACCTCGATGGCGAAGTCGTGGGGATCAACTCCCAGATCTTCACCCGCAGCGGCGGCTTCATGGGGCTCTCCTTTGCCATTCCCATCAACGTCGCCATGGACGTGGCCGATCAGCTGCGTGACGAGGGTCAGGTGCGCCGCGGCTGGCTTGGCGTCATGATCCAGCCCGTCTCCCGGGACCTGGCCGAATCCTTCGGCATGGAGAGCCCGAGCGGTGCCCTGATCGCTGACCTCGACCCCGAGGGGCCGGCGGCCCGTGACGGCCTGCAGGCCGGGGACGTCATCCTCGAGGTGGATGGCAGCCGCGTCCACGACTCCAGCACCCTGCCGCGGCTGATCGGTCGCGTGGCGCCGGGCAGCGAGGTGGAACTCGCGCTGATGCGCGACGGCGAGCGTCGCCAGCTGCAGGTGACCGTGGGTGACTGGCCCGACGCCGAGCGTGCCACTGCCAGCCGTCCTCAGGAGAGCCGCCAGGCGCGCCTGGGGGTCTCGGTGGGCGAACTGGAGCGCGCCGAGCGCGAGGCCATCGGCATCGAGGGCGGCGTGCGGGTGCGTGAGCTCGACCCCGACGGCGCCGCCGCCGCGGCCGGAATCCGCCCCGGCGATATCCTGGTCAGCATCGACCATCGGGCGGTATCCAGCCCCGACCAGCTGATGGAGCTGGTCAGCGAGCTGCCCGTCGACCGCGCCGTGCCGGTGCGCCTCTACCGCGACGGCCGCTCGCTGTTCGTCGCCCTGAGGCTGCGCGCGGAGTAGCCTCCAGCCCGTAACGAGCGAACCCGGAGGCCTCGGCCTCCGGGTTCGCTGTATCTGGCCGGCGCATGCCGGTACAATGTCGACCAATCCCGGCCTTTTGCCGGCGGCCTGTGTGCCGCCTGGCCCGGCTAGAACCCTATTCAGGCAGAACACTCTCGATGGCCCAAGACACCGCATCCGACAAGCTCAAGCATATCCGGAATTTCTCGATCATCGCCCACATCGACCACGGCAAGTCGACCCTGGCCGACCGCCTGATCCAGAGCTGCGGCGGGCTGACCGAGCGCGAGCTCAAGGAGCAGGTGCTCGACTCCATGGACCTGGAGCGGGAGCGGGGCATCACCATCAAGGCGCAGTCGGTGACCCTGGACTACCACGCTCAGGACGGTACCACCTACCAGCTCAACTTCATCGACACCCCCGGCCACGTGGACTTCTCCTACGAGGTCTCGCGTTCGCTCTACGCCTGCGAGGGGGCGCTGCTGGTGGTGGACGCGGCCCAGGGCGTCGAGGCGCAGTCGGTGGCCAACTGCTACACCGCCATCGAGCAGGGGCTCGAGGTGCTGCCGGTGCTCAACAAGATGGACCTGCCCCAGGCCGACCCGGACAAGGTCGCCCACGAGATCGAGGAGATCATCGGGCTGGACGCCACCGATGCCTGCCAGGTCTCGGCCAAGAGCGGCCTGGGCATCGATGGCCTGCTGGAGCGTCTGGTGCGCGACATCCCGCCCCCCAAGGGGGACCCCGACGCCCCGCTGCAGGCGCTGATCATCGACTCCTGGTTCGACAACTACCTGGGCGTGGTCTCCCTGGTGCGGATCTTCGACGGCACCCTCAAGAAGGGTGAGAAGATCCGCATCAAGTCCACCGGCCGCGACTGGCAGGCCAACGAGGTGGGTATCTTCACGCCGCTGCGCAAGGCGACCGACGTGCTTCGCGCCGGCGAGGTGGGCTTCATCGTGGCCGGCATCAAGGAGATCCAGGGCGCGCCGGTGGGCGACACCATCACCCATGCCAAGACCCCGGACGTCGAGCGCCTGCCCGGCTTCCAGAAGGTCAAGCCCCAGGTCTATGCCGGCATGTTCCCGGTGAGCGCCGACGACTACGAGGACTTCCGCGACGCCCTGGAGAAGCTGGCCCTCAACGACGCCTCCCTGGAGTACGAGCCCGAGAACTCCGATGCCCTGGGCTTCGGCTTCCGGGTCGGCTTCCTCGGCACCCTGCACATGGAGATCATCCAGGAGCGCCTCGAGCGCGAGTACAACCTGGACCTGCTGACCACGGCGCCGACGGTGGTCTACGAGCTGGCGCTCAAGAACGGCGAGACTCGCTATGTCTCCAACCCCTCCAAGCTGCCCGACATGGCCGACGTGGAGGAGATGCGTGAGCCCATCGTGCGCGCCAGCATCCTGGTGCCCCAGGAGTTCGTGGGCAACGTCATCGCCGAGTGCGAGAACCGCCGGGGTACCCAGAAGGACATGCAGGTCCTCGGCAGCCAGATCCAGCTCGCCTACGAGCTGCCCATGGCCGAAGTGGTGATGGACTTCTTCGATCGCCTGAAGTCGATCTCCAAGGGCTACGCCTCCCTCGACTACGGCTTCGAGCGCTTCCAGACGGCCAAGCTGGTGCGCCTGGACGTGCTGATCAATGGCGACAAGGTCGACGCCCTGGCGGTGATCATCCACCGCGACCATGCCCACGGCCGCGGCCGTCTGCTGGTGGAGAAGATGAAGGAGCTGATCCCGCGCCAGATGTTCGATGTGGCCATCCAGGCGGCCATCGGCGGCCAGGTGGTGGCGCGCTCCACGGTCAAGGCGCTGCGCAAGAACGTCACCGCCAAGTGCTACGGCGGCGACGTCAGCCGCAAGAAGAAGCTGCTCGAGAAGCAGAAGGCGGGCAAGAAGCGCATGAAGCAGGTGGGCCGGGTGGAGATTCCCCAGGACGCCTTCCTGGCCGTGCTCAAGGTCAATGACTGATTCGATACGCTAGG
>WPCG01115894.1_pt1 | contig 16226 bp, 13 predicted proteins | sample 5403311 | NCBI WGS metagenome assembly WPCG01 (sample SAMN12869467, study PRJNA574797) | sludge metagenome | isolation source: wastewater treatment of Control | place: China:Beijing | collected 2019-05-17 | reverse complement strand
TCTGTGGGTAAATCACAAGCAAAATTATTTGATAAAGAAAACAATACACAAGTTACTTTCAAAGATGTTGCTGGTCTAGCCGAAGCTAAAGTGGAGGTTATGGAGATTGTAGACTTTCTAAAAAATCCCAAAAAATACACTCAACTTGGAGGCAAGATTCCTAAAGGAGCTTTACTTGTTGGCCCTCCAGGTACAGGTAAAACTCTATTAGCTAAAGCTGTTGCTGGTGAAGCAAATGTGCCATTTTTCTCAATATCAGGGTCGGACTTTGTAGAGATGTTTGTTGGTGTAGGTGCATCTAGAGTAAGAGATCTATTTAGACAAGCAAAGGAAAAAGCCCCGTGTATTGTTTTTATAGACGAAATTGATGCTGTAGGAAGAGCTAGAAGTAAGAATGCAGGTTTCTCCTCTAATGACGAGAGAGAAAACACACTAAACCAACTTCTTACAGAGATGGATGGATTTGGATCTAATTCTGGTGTTATTATCCTAGCAGCAACAAATAGAGCAGATATACTAGATAAAGCATTAATGCGAGCAGGTAGATTCGATAGACAAATTCACGTGGATCTTCCTGAGCTCAAAGAGCGTGAAGAGATTTTCAATGTTCATCTTAGAGCTTTAAAGCTAATTGATGGATTTGACATTGCCTTTTTAGCTAAACAGACGCCTGGTTTTTCTGGTGCAGATATCGCGAATGTTTGTAATGAGGCAGCTCTAATTGCAGCTCGTAAAAATAAAGAGAGTATCGACAAACAAGACTTCTTAGATGCTGTAGATAGAATTATTGGTGGTCTAGAAAAAAGGAGTAAAATAATATCGGCTTCAGAAAAAAGAACGATTGCGTTTCATGAGGCTGGGCATGCCACTGTAAGCTGGAAACTACCAAATGCGAATCCTCTATTAAAAGTTACAATTATTCCAAGAGGAAGATCTTTGGGTGCCGCATGGTACTTACCAGAAGAGAGACAGATTACTACCAAAGAGCAGATGCTAGAAGAGATGGCTGCAACACTTGGCGGTAGAGCTGCTGAGGAGATAATAAATAATAAAGTATCTACTGGAGCATTAAATGATCTTGAAAAAGTATCTAAACAAGCATACGCTATGGTCTCATATTTTGGTATGAGTGATAATATAGGAAATGTTTCATTCTATGATTCGTCCGAAAATTCTGGATATAACCTAGGTAAACCATACTCAGAGAAGACTGCAGAGATGATAGATGCAGAGGTTAAATCCATTATAGATGGTGCATATCAAAGGGCAAAAGATATTTTAAGAGAGAATTACGAAGGGTTTAATAAATTAGCCGAATTACTTCTAGAAAAAGAGGTTATCTTCTCTGAAGATTTAGAGGCTATTTTTGGAGAGAGATTAAAAAAGGCAAACTAAGATGAATAAAACAATATTAAGATCACTAAGTGGATTAATATTTTTGATAATAATGACAGGGTCACTTTTAATTGGCCCTATCATTTTTTCTGTTGTAATGATATTCTCATTATCTATAATGATAATGGAATTTTTAGAAATAACTACCCCAAAGATTTATAAAAATGCAAAATATTTAACAATATTAACAGGTGCATTATTTTACATAATGCCATTTTTGTATATCTACTATGGTATTTCTGTGCGTTTTATTCTATTGATAGTTATCCCAATAACTTTAATTTATTCTCTTATACTTTTCACTAAACAGAAAGATGGAGGAATGTGTGGTCCCGATTACAAGGCAACATCAAATATGATAATGTCTTTAGTGTATATTGCACTTCCGTTCTCTTTAATTAACCTGATTCTGTTTAATAGTTCTGGAGATTATAACTATAAAATAATTATTTCCCTATTTATTCTTCTATGGTCATCTGATGTGGGAGCATATATATTTGGGATGACTTTTGGGCAAAAAAGAGATAACAAACTATATCGCTCCGTATCTCCTAATAAGTCTTGGGAGGGGTTCTGGGGAGGAGTTTTTTGCACTATTATTGTTGCTATTTTACTTCATAGTCTATCTATTATAAATATTGGACTTATTCATACAACTATTATTTCTATAATTATTTCTATCTTTGGCGTAATTGGAGATCTATTTGAGTCTTTACTTAAAAGGAACTATGAGGTTAAAGATTCAGGAAAACTTATGCCGGGGCATGGAGGATTATTAGATAGATTTGATGGTGCACTTATATCATTTCCAATTGCTATAGCATATATTAAATTTTTTGAACTATTATAATAACTATTAACAATTTCAACTAGTAATTTAATGCGTATTCATAAAGAGGGACACAGAATTATCTTCAACTCAATCTTGATTTTACTAACATTGGCAGTAATTTTATACGCAACCGTTGGTTTTTCAACAGTTAGTCATATTGTAGTATTTTTCCTATTTCTAATTGCAATTCTTATCGTACGTTTTTTTAGAGAACCAGAACGAAAATCAATTAATGATAACTCAATAATCTCTGCTCCAGCAGATGGGACTATTGTAATTATCAAGAATGTATTTGAGCCTGAATATCTTAAGAAAGAGTGCATCCAGGTTTCAATTTTCATGTCAGTATTTAATGTTCATGTAAACTGGACTCCAATTAAAGGTGCTGTAAGTTATTATAAATACCATCCTGGTAAATATTTGGTAGCTATGCATCCTAAATCGTCTGAAAAGAATGAACGAACAACCATTGTTGTAAAAAAAGATGGAAGTGAAACCGAAATTCTATTTAGACAAATTGCAGGTCTAATTGCTAGAAGAATTGTTTGCTATGCAAAAGTAGGAGAAGAGTATAATCAAGCCGATCAAATAGGTTTTATTAAGTTTGGATCAAGAATAGACCTATTTCTACCATTAGGTACAGAAGTACTTGTTAAAAAAGGAGAAAAAGTGACTGGTTGCCATACTGCTATTGCACGACTTGCAGAATAATAAATGTCATAATTTCATAACATATTAAAAGAGCTTGACAGGTTAAGTCAAGCTCTTTTAATTTTAAATGTCTTTCTATTACTTTCCTAGAGCATCCTCTACCTTATCTTTAGGCAATTTTTTTGTACAGAAGAACCAATCATGACAAGTTACTCCCTCTTCTTTACCTTCAACTCTATCTTTTGCAACTCCACATGAACCAGCTGTTGGAACAATAACATCATCTCCTGGTCTCCAATCAGCAGGAAGTGCAACTTTAAAATTATCTGCTGTCTGTAATGCAATCAATACTCTTTTTAACTCATCAAAATTACGACCTATTTCCAATGGATAGTATACAATCGTTCTTATTATCCCTTTAGGATCAATAAAGAAAACTGCTCGAACTGCTTTAGTACTACTTTGTCCAGGTTGAATCATTCCATACTTATTAGCAACATTCATTGTAATATCCTCTATTAAAGGGAAGTTAACCTCAATATTCTTCATTCCCTTATACTCAATCTTCTCTTTGATTGTTCTCAACCATGCAATATGGCTATAAAGGCCATCAACAGATAAACCAACTAGCTGTGTATTTAGCTTTTCAAATTCATCTGCCATTGAGGCAAAAGTCATAAATTCAGATGTACAAACAGGAGTAAAATCGGCAGGATGACTGAAAAGAATAACCCACTTACCTGTATAATCAGAAGGGAAATTTATGTCTCCCTGAGTTGTTATTGCTTTAAATTCTGGAGCTCTATCTCCAATTCTAGGCATTGATGTAGTTTGATTTTCCATAATCTTAAATCTTTAATTTTAATATTAATAATTATGTTACAAAGATAGTAACCTATTAATCTTAAATCAAATAGAGCTAAACTATGAAGAAATAGACAACATCTATAACCTACAATCATTTAGTTGACCAAAGAGTTGACAATATCTCTTTTAATTGGCCCTACTCTTTTTAAACTCACATAATCATGTGATATACCTGTTACAAATCTTTTGGGAGCAATTTTCATATAATTAAAATAACTATTATTCTTGATAGCATTTATTACTAGTAAATCTTTAGGATATGGATATAATCTAGTCAAATAATTACTCATATGTTGTATATCTAACTCCGTTGAATCACAATAATTTTCGAATGATTGAATAAGCTCTCTTAAACCACCATTTCTTACAATAAAATTATAATCTACACTATTTAACTCTACCTCTTTTGCTGCATAATCTCCAATAAAATAGATTGAAGAGTTTGTAAATACCTCAAATTCATCTATATATTCAATCAAACTATCCTCATCTAAATAATCAATAGGCATCTGAACATAAATAGAGTGTATACAATTTACAAAATCTCTATTATTTTCGAAATAATTGATTAACTCTTTAGAGGGTCCTAAAAACGCAATCCTAATGGTTCTACTATAGTTAGATAAGATAGTGTCTAATTCAGAAGAGCAATTAATCAACTTAGATTTTAAATTAAGAGCATCTACATAGTTTGTATATCTATAGTTATTGATTGTATCACTCTTATTTGAATGAATAATTCCTATTGTATTAATCTCCTTACTCCTAGCTAGTATAGATAAAACAAGGGGATCATCTGTAACACCTCCAAAATCGGTTACAACAATAAGAGGAATATAATTTGGTTTTTTCACACATGATAATGTACTACAAAACAGAAGAATTATAATTAAACCTCTATAAACATAACTAAAGAACAACTCCCTTACTTCCATACTAAAATATTAATCTATATATTATTCAATATAATTAAAACCCTTTTAATCTAATTAAAGCCTCAACATCTAAAACAGTTACACTATTCCTGACATAAGATATGATATTATCTTGTTGTAAATCTGACATAATTCTTGCTAATGCTGGCCTTGTTACACCAAAATATTTAGCTAAATCTGTTTGATTCATATCCATATAAACTGTAGGTTTGTTTTCAAATCCCTTTTTCCCTCTTTTTAATAGATCCAAAATATAAGATGCAAACTTTCCCTTTATAGTTTTACATGTTAATATCTGAATTTTATTAGTAAGAAAATGTGTTTTATTGGAGTTAAATCTCAAGTAACTATCCAAAAAAGATTCATTATTTTGAAATAATTTAATCACAGATTGCTTAAAAATTGTAAATACATAACACTCTTCTAATGCAATCACATATACAGGAAATCTATTCTCTTGTGCAAAAAGAAATGCCGATGCCATAGGTTTTACAGCAGATATCTCCTCAATTGTCAACAAAGACCCACCTTCTGATATCATCTCTGTTTTAACCTTTCCTTTTACAAGAACATATAGGCTATCACATCTATCTCCCTGACTTGCAATTATGTCTCCTTTAGAGTATCTCTTAATTCTATAATCAATACTCTCTTTTAAACTTTCTATCTCGCAATCAGTAATAGAAGAACAAACTGGACAGCTTTTTAATTTTGTTGAAAATTCCATAAAAAAAGGGATTATTTTATGATAAAAGTATAAAAAAAAGAGATGTGTAACAAATATTACACTTTTTAAAGTCAATAACGAATACTTTTGAATTAACAATAATATTCACATTAAATTTTTTATTATGAACAAAATGTTTTGTTTTCAGTGTCAAGAGTCAGCCAAAAACATAGGCTGTACTATTGCAGGAGTTTGCGGTAAAACTCCAGAGGTGGCAAATCTTCAAGATCTATTGATATATATGTGTAAAGGTATCTCTCATATAGCCTATAGATTAAATAAAATGAGCGTTAAAACAGATCTAGCAGATAAGTTTGTTGTTGACTCTCTTTTTATGACAATAACTAATGCAAATTTTGACAAAGATAGATTTGTCAAAAAAATTAAAGATTCATACTCTCTCATAGATTCATTAATCAAGGAGTATGCGAATAATGGTGGAGATGTAGAACAACTATCATATGAATCTATCCATTACAGAGAAAATGATCTAGAAAAAATGGAAGAGAAGTCTAAAGAAGTTGGGGTATTATCCACAGAAAATGAAGACATCAGATCATTAAGAGAACTTACAATTTATGGATTAAAAGGTATGGCTGCATATGCTGAACATGCACACAATCTAGGTCATCACGACAACTCCATTTATGAGTTTATGCACAGGGCACTTGTGGATACAACAGATGACTCTCTTGATGCAAACTATTTAACATCCCTTGTTTTGGAAACTGGCTCTAATGGAGTAAAGGTTATGGCTCTTTTAGATAAAGCCAACACCTCTTCTTATGGCAATCCAGAGATAACAAAAGTAAATATCGGCGTTAAGAATAACCCAGCAATTCTAATATCTGGACATGACCTAAAAGATATGGAAGAGTTACTAAAACAGACTGAGGGCACTGGCGTTGATGTATATACACACTCAGAGATGCTTCCTGCCAACTACTACCCTGCTTTTAAAAAGTATAAGCATTTTGTAGGAAATTATGGTAGCTCATGGTGGAGACAAAACATAGAATTTGAAACATTTAATGGTCCAATTCTTTTTACTACAAACTGTATTGTGCCTCCAAAATCTACTTCTACATATACAGATAGAGTATATACAACTGGTTCTTCTGGATACCCTGGATTTATTCATATTAAAGAGAGAGAAGATGGCAAAACAAAAGACTTTTCTCAAATAATAGAACATGCCAAAAGGTGTCAGCCACCAACAGAGATAGAGACTGGAGAAATTATTGGTGGATTTGCTCATGCACAAGTTTTTGCTCTAGCCGATAAGATTATAGATGCAGTAAAAAGTGGAGCTATAAAAAAATTCTTTGTGATGGCAGGTTGCGACGGAAGAATGAAGGGAAGAGAGTACTATACTGAGTTTGCAAATGCACTGCCTAAAGAGACTGTTATTTTAACAGCTGGCTGTGCTAAATATAGATATAACAAACTACCTCTAGGTGACATCGGCGGAATACCAAGAGTATTGGATGCTGGACAGTGTAACGACTCCTATTCATTAGCAGTGATTGCTCTTAAACTAAAGGAGATATTTGAATTGAACGACATTAACGAATTGCCAATAGCATATAACATTGCATGGTATGAGCAAAAAGCAGTTATAGTTCTACTTGCTCTTCTAAGTCTAGGCGTTAAAAATATTCACTTGGGCCCTACTTTACCAGCCTTTTTGTCTCCAAATGTTGCAAATGTTCTTGTAAACAATTTTGGCATAGCTGGAATAAAGAGTGTGAAAGAGGATATTGAATATTTTATGGCATAAGAATTGAGCTCATTATCTCTTTTTTGATTACTTTTGCACAGAATAAAAGATATATATGAGCGAAAATAATTTATTATCCAAATTATCAGGAATTAAAGAGAAGTTTGAAGGTCTCTCACAACAGATATCAGACCCTGCCGTGATGGCAGATATGAAAAAATATATTCAACTCAACAAAGAGTATAAAGAATTAGAGCCTATTGTTGAGGCTGGAGAAAAGTTTAGAAATTTAATCGGTAATCTTAACTCTGCAAAAGAGATTCTTATGACAGAGAAAGATGAAGAGATGAGAGAGATGGCCAAAGAGGAGGTTGCTCAAATTGAAGAGCAGATTCCTATTATGGAAGAGCAGATCAAACTTCTCTTAATACCTGCTGACCCACAAGATTCTAAAAATGCAATATTAGAGATACGTGCTGGAGCTGGTGGAGATGAAGCCTCTATTTTTGCTGGTGATCTACTAAGGCTATATTCAAAATTTGCAGAGAAGAAGGGATGGAAACTAGAGATTACTAGTCAAAGTGAAGGAACATCAGGCGGATTCAAAGAGGTTATTTGTAAAATCAGTGGAAGCGGAGTATATGGAGTTCTTAAATATGAGAGTGGAGTTCATAGAGTTCAACGAGTTCCTCAGACAGAGACACAAGGTAGAGTTCATACATCTGCAGCTTCTGTAGCAGTACTTCCAGAGGCAGAAGAGTTTGACATTGAGTTAAACATCAGTGATATTAGAAAAGACACATTCTGCTCATCTGGTCCAGGTGGCCAATCTGTTAATACAACATATTCAGCTATCAGATTAACACATATTCCATCTGGTATTGTAGTTCAGTGCCAAGATGAAAAGTCACAAATTAAAAACTACGAAAAAGCCCTTGCCGAGCTTAGGACCAGACTATACAATTTGGAGTACGAAAAGTATCTTAACGAGATATCTGCCAAAAGAAAGACTATGGTATCAACTGGAGATAGATCTGCAAAGATTAGAACTTACAACTACCCTCAATCTAGACTAACAGATCATAGGATCAACTATACTATGTATAATTTACCTGTATTTATGGATGGAGAGATACAAGATCTTATTGATAAATTACAAATTGCCGAGAACTCTGAGAGGTTAAAAGAGAGCGGCAACTAGCAAATATCAAGTAATCATAAGTTGGGAGTATAAATTGGAATAACGATATCTATATGAATAATTATAAGAATTTAGTAGATAATATAAGAAAAAAAGGGTCGTTCCTATGTATCGGCCTTGATACAGATCTGTCACAATTGCCATCACATATAAAAGAGAGCAAATGGCCGTTATTCCAATTCAATAAAGAGATCATAGACAACACACATGACCTTTGTGTTGCATATAAGCCAAATTTAGCATTTTACGAAGCAGAAGGGGTCGATGGCTGGATCCAGCTCAAAATGACTATCGACTATATTAAAGAGATAGATAGCTCTATTTTAGTAATAGCCGATGCAAAACGAGGAGATATCGGCAACACTGCCCAAAGATACGCTAAGGCATTTTATGAATCATTAAACTGCGATGCTGTTACACTTGCCCCATATATGGGAAGAGACTCTATAGATCCATTTTTACAATACAAAGATAAATGGAGCATTATTTTAGCACTAACATCAAATAGCTCTGCCGATGAGTTTGAGACACTCACCGTTTCAAATGAGCCATCAATGCCACTATATAAAAAGGTTATTTTACAATCTAATCTATGGGGTGATAAAGACAATATTATGTTTGTAGTTGGCGCTACTAGAGCTCAAAAACTTAAGGAGATTAGAGAGTTCTGTCCAGACCATTTCTTTTTAGTTCCAGGTGTTGGGGCACAAGGTGGTACCATAGAGGAGGTTGCTAAATATGGAATGAATAGTAATATAGGGTTGTTGATTAATGTATCAAGATCTTTAATCTATGCATACAAAGAGCATAAACAAGACCCTGATTCATCCTTAAATTTTGCAACTTACTCTAGACTCTACGCTCAAGAGCAGGTTTTACAAATGCAAAAAGTACTTTAAAGATCTAAGCCACTACTTAACAGCTCAGCCTTTACTAAAGATATCCATATCCAGCAGCTCAGCCTTTACTACAGATATCCCTGACCAGCTGCCTTTATGACCTATACACCTACCAGACACCCCACATGGCTACTTAGCCTCTCAATCTGCTTTTTGCCCTACTGCTTTGCCCTGTCTATCTGGCTCTTAGCCCCTCACTCTGCCGCTGCCCGCGTCTTCTCCGTGGTTTTCAGCTCTTTGCCTTTTCCTTTTGTCTCTGTCTCGTTTTGCCTTGCTGCTTCTCTCTGTCTATCTGTTCCCTAGCCTCTCACTCTGCCGCTGTCCGTACCTTCTCTCTGGTTTCCAGCTCTTTGCCTTTTCTTTTTGTCTCTGTTTCCTTTTGCCTTGCTGCTTCTCTCTGTCTATCTGCTCCCTAGCCTCTCACTCTGCCGCTGCCCGTGTCTTCTCTTTGGTTTTCAGCTCTTTGCCGCTCCCTTTTGTCCAGTTTCAATCTCTCCTGCTGCAACGAAGTTTTTTCAGCGGCACCTATTTTCTTTTCTGTTTTTTCGGGGCCTGCGGAACTCCTCACTGTCGTTCGTCAAACAGTCCTCGTCCTTTTCCTCAAAAACTATCAATAGAATAGGTAAAAACTTATTTTGCAGTGCAGAGAGCTACCGAAGCTGTAATATGCAACATGCAAGTGGAAGTTTTTTCGCAAAGTTATTTACCTAGTCTGTTATAGCAGGATCCTTTATCCCTTTCTGTTCCTTTTGCCTTGTTGCTTCTCTCTGTCTCTCTGCTCCATAGCCTCTCACTCTGCCGCTGCCCGTGCCTTTTCGCTGGTTTCCAGCTCCTTGCCATTCCCTTTTGTCTCAGCGGCTCTCATTCTTGCCTTTTTTTGCTTCTTTTGCTCTTTTATCCGTCCTTTTTGTTTTCGTAAAACCTTCACAGCCAATACCTTTGCACGCACTCCGTCAGAGCCTCCTCTAACCACCTCCAAACCAACACCTTAACCTAACGAAGAGGTAACTCACACATAAACAACACCTTACATCCCAACAAGTCAGCCTCCAATTGTATTTACAAACATAAATTGTAAATAAACACCCATCAAAACCAATAATCAACCCAAAACTGCCCAAAAGTACCGTTGTCGCCCCTAGTCTAACCCCATTAAAGTTGAAAACTTTGATGGGGGGCGTAAGCAAGCCTCCTGCTCCAAGGCCAAACCATTTCAAATCCACAACCATCTCATATACAACACCTTTGCACGCACTCCGTCAGAGTCACACCCCAAACCTTTGACCAGCAACTCAATATATGGTAGATTGTGCAAGCTTTGCAAGCAAAGCTGCCTTTCAGCTTCACCATAAAAACCTTTTCAAATTCACAAACCTCTTACAACCAACACCTTTGCACGCACTCCGTCAGAGCCACACCCCAACCTACTCTCGGCCAAGCTTTTGCATACACTCCATCAGAGACAAAAAAAGACCATCTAAAAATAGATGGTCTCATTTTAAAAAGAATAAGTAACCAAGAAACTAATCTTCATAAGAAGCTAAAATATCCTTAATTTGATTAGCCTCTACTCTACCATAAACCTTCTCACCAATTATTACAACAGGAGCCAAACCACAAGCACCCACACATCTAAGACAATCTAGAGAAAATTTACCATCCTCGGTAACACCACCTACTTTGATCTTTAACTGCTCTTTCAATTCATCAACAATCTTCTCGGCACCCCTAACATAACAAGCAGTACCCATACAAACAGATATAGCATGACGCCCTTTTGGTGTCATAGTAAAGAAAGAGTAAAAAGTTACAACTCCATATACCTTAGCTACAGATATATTAAGATTCTTAGCGATCTCTCTTTGAATATCCTCTGGAAGATATCCAAACTCTCCTTGAGTCTTATGAAGAACACTTATTAGCTCTCCTGGATTATTATTAAAAGATTCGCAAATCTGTTTAATGGTTTGTTTATGACAATCTTGTATTTTAAATGAACTCATAACAATCTATATTTTATTTTTTTCAAAATAGTGAGTATGTAAAAGATGATGTGCCTTTTCACTCATTGGATGACCTAAGAACTCTTTATACAACTTAATTATATAAGGATTTTCATGAGATTTTCTAAGAGTTTTAGAAGCATCTTCTCTATATATAGCATCGAATCTAGCCTTAATTACATCTGAATTACCAAAATGAAGTGGCTGACCAGCACCACCTATACAACCACCAGGACAAGCCATTATTTCAATCGCATGGAAATTATATAATCCAGAACGAATACCATCAAGTAGTTTTCTTGCATTTCCTAATTGATGAGCTATACCGATATGTATTGGAGTTCCATTAAAATCAATCGTTGCAGTTCTTATTCCCTCCAAACCGCGCAACTCTTCAAAATCAATTTTATTTAATTTTAGACCTGTCTGTAGTTCATAGGCCGTTCTTACAGCAGCTTCAATAACACCACCCGTAGCTCCAAATATAACAGCAGCACCAGTAGACTCACCCATAGGAGAATCAAACTCCTCATCAGGTAAGTTATTGAAGTTAATATTTGCCATTTTAATAAGTGAAGCAAGCTCTCTAGTAGAGATAGAAAAATCGACATCTGGATTCCCATCTACTTTAAATTCATCTCTTTGACACTCATATTTTTTAGCCAAACAAGGCATTACAGATACCACGACCAAATCCTCTCTCTTTATCTTCAACATATCGGCATAATATGTTTTAGCAATAGCACCAAACATCTGTTGTGGAGATCTTGCTGTAGAAGGAACGTCTAACATACAAGGGTAATTATGTTCAAAAAAGTTTACCCATGCAGGACAACAAGATGTTAATATTGGCAACTTAACCTCTTTATCACCTCCAAGATAACGAGTAATTCTATCTAATAACTCCGTACCCTCTTCCATAATTGTAAGATCGGCAGCAAAATCAGTATCAAATACCTTATCAAAACCTAAAGTTCTCAATGCAGCAACCATCTTACCAGTAACAAGTGTTCCAGGAGTAAGACCAAACTCCTCTCCAAGAGCAGCTCTAACTGCAGGAGCTGTCTGAACAATAACAGTTTTTGAAGGATCTGTAAGAGCTTTTAAAACTTTAGAAGTATCGTCAAAAGGAGTTAAAGCACCTGTTGGACAAACAGCAACACACTGACCACAGAAAGTACATGGAGAATCAATTAAATCCTGCTCAAAAGCTGGTGCAACAACAGACATAAATCCTCTGTTAACAGCACTTAATGCACCAACAGTCTGAACCTCATTACATATAGTTTCACATCTGCGACACATTACACACTTATCCATGTCTCTATTAAGAGCAGGAGAGCAATCTTTTCTATAAGTAGACCTTTCGGCATTTTCAACAGCATGAATCTCTCTTATACCCAACTTCTGAGCTAGTGACTGTAAATCACACTTCCCAGAAGATGAACACACTAGACACTCCGTTGGATGATCAGATAAAATCAACTCCAACACAGTTTTTCTTGCATTTAAAACTCTTAAACTATGAGTTTTAACAACCATACCCTCTGTACAATTTGTAGAACATGAAGGTGCTAAATTTCTGCGACCCTCAACCTCAACAACACATATTCTACAACCACCTGGACGATTTTCTATATTAAGATGTTCCAGATTCATATAACAAAGAACAGGGATGTCTATGCCGATCTTTTTAGCGGCATGATAGATTGTTGTTCCATTTTGAACCTCAACCTCTATATTATCTATTGTTAATTTTATTTTTTCCATTGAAATGATTATTGAACGTGAATAGCGGTAAATTTACATTTATCGTAGCAAGCGCCACACCTGATACATTTATCAACATCAATTACATGTGGCTGACGTTTTTCTCCTGTAATAGCACCAACTGGACAAGCTCTTGTACAAGCGGTACATCCAGTACATTTATCAGGCAATATGGTGTATAATTTTAAAGCTTTACACCTACCAGCAATACAAATACGCTCTCTAACGTGTGCAAGATACTCATCATAGAAATGCTCTAAAGTACTCAAAACCGGATTTGGAGAGGTCTGTCCCAAACCACACAATGAAGTATCTTTAATTACATAACTTAAATTTTTAAGATATTCAAGATCATCCTCCGTTCCTTTTCCAGCACAAATCTTCTCTAATATCTCATGTAATCTCTTATTTCCAACTCTACAAGGCGCACATTTACCACAAGACTCTTCTACGGTAAACTCTAAATAGAATTTAGCTACAGAAACCATACAATCATCTTCGTCCATAACAATCATTCCACCAGAACCCATCATTGAACCAGCTGCTAGCAGATTGTCAAAATCAATTGGAGTATCTAAGTGCTTCTCAGTAAGACATCCTCCAGAAGGTCCACCTGTCTGTACAGCCTTAAACTTTTTACCACCTTTAATACCACCGCCAATTTCATATATTACCTCTCTTAAAGTAATACCCATTGGCACCTCTATTAAACCAACATTATTAATTTTACCTGCTAGGGCAAAAACCTTAGTTCCTTTTGATTTTTCTGTGCCGATAGAAGCGAACCACTCTGCTCCTTTTAAATATATCACAGGAATATTTGCAAGAGTCTCTACATTATTTACATTTGTTGGTTTACCTAAATAACCTTTCTCAGCTGGGAATGGTGGCTTAACAGTAGGCTCACCTCTATGCCCCTCCATTGAGTGAATCAAAGCTGTCTCCTCTCCACAAACAAAAGCCCCTGCTCCATACTTGAGTTCAACATCAAAACTAAATGGAGTACCAAGAATATTATCTCCTAATAGACCATACTCTCTAGCTTGAGATATTGCAACTTGTAATCTTTTAATAGCTAATGGATATTCAGCTCTAATATAAATCAGTCCTTTACTAGCTCCAATACAATAACCACATATTGCCATAGCCTCTAAAACAGAATGTGGATCTCCCTCTAAAATAGACCTATCCATAAATGCACCAGGGTCACCCTCATCGGCATTACAAACAACATATTTTTGATCTGCTTTATTTTTGTAAGCAATCTCCCATTTGATTCCAGTAGGGAATCCTCCACCACCTCTACCTCTAAGGCCAGATTTTTTCATTATATCTATAGCCTGCTCTGGAGACATCTCCGCAAGAATATTACCAATTGCAGCATATCCATCTCTAGCTATATACTCGTCAATATTCTCAGGATCAATAAATCCACAATTCCTCAAAGCAATTCTAAGCTGTTTTTGATAGAATCCCATATGCTTAGAATCTTCGATATGCCTTTGAGTTTCTGGATCTTCATATAACAATCTATGAACTCTTCTACCCTTAAGTACATGCTCTCTAACAATCTCTTCGCAATCTTCTGGCTTCACTTGAGTATAAAAAGTATTATCAGGAATAACCTTAACAATTGGACCCTTTTCACAGAAGCCAAAACAACCAGTTGTAACCACTTGAGCATCTTCTGAAAGCCCAAGCTCTTTTATTGAGTTCTCTAAATTATTGACAATAACATCACTTTGTGAAGCACGACATCCTGTACCACCACAAACTAATAAATGCATTTTATATTGTGCCATAAAAATTATTTTTTCTCATTAATAGTTTGATAGTTAGTTGGTATAACACCATCTATAAGCTCACCATTTAGAATATATTTATCCACTATTTGGTTAGCTACAGCAGTATCAACATTACCAAAAACAACAGGATCTTTCCCGGGAACTTTAACCTCAATAGTAGGCTCAGCATAACAATATCCCATGCAGCCACCTTGAGTAACAATAGCAGGAATTTTATCTTTTTCTATTCTTTCAATAAGAGTATTCATTACTCCCCTTGCGCCTGCGGCTATCCCGCACGTGGCCATAGCCACCCTAATTTGAACAAGAGATTCAGGAGTATCGCTCTTTTCACGAATATTCATCCCTTGCTCTAAGTTCTTTTTCATTTGGCGCAAATCATCTAATGATTTGATCTTTTTCATAGTTTATATTTGGTTAAGTTTAGTTGCAAATTATCGTTAAAAATAGCTAAAAAAAAATTAAAACTCAAAACTAGCATTACAAATAATAAGTAGTTAACTCATTATACAGTAAATCCATTCCATTAGAAAACTTCTCCTTAATATGTTTAAGGTTTTTCAATCTAATATTAAAGTTTGCAGGATCTATCAAAAACTTATATGAATCTGTTTTTGAACAGTTAATAAGTCCTGCAGCAGGATAGACATTTAAAGAAGTTCCTGCAACAACCACAATATCGGCTTGTGAAACAATTTCTACTGCTAAATCCATCATAGGTACAGCTTCTCCAAAAAAGACAATATAAGGCCTTAATTGCCCTCCCTTAGGACATTTATCTCCTACAGTTAAATCATCTTTTATCTCCTTAATATAACTAGAATCTATGGTACTAGTACATTTTAGTAACTCACCATGCAAATGAAGGACCTTAGAAGAACCAGCTCGCTCATGAAGATCATCAACATTTTGAGTAACCACATTAACATCAAATAACTCCTCTAACTGTGCAACTCTAAAATGCCCACTATTGGGCTCAACGCTCTTTAATTGAGCTCTCCTTGCATTATAAAAATCCAACACCAATTTGGGATTCCTCTGCAAAGCCTCAGGAGTACATACATCCTCTATTCTATGTTTTGACCACAATCCATCTGAGGCTCTAAAAGTCTCTAAACCACTCTCAGCACTAACCCCAGCACCCGTTAAAAATACCAGTTTTTTTTTCATAAATCTTTTATATTTTCATCAATCATAGATGTTAACATTCTAATAACTGAGGGATCATTTAATGGAAGATCTTCTAAAACATCCCTAACCTCAACAGTATTAAACTCATATACATTCCCATCCTTATCATACTTGAATTCAAAATCTATATTAGGATTAGCAGAAACCATTAAGATAAAGGAGTTAGCTACATCTCCTAAAGGAGCTCTATCTATATGACTATTGACAAAACTAGCAACCACCTCAGTGCC
>WPCG01016621.1_pt1 | contig 16268 bp, 14 predicted proteins | sample 5403311 | NCBI WGS metagenome assembly WPCG01 (sample SAMN12869467, study PRJNA574797) | sludge metagenome | isolation source: wastewater treatment of Control | place: China:Beijing | collected 2019-05-17 | reverse complement strand
AGCGGAAGATCTGCGTCAGCAGGTTGCGTTCGTGATCGGACAGCTTCTGCGCCCAGTCGCGACAATCCTCGCCCAGCGGGACTTCCTCGGGCATCCAGTGGACCTGCTGCTGACGCTTCCAGAATTCATAGGCCCAGGGATATTCGAAGGGCTTGTAGGTCTTGCGGGCTTCGAGAAGGGACATCGTCTGGGACTCCGAAAATCTGATCGTCCGGGCCTTGCGGCCTCATAGCACAAAAGGTGCGGTTACTGGCAGGCCGTCACTGACCGGCCCTCACTGGCACGCGAGGCATTCCTCGTAATCGGTCTGTTCGCCGGCGGAGAGTTCGAACGACACGTTGTTGAGCACCCGCACGCCGGAAAACTCCTTGCATGCGGAGACGACCTTCAGAAGGGGTGCGCCGCCGGAACCGGCCATGAAAACGCCCTACTTTTTCATAGCGTCGTCGAACGCGATGTTCGACGGCGCGAAATCCACGCGGCGAACGAAGGCGCATGCCTCGCCGGCGCCGTACTCGCGCTCCATGCCGCTGTCTTCCCATTCGACCGAAAGCGGGCCGTCGTACCGCATCGCGTTCAGTTCGCGGATGATCTCCTCGAAATTCACGCATCCGTGCCCGAGAGAGCGGAAGTTCCACCCTCTGCGGTTGTCTCCGAATTCGATGTGCGAGCCGAGAATTCCGGAGCGCCCGTCGAGCACCACCGCCGCGTCCTTCATGTGAACATGGTAGACGCGGTCGCTGAAGTCCCTGAGGAAGAGCGCCGGATTCACGCCCTGCCATACGAGGTGACTCGGATCGAAGTTCAGGCCGAAGGCGGGACGCCGTCCGAAGGCGTTCAAGAGCTTCTCCGTAGTGTAATAGTCGAACGCGATCTCCGTCGGATGGACTTCAAGGGCGAACTTCACGCCGCATCTGTCGAACTCGTCGAGAATGGGGTTCCATAGGTCGACGACGAGCTTGAAAGCATCCTCCACCATCTCCGCGCTCGTCTGCGGGAAAGAGTACCAGTAGTTCCAGATCGGAGAACCGACGAAGCCCGTCACGACCCCACACCCCATATTTTTCGCGGCGCGGGCCGTGCATTTCATCTCCTCCACCGCCCACGAACGCATTTCCTCGGGTTTTGCCTTGACTGCGGGCGGGAGGAATCCGTCGTACCTTTGGTCGTAGAGCGAGGCGACGCACTGCCCTGAAAGATGCGCTCCGAGCGCCCAGCACTTCAGATCGTACTTCGCCAGCGTTTCCTTCTTCTTCGCGCAGTATTCGGGATCGGCCGCCGCCGTCCGCACGTCCATATGATCTCCCCAGCAGGCGATCTCAAGGCCGTCATAACCGAATCCGGCCGCTTTTTCACACATCGTTTCGAAGGGGAGGTCCGCCCACTGCCCCGTGAAGAGTGTTACCGGTCTGCCCATTCCTTTCACCTCCGTATACTTTCGCCCGCTTCCCCTATTCGGAGAATGAGCCGTCGATCCACGCCGCGCCCTCGCGGCTGCTCTTTACGCAGTCGTTCACGAACTTGACTCCGCGCGCCCCGTCCACGACGGTGGGGAAAATTTCAAAGGGATGCTGCTCGGCTCCTGCGGCGAGGTTCCGAATGGTATTGCAGAACGCTTCGTAAATCGTCGCCCACGCTTCGAAGAGCCCCTCCGGGTGCCCCGACGGCATGCGGGTCCACCGCTTCGCATGATCGCCAAGGTAGCCGTTGCCGCGGGTCAGCAGACGTACGGGTTCTCCCTTGGGGGCGAACATCAGCACATTGGGGTTCTCCTGCTCCCATTCGAGCGCGGCTTTCGTCCCGTAGACACGGAACTTCAGGCCGTTCTCCCGGCCTATGGCCACCTGAGAGGGCCAGTAGTTGCCCCGCGCTCCCCCCTTGTACTTGAGCCAGATGAACGCGTTGTCGTCCAGAGGCCGTCCTTCCACGAAGGTGTCGAGCTGCGCGGCCAGCGATTCTATCTCCAGCCCCGTAACGAAATGAACCAAGTTTTCAATGTGCGTGCCGATATCGCCGACGCAGCATGAGACGCCCGCACTCCTGGGATCCGTGCGCCAGGCGGCCTGCTTCGCCCCGGTGTCCTCCAGCTTCTCGGAGAGCCAATCCTGAGGATACTCGGCCATAACGACCCGCAGCTCCCCGAGTTCGCCCGCCGCCACCATCTCGCGGGCCTGCCGCACCATCGGGTATCCGGTGTAGACGTACGTCACCATGAACTCTCTTTTTGCCTCACGGGCCGTCTTCACCAGATCCATCGCCTGTTCGACGGTGAAGACGAGCGGCTTGTCGCACGAAACATGAAAACCTTTTTCGAGAAAGGCTTTCGCCGCATCGTAGTGCGTATTGTTCGGCGTCGCGATCACGACGAAATCGATCTTGTCGGGCCGCTTCGCCTCCGCATCCGCCATCTCCGCGAAAGTGCGGTACGCCCTGTCTTGGACGATCCCAAGCTCCGCCGCCGTCGCCTTCGTCTTTTCAAAATCGCGCGAGAAACATCCGGCGACCAGCTCGGCCGCCCCCGTCATGGCGATCGACATCCGATGCACCGTCGCGATGAACGACCCGGGGCCCCCCCCGACCAGGCCGTACCGCAGCTTTACGGGTCCTCCGGTCATATCTCTTCCTTCGATCACAAAAGCCACCTCCCTGAGAATGGGTATGCCTCTAAAAAAGCTATTGGACCGCTTTCTTCACGTAATGATTCATCGCCATGAGAGTCGCCCCTTCCAGCGCCGCGGATTCGATGCCCAACGAGGCGGTTGTGAGCAAAAAATCCGGAGATGTGGCGACGGGCGTCTTTTTTTCGACTGCATCTCCGACTTTCTCGACAAACGCGGGAGGCAGGATGGATCCCATACCTCCCAGCATGATAAATTCGGGGTTAAGGATGCTGACGAGGTTGCCGATGCCCGTCGCGAGAAACTCCCCCATCTTGTCGAGTATATGCCGTGCGCCGTCGTTCCCATCTTGAAACAACCCGAGAAGCGCTCTGAATTTTTCGCGAAAATCGCTCCCCGGCAGCGAATTTCCCAAGCTCTCGAAGTTTTTCACAACAGTATCGATGGAGACGAACGTCTCGAAACACCCCCGATTGCCGCAGTGACAGAGGGGCCCCGAAGGATCCACGGTCATGTGCCCGATTTCGCCCGCCGTATTGCCGAGACCATGAATGATCTTATCCCCCATGAGGATGGCGCCTCCCACCCCCTGCGAAAGATAGACATAGACGCCGCTGTGCAGCCTGGAGACTCCGCAGTTCCGGAACATCTCCGCGATCAGGGAAAGTTTGGCTTCGTTCGCCGTGAACACGGGGAGGTCCATCTCGGGAAGGAACTCCCCGAGTCGCGCCTCGAAATCGACGTTTTTCCACCCCATATGCGGAAGAGAGCGCAGCACGTTGCTTCCCCACTCCACCATTCCCGGAACGGAGACGCTCAGCGCGCAATACTCCGTATGAGGGAAAGAGAACACTTTTGTTCGCAGGCTCTCGGCAAATACGGAGAAAAATGCATCCTCGTCGAGGGGCGTATCGAATTCGTCAAGCACTTCGAATGAAGCGTCGAGAAAACCTTTCGCGATTCTGGTTTTCTCGACGCCGATTTCTGCAATTAACGCAACGGCGGCCGATCGGTATACACGGAGCATGATGGATTTTCTCCCCGGGTGATCGGCGTCGCGCACTCCGTGTTCGATGACAAGCCCTTTTTCCAGAAGCGAGGCGATAATTTTTGTGACTGTACTGGGATCAAGCCCGGCGAGGCGGGCAAGTTCCCGCCTACTCACCCCGGGAGTGGTGCGAATAAGGTTCAGCAGGGTCAGCCTGTTGGAAAGACCCATTTTTTCAGCGTTGATGCTCCGGATTCTCATCCCGTCCCTCCTCTGCATCGAAGCGATACGACGGCTTACGGTACGGAGATTAGTTTATTGAAGAAACAAACCAATTCTAGAGAGAAAGATGAGAGTTGTCAATGGCGAATTTTCTTTCAGAAGTTTATTTCCTTTTTTTCCACCAGGTAGCAAAATGCGCCTTCGGTTCTCCGTCAGGACCGTCGATCGAGTGGAAGAAGCCTTTTTCGCCTTGAACATCTGGAAGAAACGCGGTCCTGACCCGCACGTCGCCGTTTTTCTCCACCGGCTTCAGGTATTCCGCCTCCACTTTCCCAAGCTCGTACTCCGCGGCAATTACATCCGGCGCCGATTCGACCGCCCATGAGAAGTACACGGCGTTGTTCACATGAGCGTTTCTGTCAAGATCCCACCTGCGGACGGAGAAAAAAGTGTCGTAGGCGAACTCCTCCACAACCGGAAGAGAAGGAGCGTCTCCATCCATCGGGTAAGCTTCTCTCGTGTAGACCTCCGTGGTGTGCCGGTCGAGACGGAGAGGACGTCCGCGAGCAGTATCGATAAGGATCCAGCTGGTCCACGCCGACGCCACGGGTCCCGCGGCGTCGCGAACCTCGAAGGTACGGATCGAATGCAGGTTCCGCCGCGGCCCGTGCCGCGTGCTGACGTTCAACAGACTTTCGTGCCCCGGATACCGGTCCACGACGACCCTGTACTGGCGCAGAACCCAGCTCAGGCCTCTCGGCAGAAGGTCGGCCACGGTCATGGACATCCTGTGCGCATCCCGGTCGGCCATGTCCTGCAAAATATCGAGAAGGACGGGAAGCTTCATGGCCCCGTCCGGACCAATCCCCGCGTACGGTATGGAGTATTCTGCTTCAAACACGCAATCATCTCGTTTCTCTGGAATATAATAGGCGGAGGGAACAGGACGGAATGTGCCGCTTCTTCTCCCCGGCATCGCTCTTTCGAGGTATATTATAGTACAGAACGAATTGCTCCTCTCCCGTGCCGGAAGAGCACTCCGCCGGGCGAACATCACGTCCTTCGGGACGCCAGGAGGTTGAACAGAGCATGAGGCGAATACTCTTTCTCGCACTACTTCTCGTCATACCGGCGGCGCCTTCCGCTTTCGCGGAACAGCCCCCGTTCAGCGTCTACACGGTCAAAGCCGGAGACACCGTGCTGTCGGTGGCCGGGAGACACGGCGTCGACCCCGCAAACCTCGCGGCAGCCAACGGACTTGCGGCAACCGAGGCGCTGCCCTCGGCGGGGACGGTTCTGCTCATTCCCAAGTCACCGGGAGCGGTCCTCGCTACGCTCTATGAAGCAAAGCGCCGCGGCCTGGGAGCGTGGCCGAAACCAAGGTACTCCGATGAGTTTTTAACGCCGTTGACGGACGATTCCGCCCCGGAAGAGAAAATCTCCGCGCCGAAGACAGCTGCGACGGCGCCTGCACAGAGCGCGTCTCCATACGCTTCCGCAGCTCAGGCGACGGAGACTCCCGCTGCCGGAGCTTCGAGGACGCATACGATCCGCGAGGGAGATACGCTGTACCGCATCTCCAGGACCTACGGCGTTTCGCTGACCTCGCTGCTGCAGGTGAACGGACTCACGGAGAAATCTATTATCAGAATCGGGGAGACGCTTTCAATTCCAAGAAGCGCGGAAGAGAAGACGGATGCGCCCGCGCATCCCGAACCGAAGAAGAGAGAACCGGTCGCCGAGAAGAAACCCGACCTCCTGCCTGCGCCGGCCCCCTCCCCACATCTCCTTCTGACATGGCCCTTGCGAGGCGGCACTCCGCCCGCCCATACGGGAACGAGTTTCGGCGAGGGGCTCTCGGCAAAAGCAACTCTCGGGGAGCCCGTCCATGCGGCGGCGGACGCGACGGTACTCCACGGAGGGTGGATGCGGAACTTCGGCAACGCGATCTTTTTGAATCACGGGGACGGAATCGCCACCTTCTACGGCGGGCTGGGAGTCATCTACGTCAAATCCGGCGAGAAAATCAAACGAGGCACGCGCATCGCGCTCGTAGGAGAGGCCCAAGGCTCGGAACCGAGGTTCGTCTTCCACGTTCTGAAGGAGGGAAAATCGGTTGATCCCAGGCCATGGATCGAGGGGGCGAAATAAAGGATCATACAGACGTCCGGGGGACGAGAATCCGCGGTTTCACCACCCCCGGACGTCCGAAACGTCTCGTTCCTCCAAGATATTCCCGGGGGCGCGCAGGTCTACGGAAAACCGTACGAAAACATGATCTTGTCGTATGTTCCGTCCGCCCGGATGCTTCGGAGCCCTCCGTTGAACGCCTCGATGATCTCTCTGTGCCTGGGATTGCTCAGTCCGCAGACGACGTACAGATTCTTCACAACAAGCGGCTCCGCGACGAATTCGATTTTCTCGGCATATTCTCCGCCGCCCTCCGCAAGCAGGCGCCTAGCGACCATTTCATCCTCGAGCGTCATATCGATTCTCCCAGCGAGAAGCTTGCGGATGTTCGTAAGAAAGTCGCTCGCCTCCTCCCTCACGAAACCGGAGGCCTGCAAAAAAGACTCCTCGTATCCGTACCCACGGATAACGCCGACAACAAATCCTTTCAGACTCTCCAACCCATCGTATTTAAAGGGCTCACCTTTACGCCTGATGAAAACGATTCTGGTTTCGACGTAGGGCTCGCTGAAGAAAAAAATCCTTTCCCGCTCCGCGGTCATCCAAGCGTTCGGCACGATGTCGTACACCCCCTGCCGGGCGCCCTCCTCCGCACGCGCCCACGGTACGAAGCGCATCGTCACCTCGTACCCTTCCGTTCCCAGAGCCGCGCGGACGACTTCGAGCGAGAGTCCTTGGTTCGGGTGATCGGGATCGGTAAACGGCGGCCACGGGTCCGAAGCGGCCGTAACAACCCGCTCCGCCGAAGACGCGGTAAAACACCAGAAAAGCAGAAACACCACCGTTGCGAATCCTCTTCTCCGCACGTCAAGTTCACCCCCCGGCATTCTGAGAACAGAAAAACCTGCGAATACAACCGAAAACAAGCAGCAAGAAGTCGTCATCAACCGGCACTTTTCGCTTTGCATTGTAAGGAATATTTATTCATTCGTCAAGAACCGACAACCTTGCGGAAGGCGTTCTTCCATAATTTGTGCGGGATCAACTCCTTCGCACCTTTGTCGCTTGCAAGCATGAGCTGAATGCGGACGACTTTTTCCGACTCTCCAAGAGTAGACATGAACAACGAAGAAGAAGAAAACCCGGGATTACGAAACGGACATCGTCTTTTGACGTTTTCTTGACGAGTTTTTGACAGAGGGTTGGTTAGAATTTTGAAGCGATAGGCTTAGGAGCCGAAAAACCGCACTGAAGCATATTATAAACGGATTCCGGGCTCCCGGGCTCAATTCATTCAGAAAGGACTTTGATCATGGACTGTCAGAACAACCTCGACAAGAAAGGTTTTTCTTTCCCGCACTCCTTCGTTCTGCTTTTCGGCATTATCGCCTTCACCGCCATACTGACCCACATCATCCCAGCCGGTGAATTCACCCGTGTTCAGGTGGACGGGAGAATGATCGTCGACCCGGACAGTTTTCAGTACATAGCGGCAAATCCGGCGAAATTTTTCGATGTCTTCATGGCGATTCCAAAGGGTATGAACGATGCATCGGCTCTCATCTTCATGATTCTGATCATCGGAGCGTCCATTCAGCTTTTCGACAACACGGGCGCGATTCGCGGAGCGATCTTCCACCTTTTGGACCTCATCGGAGAACAGAGAAAAGACTAGGTCCTCGCGGCAATAATGGTCTTTTTCGACTGTCTCGGCGCATTTCCCGGTATGCTTGAAGCATCCATTCCTTTCGCTCCTCTCTGCGTCGGCCTTGCGCTCGCCATGGGGTACGACCCCATAGTCGGGATTGCCGTGCCTCTCGTTTCCATCGTCGTCGGATGGACCGCCGGACCGTCAAATCCATGGACGGTCGGGATAGGACAGCAGCTCGCCGAGCTCCCTCTTTTTTCCGGCTTCACCTATCGTCTCTTCATCTTCACCGTTCTCATGGCTTTTGCAATCCGCTACGTCCTGCGCTACGGTAAACGGATTCTTGCAGATCCGAAACAGAGTGTAGTCGCCGATATCGACTTTTCGCATCTTGCGATGCACACCACCGAAAAGACGGCTTTTACATTCCGCAGATTCCTGATTCTCCTCATTTTCATCTCCACCATAGGTACGATTCTCTACGGGACCTTTCACTGGAAGTGGGGGCTCTTCCAGATGTCCGGAGCCTATATCATCGGAGCCATCATCGCGGGCATAGTGGCCGGATACAGAGCGAACGTCATCGCCGATACTCTTCTGGAAGGAGGAAAGGCCATATTCATCGGCGTCGTCGCGGTCGGCATGGCACGAGGCATCAGCGTCGTCATGACGGACGGACGTATCGCCGACACGATCGTCTACGCCGTGTCGCAACCGTTGAAAGGCCTGCCGTCAACAATCAACTCGGTGGCGATGTTCATCGTACAAACCATCATCAATTTTTTCATTCCTTCCGGGAGCGGTCAGGCTCTGGTAACGCTTCCCATTATGCTCCCGGTTGCGGACATTATCGAGTTGAAGCGGCAGATCGCCATCCTCGCCTTTCAGTTCGGCGACGGCCTGTCGAATCTTTGCTACCCCACGGTGGGGGCGCTTGTCGCCTTTCTTATCTACACGAAAGTTCCTTTCAACCGCTGGCTACGCTTCATCATGCCTTTCATGCTCGCTACCTGGGGCGTCGCGGCACTCTCGCTCATATTCGCTGTTTTAATAGGCTACGGTCCGTTCTGATGCTCCCTCTCGCGAAGCACACAATCTAACGGAATTCTCTTCGGGAGGAATCGTTGTGATCATAGAACTGACAGTCAATGGCGCGCCGCGCTCGGTGGAAATATCTCCGTCCATGCGGCTTCTTGATCTGCTGCGGAACGTTTTCGGCCTCACGAGCGTCAAGGAAGGGTGCTCCGAGGGAGAGTGCGGCGCGTGCACCGTACTGCTCGACGGGAAGGCGGCGACCTCCTGCACTGTGCTCGCGGTGCAGGCGAGAGGAAAATCCGTCGTCACGATCGAAGGGCTCTCCTCGGACGGCGCGCTTCATCCGATCCAGCAGGCGTTCATCGACCACGACGCCATCCAGTGCGGGTTCTGCACGCCCGGGATGATCATGTCCGCGTACGCGCTGCTGAAATACAACCCCTCCCCCACGCGCGAAGAGATTCGGCGCGGCATCGAGGGAAATCTCTGCCGTTGTACCGGCTATCTTCCGATTATCGACGCCATCGAGGACGCCGCAAGGAGGATGAGAACCCATGAGAGTTGACGCTCCGTCCTCTCTGCTCGAACTTCGTCAGCTACTCGAAGCGGCGGTTTCTACTCCCGGGAAAAGTCGTCTGCTCGCTGGAGGAACGGACCTGCTGGTCCGGTTCCATGCTTCGCCCGAACTCTCCGCGGACCTTATCGATCTCTCGGGCGTCGATGAACTGAAGGGGATTATCATTCGTGATACCTACCTGGAAATAGGAGCGTGCACCACTTTCTCCGAGATGGAACGGCATCCTGTGATCCGCGAAAGATGCGCGGCGCTCGCCCGAGCCGCGTCGCTCGTCGGCTCTCCGCAGATACGCAACCTCGGAACGATCGGCGGCAATCTCGCCAACGCCTCGCCTGCGGCGGACAGCCTGCCTCCTCTCTGCGCCCTCGACGCGACCATCCTCGCGGAGAATTCCGAAGGCGAGGAGATAACGCTTCCCGCGGGGGAACTGGCGACGGTCCCCGGAAAGAGCAGTTTGCACCAGGACCAGTACATCCGCGCTGTCAGAATTCCGCTGCACCGGAACACGTTTTCCTACTTCGTCAAGACGGGAAGCCGCAAAGCGGTCGCCATCTCGAAACTCAGTCTCGCCTTGGCCTTCCGGCATATGGACGCACAAGCGCGAATCTTCGCCGGTTCTCTGGGAGCCTCTCCGGTGCGCATGCGCGCCGCCGAAGAGGCGCTCGAACGGCGCGACTGGAGCGCGCGGAACCATACGGCTTTTCTCGACGCCCTTTCGGCCTCGGTCGAGGAGAACATCCCGGGGAGGGCCTCGCTCCCTTTCAAACGGTTTGCCGTCCGCGGGCTCGGGGACGATCTGTGGGCGGCCGTAAAGGAGGCGATATCCGGTGAGTGAGTTGAAATATGTCGGACACGACGTCCGGAGAAACGACATCGTCGAAAAAGCCTCCGGAAGGATAAAGTATCTGGGCGACCGCATGCCGGGCGGAGCAGCGCACGGCCGGCTTCTCCTGAGTCCCGTCGCCAGAGGCCGCGTCGTCGGCTTCGACGCTTCCGAGGCGGAGAAGATGCCGGGAGTCATCCGTGTCTTCTCTCCGCAGGACGATCCGGGAAGGACGTACAACAGCGCGCTCTTTCTTCCCGACCAGACGGATCTTCAGGACCACCGCATCTTTACGGACACCCCGCTTTTCGTCGGCGACGTCGTCGGCGCGGTGCTTGCGACAGACGAAGAGACTGCGCGGAAAGCCGCATCCCTCGTGAAGATGGAGATCGAAGAGGAGGAGCCGCTCGTCGACCTTTTTACCGCTTCTCTTCCCGACGCCCACTCCTTCCGCGAAGGTACGCCGCAGGTCGTCGAAGGAAGAATAGCGTACGGCGAGGACGCCCTTCCCGAGGATGCGGTGGTTCTGGAGACGTTCGTCAGGACGCAGAAGGTGCACCATGGAGCTATGGAAAACCACATCTGCGAGGCCAGAATGGAGTACGGCGGCGTTCTGCTCGTCGAGACGCCGTGCCAGATGGCCTTTACCGTGCGTTACGCGCTGGCGGGCCTCCTCGGGCTTCCGTTCAACAAGGTCCGGGTTGTTAAAACACCTGTCGGCGGAGCCTTCGGAGGAAAGCAGGAGGTGGTGATCGAACCGCAGTGCGCGTTGATGGCGATCAAAACCGGTCTCCCGGTCCGTATCGCGCTCGACCGGACGCAGAACATCATCGCCACCAGGACAAGAGCGGCCTCCGCCGGGTACGTCAAAGTGGCGGCCGACAGTCAGGGCACCCTCCTCCGACGGGAGATGGACATCCTGGTGGATGCGGGCGCCTACGCCACGGGAAGCCACAGAGTCACCATGGCCATGGGGAAGAAAACCTCCCGGCTGTACCGGATTCCTTCCCAATCGTTCCGGGGCCGCACGGTCTTCACGAACACGACGCCGGCAGGCGCATGCCGCGGGTACGGCTCTCCTCAGATCCACGCGATTACGGAGATCGCGATGGATCTGCTGGCGCGCAAGCTGGAGATGGACCCTGCCGAACTACGGCTGAAGAATCTCGTCCACCCTTGGGATTCCGACCCGGCGGGCGGACCTCCCCTTGGCAACGCACGCATCCGCGATTGCCTCGTCCGGGGCATGGAGGCCTTCCGCTGGAACGACCGTCGTTTGCTTCCGTCCGGCGACGGTCGCATGCGGCGAGGCGTCGGACTTGCGTGCGCCACGCACGGCAACGGCTACTACGGTTCTCCCTATCCCGACTTCATGTCCATGGCGATGCGCTTCTGCGAGGACGGTACGGTTCTTGTGAACGCGGGACTCCACGAACTGGGCAACGGGACGCTGACCACGGTGGGACAGATCGTCGCCGAAGCGCTTGATCTCCCTCCGGAACGGATCGAGGTGTGCGAGAGCGACACTTCGACCACTCCGTTCGACGTCGGGTGCGTAGCCAGCCGCGTCACCTACGTCTGCGGCGCGTGCGCTCTTGAATTGGCGGAGAAGCTCAAAGCGCGCTTTCTTGAACAGAGTGCGCGCGTGCTCCGGATCGACGCGCGACATCTTGCTCTTCGCAGCGCCGAACTGGTGGATACCAAAGGCGGCGCCAGCTGGAGCTACGGCGAGATGGTCTGCCGCATCGCGAAAGAGCTGCGCGAGGAAGTCGGCGAATATCTGCACTACAAACCGGACCGCAACCCCGCATCCTACGGCGTGCATTTCGCCGAAACGCTGACGGATACCCTCACCGGAATGGTCGAGGTGACGGACTACCTGGCTGTGCACGACGTGGGCCGGGCGATCAATCCCCGTCTGCTGCGGGGGCAGATCTACGGCGGCGTCCAGATGGGCGTCGGTATGGCGCTCTCCGAGGAGCTTGTGTACGACTCGAAAGGAAGGCCGAAGAGCGCGTCGCTGAGCCGCTACACTATGGTCAACGCCCCTTCGATGCCGAATGTCGGCGTGCTGCTTGTCGAAGAGGGCGAACCTGGCGGACCGTTCGGCGGAAAGAGCATCGGCGAGATATGCACGGTGCCGGTAGCTCCGGCCATCGCAAACGCTGTCAACGCTTCGCTCGGGACGTCCATGACGGAGCTGCCGTTCTCACCGGAACGCATTCTGGCCGCTCTGTCGGCACGGCGGGAAACGAACGCACGATGAAGCCGCGGAGACACACCCCGGCGCAGCGAACCTGGACAGGATGGAGGAATGTGCTTTGAGCATCGTACTGACCGGCAACACCCTCACGTTGGCTCAGCTGTACGCAATCGCCCGGATGAACGAACCGGTGGAGATTCACCCCGACGCCGCACGACGCCTGGAGGAATCCCGACAGCTCGTGTTCGACCTCGTCGAAAGCGACGTTCCGGTGTACGGCTTCAATACCGGCGTGGGGTGGAACAAGGACAAACATATCGCGGCGGACTTCTTCAAGGAGTACAACGAGAACGTCATCCATTCGCACTCCCTCGGCGTCGCTCCCGAGGCTTCGCGCGAGGAGGTTCGGGCCGCGATGGCGATCCGTCTGAACTGCCTTCTTCGCGGCAACACGGGCATACAGCCCGCGATAGCGCGGCGGTACGCGGAGTTTTTGAATCTCGGCATTACCCCGGCGGTTCCGCAACGCGGTTCCGTCGGAGAGTCCGACATCGCCGTCCTCTCGCACATCGGACTCGCGATGATCGGCGAAGGCGACGCGGACTACGACGGAACGAGGATGACCTCGGCCCGCGCCCACGCTGAAACGGGGCTGCAACCGGTCGAGCTCGGTCCGAAGGACGCGCTTGCGATCGTCAATTCAGGCGCCTTCGGCATGGCGCAGGGAGCGATGGCCCTCTGCGATCTGCTCGATCTCGTCGACCAGGCCGACCTGATCTACGCGGTCTCTCTCGAAGGACTGAACGGAAATACTTCCCCGCTCGAACCGAAGGTCCACGAAGCGCGCCGCCTTCAAGGGCAAGCGAAGAGCGCCGCGCTCGTCAACCGGTTTCTGGAAGGGAGTTTCATCTTCTCTCCCGATCCGGAAAAACCCGTACAGGACCCGCTCTGCTTCCGCGGAGGAGCCTATGTCCACGGTTCGCTCCGCGATGCGCTGGAGTATGTCGTCGAGAAGAGTCTCGTCCAGATGAACTGCTCCGACGACAACCCCTGCCTTCTGCTGGACGAGCGGCGCATCGTCTCGTGCTCGAACTTCGAGACGACCACCCTGGCCGCCGGATTCGAAATGCTTTCCGTCGTGCTGAGCCACGTTTCCCGAATGTCCTGCTACAGAATGATCAAGCTCGGCAACCCGGCGTTCACCGGACTGACGCGCTTTCTGACGCCCGCGGAAGGGAAGGTGCACGCCTTCGGAACGATCCAGAAGACGTTCTCCCTTCTGGATACGGAGATTCGCCATCTTTCCAACCCCTCGACAGTGGACTACCTCTCGCTCGCGGGAGATATCGAGGACCACGCGAACAATTTGCCCCATATCGCGCAGAGGGTACGAAAAATCGCGGACAACCTGAAGTACATCCTGGGCATGGAGATGATGCACGCCGCGCAGGCGGTTTCGCTTCGAAAACAGGCGGCCCCCGGTCTTCCGCTGGGAAAAGGAACGGCCGCCGCATACGAGGAGTTCCGGAAGGCAATTCCGTGGCTCGACAGAGACCGTACGCTCTCGACGGATATCGGGAAGGCATACGGCGTCGTCAACGAAGGGGGGATGCTCCGGACGGCTCTTTCCGCCTCCGCCCGCGCGTAGCCGAAACACCCCGCACCGAACATACACTAAAACCAGGAGGTATTCGCACATCATGAACACGAACGACGTTCAGATTCGCAAAGGGATATTCATCCCCATCTCCCTTACCTTTCTCGGCATCATCATCGTCGGACTCGTCGCCCCCAAGCTTTTTTACGACGCGCTCAACGCCATCGTGGAATTCGCCTTCCTCAACTTCGGATGGCTCTTCCAGATCTCCGGCAACATCTTCCTCTTCATCTGTCTCTTCTTCTGCTTCTCGAAGTACGGCAGCATACGGTTCGGCGGCAAGGACGCGAAACCCGAGCTCTCCACGTGGAACTGGTTCGCCATCTCCCTCTGCGCCGGAATCGCCACCGGCATCGTCTTCTGGGGGATTGCGGAGCCGCTCTACCACCTTATGGACTCCGGCGTCTTCGAAGTCCTCGGCATCACGCCGAAGACCGAGCAGGCGGCGATGTTCTCGATGGTCACAACTTATATCCACTGGACCTTCATCCCCTATGCGATGTACGGCATCTGCGGCCTCGGAATCGCATACGCGGCGCACAACATGAACCTCCCCTATCAGGTCAGCTCCACTCTCTACCCGATCGCAGGCAAAAGCATCAACGGCTTTACGGGAGCTCTTGTCGACGGAATCTGCTTGCTCGGCATCGCCGGCGGTGTTGCGGCCGTCCTCGGCGTCGGTACTATGCAGATCAGCAGCGGCATCCAGATACTCACCGGCATCCCCGCGGGAAAAACGATGTGGATCGCCGTCGTCTGCGCCATGGTCGCCGTCTACGTCATCTCCAGCTACACGGGACTGAACCGCGGAATCCGGCAGCTTTCGGACATGAACGCGAAGATCTTCCTCGCCCTGATGCTCTTCGTCTTCATCTTCGGCCCGACGCGTTTCATCCTTTCGCTCGGCACGCAGGCGACCGGGCACTTCATCAACGAGTTCTTCATCCGGACCCACTACCTGAGCCCCGTCGACGGTTCCGCGTGGCCGCGCTGGTGGCCGATCTACTACTGGGCCATCTGGCTTGCTTATGCGCCGCTCATCGGCATGTTCCTCGCACGGCTCGCCAAGGGGCGCACCATCCGGCAGTTCATGCTGATGAACCTCATGGTTCCCGCCATTTTCGGCCTGCTGTGGTTCTCCGTATTCGGCGGCGCGGCGATTCACCTGGAACTGACGGGACAGGGACTTTGGGAGGCAATCCACGAGGGCGGCAAGCTGATGCTCGAAAAATCGGTCTTCGAATTTCTGAAGCACTATCCGCTCGCCAACATCCTGAGCTGGATCTTCGTCGGAACGGTCTTCATCTCCATCGTCACGCTGGCCGACTCCATGACCTCGACGGTAGCGAGCCTCTCCACGACCGCCGCCCACCAGGAGGGGAAAGAACCCCCCGCGACGCTCAAGATCTTCTGGGGCGCGGTAATGTCCTCCGTGGCGATCATCAATCTGGTCAGCGGCAGCGGAGGCGGGGAGATCAGCGGCATCGACGCCACCAAACAGATTTCCACGGCGGCGGGATTCCCGATTCTCTTCCTGATGATGCTGATGGCGTTCACCATCTGCTGGATGATCATCAGGCACTCCAGAGGCGAGAAGGTCCTCCTCGTGAAAGAGTAGCGCCGGACGCAAAAAAGGCCCGGGGGCGTCGAGGCTCCCGGGCCTTTTATTCTGAACGCACGCCGCCGGAACGACGGCCTTCTTCTACTTCATCGCTTCCTCTATGGCGACCGCCACGGCGACGGTGGCCCCGACCATGGGATTGTTCCCCATACCGATAAAGCCCATCATATCCACATGGGCGGGGACCGACGACGAGCCCGCGAACTGCGCGTCGGAGTGCATTCTTCCCATGGTGTCGGTCATGCCGTAGGAGGCGGGGCCGGCGGCCATGTTGTCCGGGTGGAGCGTACGGCCCGTGCCGCCGCCCGAGGCCACCGAGAAATACTTCTTACCCTGTTCGACGCACTCCTTCTTGTACGTGCCCGCCACGGGGTGCTGGAAGCGCGTCGGATTGGTCGAATTACCGGTGATGGACACGTCGACGCCTTCGCCGTGCATGATCGCCACGCCCTCGCGGACATCGTCCGCGCCGTAGCATCGGACCTTCGCGCGCTCCCCCTTGGAATACGGGATCTCCCGAACGATCGAAAGCCCGCCCGTCGAGTAGTCGAACTGCGTCCGGACGTAGGTAAAACCGTTCATCCTGGAGATAATCTGCGCCGCATCCTTGCCGAGTCCGTTGAGGATCACCCGCAGCGGCCTCCGCCGGACCCTGTTGGCCGAATTGGCGATTCCGATGGCACCCTCTGCGGCGGCGAAGGACTCGTGGCCCGCCAGAAACGCGAAGCAGCTTGTATCCTCCAGCA
>WPCG01138809.1_pt1 | contig 16274 bp, 27 predicted proteins | sample 5403311 | NCBI WGS metagenome assembly WPCG01 (sample SAMN12869467, study PRJNA574797) | sludge metagenome | isolation source: wastewater treatment of Control | place: China:Beijing | collected 2019-05-17 | reverse complement strand
TGATTTCAGTAGTGGGTTTCTTAGGCTTAAATTCAGCCAATGCACGTTCTGCTGAAGCATGGTGATCCAAAATCACTAGACGCTTACTATGTAGTTCTAGCTGTTCCATGACTTCAACTGGATAGCTAAAATCGACAATGTAAACAGTTTTATCCTTAATTAGTAAGAGATCAGGTTCTTCCCCATATTTAACAGGAATGCATTTAACCTCTTCCTTTGCGTGATTCAAGACCACCCATGCAGCAGCAGTACCGTCCAAACAATTAGCATGATATAAACAAATAGCCATTTTAAACCCTTTTACTCAATTAACATTATTCAACCACGAACATAAGGAACACCATGTTCCTCTAATTCTTCTCGAAACTGATCATTTGCAAATTTGTTATCGAAGACAACGATGTCGTCAAGATAACTAACGAGCCAACCAGATTTAGGGAATTTCACCCATAATTCCTTTATGGTCTTAACGCATCCCGCACCTTGACAGTAACTACAGATTCCCCACTCCTCTTCATCCTCCCAACAGCGATTGTCGGAAACTTCCTTTTCGCGATGTTCCACTTTAAAGGCTTCAGGAAGATCTTTAATTTCCACTTGTACTTGAATTCCCACAATCACTCTCCTATTTTGTCAGTTATGATTTTCATTATTAATCCTCTTATACCTTGTAATGTCCCTAGGAGGCTTTTTAAGCCCCCTTTAAAGGGAGTGGGACTATCTACTAGATAATCCCTTTAAACCTCACTACTGAGCTCCTGGGAGCTCTGGACTGATCCATATAGGGTATAACAATCCATCTTCTGAAATGTTAGTCTGAGTTAAAGCTAATATCTTAACTCTAACTGTAGTTTCAGATTCTATTGAAAGAACCTTCACCACTCCCCTAACACCTCCAGTTGTGCCTCTATAGATACAGACCGAATGTATTAATTTAGAATCAAATCCTTTTGGGACTTTAACAGTCCTTACGTAGGTAGAATGATCATTTACATTCAGTCCTTCTACGGGATATCTCACTGCATCTGGATCTTTATGCAAAACATCACAGCCTTTCCAAGTATGAATGATAGGTTCTGATTCTATTAGATAACCATTGATTAGGATTAACTCAAGAGCTTTCCCGATTTGTAATGGTCTTTTACGGAACATCATATTAGTTAGAGTTTCTAACTTACGAGTTTTAGCCCACTGTAGATCTATCAGAGCAGTTAAGAACTTCATGACTCCAGCTTTGGTACGCATTGAGAATAACTCAATATGTCCATCATCTCGATAGTCTTTTAGTTTTAAAGGTCTCTTACGGCCCATATCGTACCAAATTAAAGCCTTCTCATCAATGGCGATAGGGTAGGAACCTGGAGCCTCAATATGGGAGGGAAACTCTGAAGCCTCCTGAATTATGTTTACACTCACTTGAATTTCACCAAATCGGAATAAAAAGTGACATGACCTAGGTCGTTTCTTAACTTATCTGGTACTTCCATCTCACCAGTCTGCTCACCTAAATCATCAATTCTCAAACTACATGAGTAAACATTGTAATTCTTTTCAGCGTCCCCGTTAAAAAGTATGGCATGGATAGTTCCATTCTCTTCATAGCCTGTAACCAGAGCATAAGATGTACTAGATAATCGTTTGAATACCTTCCCTACCAGATCTCCTAAGAATATTTGATTCTCAGTTTTATTAATTAAAGCTTGTACGCCGATTAAGGTTTCAGTTTGAATTTCTTCCCGAATGGCTTTAAGGCGATCGCCATAATATCCCTTAATCGTTCTTACCAGTTCAATTTCTTCTTCAGGACCTGGATTGTCTTCAATACTGATAATTAGTTTATCAGCTAAGCCTTCCGTATCTGCAAGTTCAAGAGTCATAGTTTCATCTGTATGGTCAATGACGTTAACTATTTTAGATCCTTTACTGGTCTTAAGATCATTAGCCCTGCATTGCTCCAAGATGTACAGTTCAATATTATCCCTTAAAGCTTTAATACCACCTTTATAATTACGAAGCATTTTGAAACCCTCTTATTAAATTAAATTTTGTTACGCTTTAGTAATATGATTCAATAAGGCTGAAAGCCTTACCATTCCTGCTTCATAGAGGAGTTTGTCTTATACCGACGACAGGGACTAGAACTCTCCACAGGCTGTCAACGGTAATCCTACCGTCGATTAACTCTCGAAACCTTACAGCCTAAAGTTTGGTTAATTAATTCTCTCTGTTTTACATTGGGATAAATTCGATATTCCTGAGTAGTCAGGAATGTGTCGCTGGTAATCATTCCTAATACTCCAAGATTATAAGTTCTTATCAGTAATGTAGTTTTAAAATGTTATTAAAAGGATTCTAGGTTCCTCATAACCGAGAAAAAAAATAGTTATCTTAGAATAACCCCCCTCCCGAAAGAGGGGGGTATACTTTAGGCCTGGAGAGAAGCTGTAAACTTCTTGTACATTTCGAAGTCTTCCAAATTAACTATTAGTCGTTTTCGAAAAGAACTTCACCGGGATAATCTTCCCAACGTTCCTTCATTGACTTGATAGCTTCTTCCGGAACGTTATGAATGTTCTTGAAGTTCCCGGTTACTTTGTACACTTTAATTCTTGAGGTATATTCCTCTAGAGTCTCAATGTACCCACTGAGCTCCCATGCGCGAGTGAAGGTATTAGAGATGACAACGTTCTGTCCTTCAGATAGGAACGCCTTAGCGGTCGATTTACACCAGTCGTGAGCGTCCTTGATTTTACTCGCATCGAATACGTATTCACCTTTACCGTTGATGAAATACATATCCGCCTCGAGATGTCGGAAGTCCTCGAACTTTCGAGCAAAGGTAGATTTACCTGAGCCCGGTAGACCCCGGATGAGACATAGTACTGGTTTCATTTTGTATTCCTTTTTTAATTTGATATGAGATTAAACTAAGGCACCATTGTCCTAGTTCACATTAGTTATGTATGGTTTAAAATGATTCTAATACACATGATCACCCCTTTCCCTATACCGTAAATGACGTTAGAGTTTTTAAAGATACTCAGTATGTCAAATAAAAAAAACAGTATAAACTCCCTTCCCCATACCCCCTTTAATTAGGAGTATCAGGGAAGGAGAGTTTATATTACAACTTACAGGCTACAGAAACCACTAGCGCAGCCACGATCATCGTCATTATTTTCAATAGCAGACTCAAAGTCTTCTAAATCGTAACCACCGCTAGTTTCAGTGTTTACATAATAACGAGTCTTCATGCCCATCTTAACCATGTAGAAGAAGTCTTTTAACATTTCATTAGAACTGATCTTCTCGTCACCTACCAGTCTACGATACAGGTCAGCACTAATGGCCTGGTCTGTAAACTTCTGGAAGATGGCGTAACAGTCGATCATATCCTTAGTAGGAATGTCATAAGCATATTCATACTTATAATCTGGGTTATCATGATGTGGCGCTGCCCAACGAATTACAACTGCGTTATCAGTCTTATTCATGTGGGGTCTACGAGCTGGATAAATGGAGTTAGTTCCACCCACAGCCTTAGAACTTGATTCACCAGGCATATAAGCCACTAGTACTGAATGAGCAATACCGCCATTAGCTTTAATGGCTATGCGTAAAGCTTCCCAGTCATAGTTATTCTTAAAGCCTCCTTCTACGATTTCATTAACTGAATCTTTAGCAGTATCAATAGGTAACCAACCTTCAGGCCACTTGGTCTTATGGATCCAAGGAGCTAGACCAACATCAACTTCTTTAGAGAGTCTTAGAGAAGCTTTAATTAGATGATACATGTGTCTTTCAGCAATACGGTGAATCTCACGCTTACCAGCTTCTGAACTATATTTAAGACCACGTTGAGCTAAATGAGTAGCTAGACCCATAATGCCGACACCAGCTGACCTACGAGCTTTGGCAGTATAAGCTAAATGTTTGAAAGGATATTTATTGTTTTCGATACAATAGTTAATCATCTTCAAACAATAGTAACTGGCTAGTTGGTAAGTAGCTTCTGGATCTTCAGTTAATTCTACGTTATCTACAGCAATGGCTCCTAAGGAACACATTGCAATCTCACCACGTCCGTGGTCTTCTTCTAGAGAAAGATCAACTGGATCGTAATAAGGGCTAGTAGGTTCTGCAATCTCCATGCACTGTCCTGTTAGGATATTATTAAATACCCCAGCATGACGCAGTGGTTCTTCAAAACAGTAAGTATCTGATAGTTCTTTGATAGGTTCAATGTAATCAACCTTCAGAGTTTCATCAGTATTAAAGTTAGCGTATTCAAAGTCTTTCTCAAGATTGAAACCTAACTCAGTTAAACGCATTACTCCTGAATGTTTAATGATAATCTGGTTAGGATAATCAAACCATAGAGTAACTCCAATCTTAGCTAACTTAGAAGCCATTAGTTTAAACTTAGACTTATTAGCAGGGATTAGGACTTGTACGTTAAACTTATGTTCTTGAGATACTTGGAAACGACCTGAGTCGAATAGTTCTTGAATCTCTAAACGTTCCTGTACAGAAGGATCACCTTTAGGTAGGTCATAATCTGCAATGACGTCACCTAGACGTAATTCCCAAGTACGTAGCTCTACATTAACAGAACCAGTTTTAATGAACCACTTGTGATATTCAGTAGAGTCTAGTTTATAACCGTTGTTTAAAGCTACTTTAATTAGCTTCTGGTTTTCCCCAGTCTTCTTTACAGTAACTGGAGTAAACTGCTCACCGTTCCAAACGTTAACAGTTTGATCTACCTTAGTACTAATCTCTACCTGACCTTGTTCAGTTAGGATACAAGTAGAAGGAGCTACACAAAGGTTAGAACTATAGATAGGTTCTTTAAAAGGAGTATTACGATTGAGTTCATCAATCATACCTACATATGCGGTGCCAGTTTCAAAAGCTTCGTTTAGGGAAACTTTCAATAACTCACGAGCATCAATGTAATTCTTCTTAAAGGACTCATCTTGTTCGTATTTCAGATAGAGTTCTTCAAAACGTTTTTGATCATCAGAATAGAAAGCTTCAGTTAGATCAGGTGCAGTATAAGCGTTAAAGGTAAAGACCTGTTCACCTCTTGCAGCTTTACGTGCAAAGTAAGTATTAACTAACAAGGCATAATGTAGATCACGGTTCTTACGATCTTCAGTACTACGTGGGTTACGTAGTTGAGAAATCATTTCGGCTTCTGGATCAAATGCCGAATAGAAACAAGTACCAGCTCCACCACGACCATTTTGTAAATTAGCTTTAATAGCTTTAGACATTGCATCAATGTAAGGTTTCTTACCCTGGTGAATAATCAAACCATCACGGATGGGATCGCCAATGGACCTCGACATGATATTAACGCCAATACCTGCAGAGTTCTGAGTCATGATATTCGCGATGTAGTCACCGAGAGCCAACGAAGTCCCATTATCACCAGCAGCGATAAGGCAACAGCTGGCAAGGCCATTATGAACAGTACCGAGATTAACGTAATTTGGAGTAGGAGCCGAAAGCAGCTTCTTACTAAAGAGTTTGTAATAATTGGCAACGTGATCCAGGCGATTAGTCTTCTCATCTTTGGAAAGAGCCATTGCCATGCGCATGTAAGTAAATTGAGCAGTTTCATACTCTTGCTTGGTTACCCGATTCTTGAGGGAATATTTCTCACGAATATATTGTAATGAGAAGTGAGTGCTCTTTAGATCTTCGTCATGTTCAATAATTGACTCTAGATATTCATAGTCTTCATCTGAATAACCCAGATCTACAATAATTCGATCTGCGATCATTTTTTGATGAAGTTCTTTAATAGTTGGAATACCTTCAGTTCCATAAAGAGTTTTTCTTAGGAGGACAGCGTATAGTCTTCCGGCCATTAGATAGTAAGAATAAGTCTTCTTATTCAAACATTCTTCAATTAAGGCTACTTGGAGATCTTGTGATGTAACAGTATCCCCTTTACCAGATACGGCATTCATCACGATAGAAGACCAATCGACTTTATCCCCTAGAGTCTCTGCGGCCCAGATACCCCAGTTGTTTACCTTCTTAGGATTAAAGTCTTCTACGTCACCGTTCAACTTAACGATCTTTTTAATCATTATTTTAAATTTCCAAAGTTAATAATGAAATTAGGTTTACTCACCGCATATCATTTGTCTACCCCGTCATCAAATCTTTTAGAGGTAAACTAAATGTCAAAACTCATAGAATATTATCCTTACAGTGAAAAGATTTCAGTTATCAGATGGTTACGTAACGGAGATCATCCTAATGATCGTACGGTTAATCGTTTAACTGAAGGGAAGGTAGTAGGTCGCTTAAAAGCTAAAGCTTCTTTAGAATCTAGAAAGCCTTGTCCTTTATGTAATCGATTACCAAAAGATCATGGCTTATTAAAAGGACATGTAGACGGTGAAAGACTAGTATGTCCTGGCGATTATATAGAAACTGTAGTTAAATCTAAAACTGAACCTAAGTCAGGTTATAGACTACATAAGCGTAAACAATTCGAAAGATACTTTACAAAGGATCCCAAGAAATGAAGATTAACATGATAGTGGCTAGATCTAAGAATCATGTAATAGGCTTAGCAGGTAAGATCCCTTGGCATATACCTGAGGACTTTACGTGGTTTCGTGAGAAGACCATGTCTCACGCTATTATTATGGGTCGCAATACTTTTACTGAAATTGGGAAACCTTTAAAGAATCGTTACAATGTAGTCCTAACTAGCAACCGTAATCATCCCGATCTGATTAAACATTCTGAAGAATCTAATTTCCTAATCTGTAGATCTATGACTGAAGCCATTAAGCGACTAAAAGATCTAGGATTAAAAGAATGTTTCATTATTGGAGGATCTACTTTATATAATAACTTCATAGGTCAGGTAGATGATTTCTATCTAACTGAAGTAGATACTGTAGTTAACTATAATAAGTCTGATAATGTAACTAAGTTTGATTATACATTCCTTGATCATGTTTGGTATAAGTCTTTTAGTCAGACTCAAAAGACTAAGTCACATCCAGTAGAATTTATTCATTACAAAAGGAAGCACTAATAATGTCAACACTCACTAACCCTTTCAACTCTCCCGCTATTAACATGTTATATACTGACATGTTAGAATACTTCCGTAACTTAGAAGATGATGAGATTCCCGAGATTAAAGTATCCTTTGGGGAGAATACTCATAGTGTTACCTTAACTGAATTAAACTTTCTATTAAACGGATTGTTTGAAAATGCAGATCCTAAAACTTATAAGCCTTTTGAGTTAATAGTAGCAGTATATCAGATTAATGACTTAACTGAAGATGAGATCGATAACCACATTATCGAAGTAGAACCTAAGTCCTCTACTGTGAAACTTAAATTTCCTAATCGGACATTAACGCTAGATCAATTCACTGCAATGTTCAGATTGATCTTTAAGAATAGTATCCTCAAACACTTGAATACTAATGATCAGATTAATAGTAGTGATTTTATTGCATCTGGTGAATCCTTTACTTTAACCTGTGAGAATCGTCAGGCTTCACTAACCTACTAGTTCCTCATGACTGAACAAAAAAAAAATAGGTATAATTAATATCCCCCTCCCGAAGGAGGGGGAGTTATGCCGTTACTCAGTTTCCTGAGTTTCGGCTTCGGCAGTTTCTTCTACTGGTGCTTCAGTATCTGGAGTATCGGTTTCAGGGGAGTCTGTAGTAGACTCTTCCTTTTGCAAGTAGGTTGCGACAGCGCCAGCTGCCACTACTCCTACAACAACCCCACCAATTACTGCCAAAGTAGTTTTGATAAAGCTTCCCATTTTAATCACCTTTTGTTTAATTAAATTTGTTACTTGGTTAATTTAAGGACTTAGTCTTCGAAGACTGCGTCCCATAGATTAGCTGCGACATTCAGTGCGATTACCCCTACACCCAAACATACAACGAATTTCGCCACGTCTTTCATGGTGTTCACCTTTGAATTAATAATGTGATTAAACTAAGACTTTATTATCCTAGTTCACATTAGTTATATATGGTTTAAAATGCTTCTAATGTATGTTTTACATAAACCCCGTATACTCCTCCCCTCCTGCTCCTCCTGATGGGGGAACGGGAAGGGAGGGGGTATGTATTAGTTATTTACGAAAAGCTCACTGTAGTCAACCCCAGTGAGTTTAAGAACGCGATTGATGAATAGTCCTGGGTAACTAACCTTTTCAGGCTTAGATAAACCATATTCATCCAAAATAGCCATGTACGTTAAACGGTCATCAATAACCATATCACTTACCATTTGCTTACATAGTTCACTTAGATCCATAGAATCTAGAATGGTTGAGATTTCCATGGGATTACAGTGACGCATTAAGACATGTCCATCAGAACATTCTTTAACCTTAATGGTAACCATCCCACCAATTAGATTACGAATCTTTGAATCCCGAGTATTAGCTAATTCAGAAACAATCTCAGCATAACTAAGATGTCCATATTTAGCCCAGAACTCAGGAGGTTTAATTTGAGTGAAAGCATAAACTGCTTTGGATCTGCCATTAACAGGAACGACTTCCATCTTTAAATCCTCTTATCCGTTATAAGCCCCTGTGTGATCACAGGAGACGTTTTAGTACTCAGGTAATCCTAAGACCATCTCATCTGCAGGATGGACTTGTATGGACTTAGTACGACGTTTTGGACGTGGTTTGTAACTAGCATTGAAGTCGGTGAGTTGTTTTAGATTATGTCTCAGATGAGAAGCATATTCACAAGGAGTCATTCTGGAAATCTCCATATGTTCCTTTAATTGCTTTTCTGAGATTTCATAAAACTCAACTAGGTTAAATTCCACTCCATGATGTGCCATATAACCATAAATGGAATCTTCCCCTTTAATAAACTTCAATGTGGTATGTTTGTTATTGTTCATTCTAACCAGTCCAAGTTATAAGGTAGTTGTTGTGTTACATCTGTATCTTTTGAATTCTCAAAGTATAACTCTGTAGAATCCGTTTCATTAACTACTCGATTTAAACGTTTCCCTGTAAAGGTCTCAAACTTATTTATGATATCAAGTATACTTACATTGATCGCTTTGAGCTGCTTGGATTCCCAATCTTTAATAATTACGAATTTAGCCTGATCTACTTGATCCTCCCGAGTATATAAGAACTGGTGTACATTTGCATCCTCTAGTTCTTTACGCGTTACATGATCGTAGTGAGTAAATGCAGGTTGTTCACCTTTATTATAATCCACTACTACCAATATGTTACTTGTTGGGTCTACGGTTGCGTTCGACAATTTTAATAACCTTAATGTCCATCTGGACATCTAGTAAGCTACCTAGATAACTTTGAATAACACTTTCAGTTATCTCTTGAGCGAGTTGATCTGTGATGTAATTGTTTAAGATTACATTACGATGGAAAAGCATTACTGGGAATTTCCCTTTATTCGTAGTGAGTTCTAGTGCAAAACCTCCATAACTTAAAGAGTTAGGATCCATATCGGATTCATAGACTTCCAATGAAACTCCATTAGACAGACTAACAGAGAGTAATACATGGTTCTCAACCTCAGCATTTCTTAACAGATACTCACTTGCATGAACTGTATTGAAATTGAGTAGAGCTGCAGTTTTACGTTCATTAACTATTTCTAGAATGAAATCTACAGTTCGGGTGATGTCAGAAACGATTTCTTCTACATCAGTTAGATTGAAGAGGGTTTCTTTAATCTTACGTTCCAAATCATAACGTTCATAAGCATCCCATTCAACATTCTTGTAATCTAGGATACTAATCCCAAACCAAGCATAGCCATTACCATGTTTAATTTTAATACACTGTTGTGGAATACTAGTCCATCCTTCTTGATGGTCTGTATTGAAATTAGTAATCCGTTTAATTTTTAACTTAATACTATCTGACTCTATATTCAAACTATCCATTCCTAACTCTCCAAGATTATAAGTTCTTATCAGTAATGTAGACTTGAAAGGATTTAAACCTTAGGAATTTGATTTAATAAAGAGAATGACTTTAAGGAATATTCACTTAAATTAACATACTCATCTAACTGTACGTTTAATAATGTTTCTTTAAGCTCTCGTTGTATCGCATATTCTCTAATAGATATTAGATCGTTAGATTCTAAGTAATCTAACTTAACTAAATCAATAGCAGTTCCATTAACTATAGTTACAACTCTAACTTTAGGATGTTTACAAACTATCACTCTTAAAGCTAACCATAGTTCTTCATCTATTCCTTGGAGTCTTTGGTTTAAATGGAAATCTAAGAATTTCTTAACCTTCCTAACTCCAACTGAATTACCTAAAATATAAACTTCATTAAAAGTAAACGACTTAAGTTGTTCTAGGTTAATACGGTTTAGATATAGATGTTGGGGTTTGACTATCAGTTTAACTAGGTTGATTCCATTAGCTGGATTATCGAAAGCATAGAGTTCTCCATTATTAAAACAGAAGTTACCATATTCCAAATCATCTATTCCCTTAAGTTGTAAGAGATCATGTTTTAGCTTATGTCTTTCTAGGAATAACTGAGTACGTCCTGATACCCAGTTATCTATAACTGGTCTTCCAGTTAGTTTAATAATGAAATATAATCGATCTCTGAATAGAACCTTAATCTCAGGGGTTTCAATATCAAACCTTGCACCTACGTGGTTAGCTATGTATTGTTTTAAACGCTTATGGTAATCTACAATATCTTCTAACTCTGTGAGATATAGTCTATAAACCAGTTGTCTACACATAAGGTAATTCCATCTGGGTTTGGTACATAATTTGTTTACGAGGTAACGAGTATATGACCATGTAACCTTTGGGATATACATAACCTTCACTATGTATAACGACATTGGCATGTCCATCTGCTCTAACAGTTCTATTTAGTAACTTACGAGCTTCAGTATATACATCCCCTTTAAATCGACTAGATTGTAATCGATAAACATTAATATCGGTATCCTTCCAGTTTAGTTCTTGCTTACCTGGAACTTTACTTAGATACTTAATGGGATTACCTTCTGAATCTATAATTCTAATCTCTAGAACTTCATATTGATTATTTACTAAGGGGTATCTGGCTTGGAACATTTTACCACCTCTAAAAACTCTACGGTCTTAATAGCCTCAGGATTACGTTCTTCTAGGTATAATCTAAAATCCATTCCTCTACCTTCTAGGAACTCTTTAGTAGAGAAATCATTATACTCTAAAGACTCATTAAAATTATCAGTCATTCCATTAATGAAATCTGTAATGAACTCTAAAGAATCATCAGGTTCCATTTCTAAGGCTTCTGCTATACTAGTATCAATTGCTATCAGTAAAGGATCTCTGCCCACATCTTCTAATTCAGAAGTAAATATAATCTCAGGTAATCCTCTACGATATAAACCTACTGTCTGATATGAGTTCTGAGTTCCATCTTCATAAATAGCCTCATCCATGTTATGTGCATAACCATGGGATCTATTGGATATGATATCATCCACTCCTTTAATGAACCCATCTACTAAACCTTTGAAACGTTCTTTACTAATTACATTTCCAGCTAACTTACCCATTAACGTCTCCAAAGGTATTTATAATGATCAGGTAAATGATGTTCTATGGTTTTAATATTAACCTTACAAGCTTTAGTATTACCAGATATCTCTAGAATCTCAAGTTGATCATCAATATCCATTAAACGATTAAAGATCTTGATTTTATGCTTACGAGAATCTAGTTGTTGAATTACTGAATCTACTTCCTTAGATACGTCATTACTTTGACCTATAAAGAACTGTCCAGTGTTACGATGTATAATAACATACATTCCAGTTTTAACTGGAACTTTTCTGAATGACTTACCAGATGGGGATCTGATCCATCCATGAAAACCCACTAAACCCCAAAACTCATTCATAAATAATCCAAAAAAAAAGAGTTGTAATAACCAGTGACCACATAATTGCGGCCACCGGTTTTATTTACATCCAATCTACATCGTTAATGAAGACGTAGAAAGAAGTGTTAAGATCATCATTACCAACCTTAACGACTTGGACTTGATGCTCATCTAAAAGACGAACGACTTGCACGTTATCCCCAGCTTCAGCGATAGGGTAGAACTGACCATTCATCTCCATGGTCTTAGGGGAATTTAACACTCCAGTAGAACCTATCTGAATCATAGATCCTCCATGTCGTTGAGGGTTACGGTGATGATATCCCCAGTTTCCGTATTACGCACACGGACTTGACCTGGGGCCTGAGCATCCATTTCCAATACTTCTAAGTGATCGCCTTCTTTAGCTACCAGTACTTCTGTGTAACCGTTATCGCGATCAGTTACTGAAATGTAAACATCGCGGGAGGCAGCATAGGTACCTCCTTGTTCTGCTTGATGTTTTGTGATATTGTTGATGGTGTCGTAAGCATTATTACGATGTTGATTATTTAAATTAGCCGTAATCCCCTGGACTACAGCCGTCGCTAGTTGGAATACGCTATTCCAACTTTTGAGATTTGAACTCATGTGAACCTCCATTTAGTTGAACATAACTAAACCCTCCATCCCCACCCTATTTAAAAGGTAAGGACAGAAGGTCTAATGTCATCATTGTAATATAGTGTTTAAATTAATTCAAACTCTACTGATAGTACAGGTGATCCGTTATCTGTTTCCAGATAAGCTTTACCACCTTTAAGGTATAATTCAAAACCCCAACGCTTTTCATTCAGTTTAGTTACATACCCCGTCATGAACTCTGGACTGTTCACTAGTACTGGAGTTTGTTTAATTGGGAAGTCTTGCTTTACACCTTCTTCGTTTAGATAGGTTAGTTTAAGAATCTGTAGAGTAGTCACACTAGTAGTGATATCAACTGGTACAGATTCAAATACCCCTAAGACAACCTTAGTCATCTAGTCCACCAAACAGGTTCTGCTCAATACATTCAATCAGGTCAGCATGTACCATATCATGACGCTGTAGGATTTCCATGGTCCCAGTAAAGGTATTGTTCTGACTGATGGTAAAGATCTGAGCCAGGTCTTCAATGACTTCTTCATCTTCCATGATTTCAGTTAGAGCATCTTTGAACTCTTCAACTTGATCAGTCAAGTGACCGGACAGTTCATCTACTACTGCGTTGTAATCTTTTGCTTCTGACATTGTTACTTTCCTTTTTGATAAAGAGTTTCGGTTAAAAGTTTAAACCAAACTGATTCATGCATCTCTATCCAGTTTCCTTTTAACATTTCTGAATAGTTATATATGATATTTTTGTCTATTACAATGAAGATTCTAGTATTAGTTGTCTTCCCCACATACATTAAATCACTACGATTCAATAATATTACTTTAGAATAAAGATTTAGGTCAGCATCTAATAATATCGTCTTCTGCCCATTTAAGAACCCGTACCTGCCATGGATGAATCGTTCTCGCACTTTATCTTTGCTGCCAATTCTATTATCTCGCATAGGATGAAGTTCAAGTTGTTGATAGTTGTAGGTTGCTTAGCATTGATATTGGTTCCAGTCGCTGTCACCAGGTTATAGGTTGTTAAGAAACTTAACTTCAGGATTTCATTAGTCTCCAGATCTTTAAATGTAATTACATATAAAGTTAATTCCTCATCTTTAAGATATCTGACTTCAATCGCACTGTATTCAGTGTGATGTTTTATAAGTAGGTTTTCTAGAGGGAACTCTGTGTTAATTAAATCGTGGATGATTCTTTTATCGGTTGGTGTTTTCTTTTGTTGTGCGCGGTATTCAGTTAACTGGCAGGTCTCTGAACTATTCTGATTCCGCTCATTGAATCTAACTCCAATGGCTAGATTTTTTGAAAGATCAGTTACTTCTCGTCGCAGGCGTTCCTGTAACAATTCCTCATGTGTCTGTTTATACATTTTAAACCTCTTTTTCTCTGTAGCTCTTAATCACTCCTCTAAGGTCGTTAGAGGCTTAAAGAGCATTACCCCACTCACGCTATGGAGTTTGATTAAATCGTTCTGCAAATATGGCTGTAGGGCCTCCTGATAGGACTCCCAGCTACGGCAGGTTAATAGTAAGTCTTTTTCAAACTCAACGTCTTCTAAAAACTCAATTACCATTAAACGTTCGGTAGCTCCAATGAAGTCTCCTGTTCCAGCGATGCTATCGAAACTAACTACTGCAAATTCCCCTTTACGATAATGTCTGATCAGTGAAGGGTGTTTAGCTAATTGAAAGTTATTCCTTAAACGCTCCTTATAGTCTTCTGTAGTCATAGGTAACTTATGAGCTTTCCAGAACTCAATAAGTCTAACTTCTGACATTTCAACTTTACCATCAGCTTCTACCCAGACTGCTTTATTAAAGGCATCTGCTAAACCAGTAAGCTGAATAACTTCCCGTATCTCATTACGACCTAGTTTAATCATTAAATGGCCACCTTAGCTCTAATAGGAGCTTCATGTTGATAATTCTCGATAATGAAATCATCAAACTCTAACTCACGAATATCCTTACCTTTAGTTTTAAAACTAATGGTGGGTAGTGGATGAGTTTTACGAGTTAGTTGTTCTTTGACCTGTTCGATGTGGTTACTGTAGATATGACAGTCACCGCCGGCATATACCAGTTCACCAGGTTCCATGTTTAGCATATTACACATGGCGTGAGTTAGCAGCCCATAAAAAGTAATATTGAAAGGTTTACCTAAGAATACATCATTTGAACGCATAACGAACATGCAACTCAACTTGTATTCTGGTACCTGATGATGCCAGAAGATTCTTCCTAATTGAATCTTGTCATTAGTATTATTATTTAGAATCTCTAATTCATCTTCGTCCAGGTTCTTTTTACTAACCCAATTTATCCTTTCTTCTTGGGACATAGGTGTGGTATAGAACTGGAAAGTATGATGACAAGGAGTTAATGCCATCTCATCCAGATCTTTGACTTGCCAGCTATCGATAACCATTCTACGAGACTCTGGGTCGTTCTGTAAAATCTCGATGATATTAGAAAGTTGATCGATGGTTCTTTCCCATACACCTTCAGTTTCACCAGTTTGGTTATTAATAAAAGCTCCCAGTTGAGTATATTTAGAAGTATCGAAAGTTTCTTTTCCGATAACTGCTCTTCTCGTATCTACAATGGAGCGCCATTGTTTTCCATAAACCGGTCCTAGATCTCCACCTACTAACTTAACCGGATCTATTCTAAAAATTCCCCTAAATACAGATTCAGTATTCTTGGGATCTTTATAGTCACTATTCAAACCCAACGCTTCCAGTTCTCTAAAACGGTAACTCTGAACCTGATCCAAAACGTCGACCATTTCTTCATAGGTCATAGGACCATATTCTTCTGTACCCGGTTTAATCCATTCATCCCAGATACGGACACCATTGGCTTTTAGATAGCTAATATTAGTATCGCCAGAGATCATCCAAATCAATTCATGGATGACTGACTTTAAATGGACTTTCTTTGAAGTCACTACCGGTAACTGACTATCGGTTAGGGAATACCATTCAGTCATTCCGAATACTGAAATGGTTCCAGTCCCTGTACGGTCAGATTTTGCTTCTCCATATTTGAATATGTAATCCATATTTGAAATGAAATTGTTCATTTAAACCCCCTCCGTTACACCTTCAATACCTAGGATTCGATAGAAGTGATCCCAGTATGGTCCAGTGTCACTACGTTTCATATTGAAGATCTGATATTCCGAACCTAAAACTTTAATACTGTCCGAGCCTACGGTAATAGTAGGTAACCTTAGTTTATAATCTTTACAATCCATGAACACTACTGTATTCCCATTAGGGAATTTAGCATCTAGTTCTTGTTTAAGGGCTCTGGCTGATTTACGGTAATATATTTTATTATCCATTAGCTATCCCTTTCCATTTGTAAAAACGACTTAGCTCTTGATAAGCTTTTTCCAAGGTTTTGAAATCTTCCGGTCTGACTAACTTATGATCATCAAAGACTTGGTAACGTTCTTGGTTGGGACGTTGTTCTTTAAAGGCACGATCCAAAGCTTTAAAAGCCTCAGCGTTGGCAATCATTCCTTTAATGATTTCAAACTTACTGCGCTCGAAAGGTTTATGTTTAATTACCTTAGCCAGTACGGTGGCTTCTGGTAATGTAACTCCCATCTTAACATAACGTTCAACCTGACACTCTCTTAAGAACTGCTTGGCTTTACGATGTAAAGGGATGGCCATTAACTTTCCTTTTGCTACTGTC
>WPCG01004320.1_pt1 | contig 16307 bp, 20 predicted proteins | sample 5403311 | NCBI WGS metagenome assembly WPCG01 (sample SAMN12869467, study PRJNA574797) | sludge metagenome | isolation source: wastewater treatment of Control | place: China:Beijing | collected 2019-05-17 | reverse complement strand
TGTTGGTGCAGAGGGGGTTCCGTAAAGAGCTGCCTGTCGTTGTTGCTCATCCCGCATCTCAGAGCCAAAATCTTTAGTGGGCTGGTGGTCAAAGATTTCTCCCACCATCTCGATAGAACCACCATAGGCAGCTTGGAGATTATCCACAGACCTGCCAACCCCAGAGGACAAACTGTCGGGGTCTACGGTCTGTTTGGGTAAACCAAGGGCGTTGTACTGTGACGCACCTTGTCCCTCAGCCGCCTTTGTCCGAGCTGCTATAAGTCTTTCCGATAACTCTTGTGTGGAAGGTCTCACGGAAGAAGCCTCAGGCTGTCTTTGTGAAATCAGTTGCTCTGATAACTCCTGTGTTGACAAAGGTTGTCGCTGGGGTTCTTCTTTTGTGAGACTACCCATCAATCACTTCTCCTGTAAATTCTTCATCTTGATAAAAGGGTCCCTTCCAAAGTAACGCCCTTCTACTTCAGTACGGGGGTTCTCAGAACCAGCACCCAACTCGTTGTTCAGCATTTCAAGCAGCTCTGGGATTGAGTTTTGAGGGAAGGTGTTTTGTAACACTGGAAGTCTTGCTGCAGCTACGGCCAAGAAGTCTGGCTTTGCAGTATAGCCTTGTGAGTCGTAATAAGTCTTCACTAGCTCTTTTGCATCGGGAGTAGAAAGGGTTGCACCTTTCTCCCACTTATTCGTAGCAGCTTGTAGCGACGCCTCGTACTTCTTTTCGTCTAACTCTAATCGACGAGAATCAATATCTTGTCTGTGTTCCAAATTTTGCCCACGTAAGCGGTTAGCCTCTTCAGCAATGTCCGCTTGTCTTGCCTGCGTATCTGCCCTCCGACTAGCCACACCTAGTTGTCCCTGACTCACGCCTAGTTGGCCAAGGCCTATCTCCCGTTGGTCTTTAATCCGCTGACCTGATTGACCTAGTCGAACATCCCCTTGGTCTACTTCACGTCCTTTGAGGTCTGCCAAAGTCCCTCTGTTCTCGATTTTAGACGACGTATCTGCCTCTGTAATATCGACCTTCCTTTCTTCTAACGCCTGCTTCTGTTGAGCCATAAAGTTGGCTAGGGCTGCTGCTTCTGCCTCTGAAGCTCGGTCGAGTTGACGGTTATAGGACTCGTGGAACATCCGACCAGATTCTCCAGACTTGTCCAAGGCTGATGCCAACAACCCACCGGCGATTAGTGCATAGGACACGTACCTAGACATATCGTCTTGGTTCATGGTCTTGAGGGCCTTGACTTCCTCTGCAACGGCCTCTCGGTGTTGGTCAGGAGTTAATTGCTTACCAGCTCGTTCATTGTCTGCACGAACTATTCCATCTGCCAGTTCTGAAACCTTAACCTCTCCAGAGCGTAGACCAGCCTTAGTCCCTTCTTCTATAACCTGCCGTTGCTTCTCTACTGCTGGGTCTCCAAGGGTTTGGGCTTGTTGTTGAACTTTTTGTTCCACGGTAGTCCCTTCTGGGGCCGGAGAAGCCTGAGGAGCCTGAGGAGCCTGAGGAGTTTGTGGTGGTTGCTCCACACCGTATTGTAACAATCCTCGGTTTTTACCAACAGACTTGGCTTCGTCAATGGTACGTTTAGAGTAATCATCTACCCAGTCAACAAGCCCTTGGTCACCCCTTTCAGAGCCAGCAGAGAGTCTTTCTCGAATCTCAGGGGTTAGTTCTGCACTGCCCATCATTGTAGGCTCCATAGACATCAACCCTGCCGCCACTGGGCTTCCCACTATCCGTAGGCCCGTCTTACCAGCGGACAGTAAACCAGAACCGACACGACTAAGGGCACTCTTTGCACCCTGTTGGGTAGCGCCTCTGGCTGCAGAGTTCATCCTAAACTTGTCTGCCTCAGAAATAAAAGGGCGTGGGCGTTTGTTACTTTTCTCGAGTTGGGCAATCTCTTCAGGTGTTAGTTTTGCAAAATCAAATAAACCTGCCACTATTTAGCTCCTTGTAATAGACCGGGGGTTTGTGCCCAGCGTTGTTGAGAAGAGCCTCGGAGCCCAGAGAGTTGTTCTGCATTCCACACAGGCTCTAGGTTGCCACCCCTTGTTGACGGGCCACTGGCTGGTGAGTCGAGGTGTTCAACACCCTCTTGGCCCCCTTGGGCCCCCACGTACTGCAGTAAGCCCCCAAGGCCTGCCTTACCTACGGCTCCCCAGTTAACCCCCGCTGGCTTGTCGTAAGACATACCTGTGGCCGCCTCTGTGGGGATAGTCCCCCAGCCTTGGCCAGTCCTTGGCATGGCTTTATTATAACCAATACGGTCTACCATGTTTGGATTGATTTGACCAAAGGTTTGCTGAGTAGGCGGTAAGTGGGATAAGCTAGAGGCGTCTATTGGCATACCTTTAGGTACCGCCCCACCTAAGGAGCTTAGTTTGTTAAATAGCTTCATCATAAGAATTTACTACCAATCTGACTACCGGCCTGTGAGCCAATAGAAGTCCCTATGCCACCAAACAAAGAGCCTGCAGCAGCACCTCCAAGAGAGCCTAAGGCCCCACCGATACCACCTCCTCCGCCACTGTTCGTACTGGTTGTAGATGTGACTCCATGCTGCCTTGCAGTGCTTCCCATGTCTCCTGAAATCATTTGCTTATATGCAGCCAAGTCGTTAGCAGAGACGTTGTTCTCATAGGCCCACCGTTCAAGTTCTCCTTGTAGTTCTGCTTGGTTTTGACCTTGCTGGGCAGCACCTGCATTATATGTCAGGCGGTCGCCAGAAGATAATCCCTCGGTGATACCACTTAGGTTGTTTAGAGTGTTCTGCCTTTGCTGGTTCCATGCTTGCTGGTCTTGCCAAGCCATCTGAGCACCCATGTTTGCTTGGCTCTGGGCTAGTCGCCCAAGGGCAAGACCTTCTGCAATACCATGACGAGAGCCCCCATACTGTCCAACCTCGCTAGCTCCTTGGCGAACCCCCGGCATAATCTGAGTACCGAAGTCATAATTCATCTGCTCATTGGCAGCCCCTAGGGCTTGTGTGATGCCTGTTTTACTTGGGTCGTAAGTGCCCAAAGAGTCTCTTAGTGCGTCCATGCCAAGAGAGCCGTAGACACCCTGTACACCTTGCCCAGTTCCTGCCATCCCACTCAGGCCTTGTCGCTGCTCGTCCGTGAAGCCAGCAATGGGGTCAAAGTCTTCGTAACCACCGTAGTTCTTGTCAAAACCCCCCTGGGCTAACCAAGCGTCTGAACCCTTCAAGAGGTTCTTGTACTGGGCATCCTGTGCGTGCGTATTAGTGGTAGTCATGTCTACATGTGATGTGGATTTTGACTTCTTTGAGCCCCCTTTGAAGTGGAGACCTACAACGTCCATGGGGATACCCCACATTGCGTTGGCTTTCAACTGTTGGAACATGTTCATGTATTATACCTCTTTAGTAAAGATTATACTGTCTTCAGAATAACCCAAAGGTGTTAGGACTTTCTTCCAACCCTTGCGCCCTTCGCAACTTATGTACTTACAACCAGTATTCTTGGCAACAGTTATTAAGAAGGAGTCCACCTCTTGGTAATCAATCTCTTCTGGACATTTCAAATCCTTACCGGACCAAAAGAAGTTCAGGGTCTTACACAGGGGGGTTTCTCCAAAGAAGAAAACTCCAGAGTAGCCAGAGCCCTCTTGGTAAAAGGCAAAGACTTCTTGCTGGAGGATTGAATGGACTAAGGACTCAATGTCCCAAAAGCCCCCAAGGTTGGTCCTAGTTTCAGCCCTGAGTAGGCCAGGAGTAATCTTGGGCAGATACTTTTGGATATTACTTGAAGTGATTAATTTTATCAATTTGATTCCTTTAGAAAGAAGCCTATAGTCTATTATACCAAGGTTCTAGGACTGTGTCAAGCACTTTCTTAACCAATGTATTTCCAAATGTTATCAGTACCAAATCGGTACAACCCCTCTTGTCCTGTACCAAGGGGGTCACTCCCAGTGCTAGTAGGGTCAGCAGGGTCCTTAGGAAGTCCTGCTAGGTACACAACAGCCCCCGGCCTATACCTTACAGGCATGTTGTAGAGAACCCTGTGTTGTCCCTCCAAGACCCCGTTGAACGCTTGTGCAACTCTGAGGAATTCATCCTGTAGGAATGGGAGCAAGTCTTCATCTAGCTGTGGTGGAACCGATGGGTTGTATGTCATTACCTTTGTCCCCCTCTGGGCGTTTGCTCAATAGTGTAGCCGTTCAGCTCCCAACTGCCCACAGATTCAAACTCAAAGCGGACGGCAATATACCTGCCACTTACCCTACAGTCTACTTTGTGAGACTTACCTATGTTGAAGCGGTAAGGTCCTTGCCAAGTCACTGGAGAGTCTTGCAACATAGAACTTCCTACGTACACATCACAAGTACCGTCTCCTCGTATGTGGGGAGTGATAGAACTGATGTTTTTTACATATAAGTCATCTCCTTCGTAAAGGTCCGTCTTCTCTATCCTAGCCTTAAAGGGTTTCCCATCAAACAGAGAAGTCTCTCCAACAACATACGCTGCAGAGTCTTTGTGAGAGACCAGTAACATCTTAGTCTTGGCGGGGTTGTAAGTAGAACTCCCCCAAACAGTCGTATCTATGTCCCAAGACCTGGCATCACTGTCCCAGTTTTCATCTTTTCTGGGGTCAACCACTCCAATAGTTCCGAAGAAAACATCAGGCAGGTCTCGGATAGTCCAAGTATCCTCTTGCCAGTTCCAGATAACAGCCCGGTCTGCTTGTCCAGACGTCGATTCTCCATTAGAGCTTTGGAAACAAATCCACATCTCTGAGTTAGAATAGTCTGGAACAACGAATACAGATTTGATGCCACCAGTCTTGATTGCTTGGAAGAGGTATCCCTTCATCTTGCCCTCGATAACTGAAGTCTTCTGGACACCATTGTGTACGTAGACATCTCCTTGGCCTACTACAAAATGCTTCCCGTCGAACTCTGCTACACAATTGGGTGCAAGCATCCCCACGTCGTCGAAAAGTTGCTGGAAGGCAAAGACATATGTACCACCCACGTGTCGCATAGAGTAGACAGAGTCCTCTTTGTACAAGATAAACTGGTCTCTGAGTTTCTTTCCATCAACCAAGGCCCCAGAAGTGTCCGCCAAGGGCGCTTCCCCAGCATCATTAGTCGGGTCTGTAATGTCCCACGTAAAGGGTACGTTCCCAGGGTCTGCAGGAGAACTCCACTTAACAACGGTGGGTTGTTCTACAGAGTTCTTAACAACCCCCAGAGCTATCAAATAGTTCTTAAAAGGACGGATGATTTTAGCACGAGTGTTTGCAGGCCAGTTTTCTAAATCTTTAAAGTAAGTGTCAAAAGGCCTAAGGGCTTGTGGCGGATCTATCCCGTTATTCATGATAGCAACTCCTGAGGAGAAGCCACCATTCCACGTAAAAGTAGTCGATGCAGAATAATCCACAGGACTCCCATCATTCCTTGTAACATCTTGCCAAGAATACCCAGCAGTCCGGAAGATACGGTCTTCAAAACCAAAGAACCAATAGGGGGTGTTTTCCGTCAAGTATGGCATTGCATAGAGTGGCTTACGACCCCCGGGCATTGTCCCGAAAACCCTTTCATGCCCAGAGGTTTTGGCTACCTTCCCCGACTTAAACCTAACGTTGCGCCCATCAGTCCAAGAAGTCGCAGGAACGTCTGAGGGGTTGGGATCCCTAAGGATACCTACTGGGTTTTTAACCTCTTGGCGCTGAAGCTCTAACATAACAAGTTCCTTATAATTTCATGATGTAAAAGACAGCTACGAAAGGTGGAATGTGCTCAGCAGTTCCAATACTACCATCAAGTGTCAACCCGTGGTTGTGGGGGCCACCCCCTCCGACCGAGGGTGTTGAGTAGGTTGTTGCGCCCTGCCCATAACCCAGATTAACCCTTCTCCAACCCGTCCAGTTACCACCAGCCGCCGCCTCTATATCGTGGGAGTGAGGTGGCACTTGAGCGGTCGTCAACGTGTGGGGAGCAACTGAGCCTGACAGAGACAAGGGGTGGTAGTGAGTAGTCGTACCGCCGAGCGATAACACACCCTTACTTCCTCCAGCCCCAAACAAAAACCTGTCACGTAAATCAGGGGTGCCACCAGTTCCGTCACAAATGGCCCAGCCTGGTGGGCAGTCCTCAGCGGCCCCAGTCCATAACATAATCATACCACGTACAGGCAAGGCCCCGGGAAGCGCAATAGAGTTTAGCTGTTCATGATTTACGGTCACTGGTCCTGTGATTTTACTAAAGGTTAGTTTCAAAACCTTCTTGATTAGGCGTAAGTGGTCGTCTCCTTGGGACTTAGGGTCTAGGCCATCTGGAGAGGCTTCATCTAGTTGATTGATATAGCTACCATTTTCAAGAGCCATTAGATGTTGCCTCCTTAATCTTACGTTCTACTTCATCCCTAGTAGGATAACGTTCTTGGAAAACACTTAGGGTGATTTCTAAACTCTTTAGGGTTTGACTCAATTCCTTGGTAGTCTCTATGTTCTTCTCCAGAAACACAGAGTCTTTAGCATTAGAGACAAACTGGGCCCCCAGCGCAACTGAAGCGCTTAGGAGAATAGGTACTCCATATTGGCTGATAATATCCTCCCAAACTGTCATTGGTCTTCACCTACCACAAGTACGCCAGCACCTTTGGCCCACATGGGTTGTGCAGGGACTACGCTGTCAAACATAAACGGGCGGGTGTTATAAAGTGTGAAATAATCTTCAGGCCCTGGGGACTCCCCAAAAGCAATTTCAACATTGTTGGTAGTTGGTGCCAGAAGTAAGGCCTTCCGGTGTAAGTTGTATGGCAGGATTTGGGCAGCATCTACGGTGATCGTATAGCCCTTAGTAACCATTGCTGTAGTTGTGCGAGACATATAAACTCCTTAAGATGCTAGCCCAAGTGGCTAGCCAGTGATGTTACTTAGTTGGACGCAAGGCTTCTTCAATCGCTGCTACTACTTCGTCATCCCAAGTGGTTTCAGAAGAAGCGGCCCACCGGCGAAGAGTGATAAGTAATACCTCTACTACCACTTTCTCTGCAGCGTTGGACACAAGGAAGCGTGTTGCCCATTTAGTTACGAAAGAAATCATTAAAACTCCTAATTGTCGAGTGGTCTACCGTTTCCGGGGTAGGAAGGGGGGCTGATTACCCCAATTTGGAAATAAACACGAGGTTCAAGTCCATTTTCTGTATTGTTTATAAAAGTCGGCTCTGCGTCTAAGTTCTCTGCATCCATTGCTGACAGTGCAGGCAAGGGCAACAGGGGGGCCACACCCCAAGTTTGGTTAGACACAGAAGTATCTGTAGTTCCATAGCGAGACATGTGGTCGTGTAGTTTTTCCAACAACCTAGTCCCACCGAGAGTTTGTCCAGCGACAGTGCAAGCCACCACTACGTAATAGCTGCCAGCATCTATTTGGGTATTAACCTCCACATCGAAGTGGGTGTTTGCCCCCGGGGAAGCAATCAATCCACTCGCCCACTCTTTGTTAGCAACCTTTCCACCAACTGCAGTATAGATACCCACCTTGTAGGAACCGCCTGCTCCCGGGCCAGTGTAGACTCGAAGCTTGGCTAAATTGACACGAGTTCCAAAGTAGAAGCTCTTGCACCAACCATTGTTTGCTGGGACAGAAGGGCCGGGAGATGTGGAATAATATGGGTTAGAGTACCACCTGCCCGGCAGATATCCCGGGTGGTCAATAGGAGATACTTCCCTGAATCTTTTATCCACAAAAGGCCCATAGCTTTGGACTATCTTACCAGTGTCTTGGTTGGTAAAGGCAGCCATTCGTTGTATCCGATGTTTGTTCGGAACATTCTCTAGGTTAGGGGAGAAAAAATCTGAAGAGGCTGAAAAGTTGCCCGTAGGGTTGATTCCACCTAAAGAGAACTCATAACCCAGCAGAGCGTCTGAACCCTCGTGTAGGGCGTCTAGTTGGGAATAGTGGGTTACGATTTTAGATATCCGCTTACCACCCTCTTCCGCAATTACAGCAGAAGAATAGCCCGTAGTCCAGCCTGTATTCCAATCCACCTTAGGCTTTACTAAAGTCCTAGCAGCGTATGCAGAAACAATACCTACAGGAGGTTGTGTAATACCGTCCTTAAACTCTGCCTGGACCCCACCCCCTAAGACTGCCACAGACTCATCCATTGCCGAGGAGTCTGTCTGAAGAATTGGGGATATTCGAGCATCAAAGAAGTCAAACCTAGTGTCTACGTCTTTAAACTTACTATCAATCTCGTCAAATTTTCTGCTAGTGTCGCCTAAGGAATTTTTGATACCCAAGACTTCAATAAGCGCCTGTTGAGACTGAGCTGCGTTAGCTAAAGACTCTCCTGCATAATCGTTAGCGGCTATAGCAGAGAGCTCAGCTCGCCCAACAGCTTCCCCTACGTTAGATTCTAAGTTCTGCACATTGGACTCAATAACCTGTACGTTCATCTCCGCTGCCCTTGCGGCCTGTGCTGCAGCATTTAATTCTGAAAGGGTTGTGCCTGCGAGGCTTCGAATGCCCTCTTGTGCTGCAAGGGCTTGGTTTAGTACCTCGCTGACAGATGCTCGTGTGGAGAGGTCTCCATAGAATCCATCATATGCCATGTAATTCTCCTGTCCTGAAATCTCGTGAGCGGACAGTTAGCGAAGAACCCTTGTGAGCTGCACTATCGTCCATTTCTTGAATCCGTTGCAACTCTCCTGTAAACTTCTCCCTCCAATATTCAGCACGAGCTTCATCGAATAAATAGGAGTATGCAAAGTGCAGAGAGCCATAGAGGTAGCTAGCTGGGGATAAGTTAATCAACCAATTGTATTGCTCCTTGGGGTTGATATCTGGCATGGAGCGGTAATAGTGGCAGGTGACAAAAGTCCCGGGCTTTGCCTCTGGAGCTAAGAACCAATACGCACCCTGTCGGGAAAAGTATCGGACATCTTTGTTTACCAAGAGGGGGTTTCCCAGGTGGTTGACAAACTGATCCCAAGCTAGCAACTCTAAGGCGACTGGTGTGTCAGAGCCTGTGGAGTATGTCAAGGAGCGGAGTTCTAGGAGGTCTGCAGGGATGCTTACGTGTCCATGAGGAGTAACCTCTAGTAGCGCCGTGTGTTCCATAGGGACTACTCGCAAGAGTTGGTTAGCCATAGCTCCTGCATAATAGACAAAAGAACTTATCTCCTTTTCGGACAAATCTTCTCGGTTCGTCCACATTTTAATCTGGTCTGATAGGTCACGATACGTAGCGATTGCCATTGTCTAAACGAGCCTCTGAGGTTCTGAAAGAAGGGTTATCCCTTAGCCACAAGAAGAAACGCCCAGTGTGGTCAGGGCAAGTCCCCACCAGATTGTAATCAATACCCAACTGGTCTTTCAATGTTTGTAGGACAATAACAGGAACTGATGCAAACTTGCGCCCGTTCTTCCCTGATTGGTCGTTGTCCCCCGAGTTGCGTTCCTGCTTGTTAGCCGTCAGGGCAAACCCAATGTCTTGAGTGTCTTGGCGAATCATGGAACCGTCTTCTGTAAACTTAGTACGGGAAAGAACGCCTGCGCTGTTTGTGTGCATAAGAAACTCCTTAGAAAGAGAGAGGGCCCCCGAAGGAGCCCGAGGGGGTTACTTAAGTTTTAGTGCCACTAACATAGCACCAGACTTCTCGTTGTTTACACGCAAGGTGTATTCGGTAATCATTTGACGCTTCTCACTGTCACCAGTCTTCGCCAAAGGGTACTGCTGGAATGCACGCAAGTAGAGCAAAGAGTGCATACTTGGGTCGTACATAAACAAACTGTCGGCCTTAAACCAGCGGTTCGGGACAATCTTGTAAAGACCGAAGTCAGACTCGTAGAAGTCAACCACTGCCGTCACACGCTTATCCGCAGCATCAATGTTCACAGCACCACCAGAACCAGATGCCCGACCTTTAAAGGTGTTGGAGATGAACTGTTTCATCGGACCATTGCACATAATGGTATTAGCCTTGCCACCAGACTCCCAAATATTCTGGGCAGTGTCTTGAATCATGGCTTCAGTTAATAACCGAGCAGTACCTTGGGTTCCTACGTTAGAACCATCACCAGTAGGGGCAGTAGTATAGCCAGAACCGTTCGTAGTGTAGTAGGAGAAGAAGTTGCCAAGCAAACCAGCAGTAGAACTAGTACGTTGAGCTTTTGCTTGAGCCACACCAACAAGGCCATACTCCATATCAAGTTTAATCTCTTTAGCCTTTTTTGCCAACTGATGGGCCAACTCGGATTTCCGACCAGCCTTATCAATAGCATCAGAGGTGCCCGAGACCGCAACGGTTTCATCTGCAATCTGACAGATGTTGTCCAACACTTTGGTGAATGTGCCGGGCTTGATTTCAGCCTCAGAGCCCTCCACTCGTGCGTTAACAACTGGAGCTCGAAGCTCGTCTGTCTGCCAGTCGTGTCGAATAGCCTTAGCAGTACCCTTGCCGATGGATGTTAGCATAGGGGTGTCAGTTGGGTCAATGTTATAGATTGCTTCGATTAGGTCTTCTCGTTGACCTTTCAGCATTTGAGTCTGTACGGTATTTTGTACTACAGCCATTATATATAATCCTTATACAAATTGTAAGAATGCAGCAGAAGCTGCTTCAAGGGTTTGCTCATCACGTAGACGAGACAGTGCTTGCTTAGATTTACGTTTGGATAAATCTACAGGTGCTTTACGAGTACCCGGTCGAACGACCTCTGGCAAATCTCGTGTTGCTTTTTTACTCAGTGCGTCCTTCCGCTTAACTTGTGACTCGGCATACTTTCGGGCCATGTCTAGTACAAGGAGTTGTTTGGCGTCTGCAATAGACCGTACATCTCCTTCCGAAATACCAACGGACTCTGCAAAGGAGATTAAGGATGACTGGAAGCCGGGGTCTTCAAACTCTGGTAAAAGTTCAGTGACTAAGCTTCGTTGGCTCTGGAGATAAGCATTGTGTTTAATCTCAGCAGCCTTTTCTTGCATAGATTTTAGTTGGTTCCTCCGCCCCATTTGAGCTTGTACAGCCTCTCGTGCATCGAAGAATTCAACCCGTTTTGATTGATAGGTCTCTGGGTCTTCCCGCTTAAGTTGTTCCCAGTTGATATTATCATAAGCCCTTAGGTCTGAAATACCTTGGACAGTGAGTGCCTCGATTTCTCGGATAAGTTCAGACTCTCGAGCAGAAATCTCAGCTGTTCGCTCTTCATATTCCTGCTCTAGTGCAGTACGACGTTTGACCAACTCTTCTTGACGAAGGTAGCCACTTCGGAGTTCTGGAAGATTGACTTCATAGGTTTCCCCATCAATGTCGATATCAAAGAGGTAGTCCTCGGGGAACGCATCTTCATCTACATCTTCATCATCTTCATCATCTTCAATTTCATCCCCTAGTAAATCTTCTAGGGCTTCATCCTCTTCTGCTAGGACAAAGTCATCATCCCCGGGCAAAAGTCCATCGTCGTCCATAAAGGCTTCTAGTGGACTCTCTTCTGATTTAAACATCGTAATTCTCTCCTAATGAGGGGAACCGCACCTGTGCAACAACGGTCTCTAGTTTTATACGCAACAACGAAAGGGCGTGAAGTGTGTAGTAAATAGACTCCCTAGTGGCTGAATCCTGAGGAGGGGTAGCCACCCACTCATCTCTTAAGTCCTTGTCCACTAGGTCGAAAATCTCAGATAGAGTGCCTTCTTCGAGCAACTCGTTAACCCTTTCACTCAAGTAGACACTGTATCCGATTTTCTCCATTAGCTATTCTCCGCCTTCTTCCTGGGTTTCTTAATCTGAGGAGTCTCTCCATCACCAAGGCGCACAGCTCTCGCTTGCTCTTTCTCAAGATGGAACTCGGCCTCATCTCTGGCCCGCTCCCAAGCAAAACGCTCTCGGTCTAGTTGCATTTGTTGTTCCTTCAGAGCAATCTCTCGAAGTTTGATGGTAGATTCTTCTTTCTGAATCTCTAGCTCCATTCGTCGAACCTCTTGCTCTGCCATCTTAACCTGAGCTTCCGCTTGTTTGGCCATAGCGTCAGACTCTGCACGTCTTGCATCAGCCTCTGCCCGAATATCTTCCGGCTTGGGTTTTGCCTCCGCCTCATCTCTGGCCCGTCTCGCCTCTTCAGCTTCTGGAGAGTCTGGGTCATTCCAATACTTAGAGACGTCCTTGTACCCAGCGTTCTCTGTCATTTCTTTAAGGAGGTTGTAGATGTTCTTCTCAGTCACGAGAATCCCCATACCACCACCATTGATGACAGCCTGCGCTTGCTCGAACATTCGCTGGAGGTGCATCATCTGTTGGTCTTTGTTCATGTTGCCGATACCAACAGTCACCACTAAGTCTGTCCGAGCCCTCCAGTTGGCTGGGTTCACCCTTACGAACTTCCCCCTCAGTTGGAACACTTCCTCTTGGTCTTGATACCTAAGAGCGAAGTCGTGCAAGAGTTGGAAAAGTTGCTTAACCCCGGTCTCTGCAAACATTCGTGCAATCAAGTCTATTTGTTGCTCAGCAGCAGTCATCACTTGGTTGACAGACATGGCAGCCTGGTTTGAGTGTAAGGTGTCTGAAGATAGTCCTCGAGACTGGTCACTTACCCCCGAGCGCTTAGCCCTGTCGTGTTCCAACCTATCCAGCATTTGATAAGTATCACCAGATAGCTGAGGAGTGGGTAACGCTTTGATAGCATCTAAGCTCTTAGTCCTGACAATACCCGAACGAGAGTGTGACATCAAATCTTCTAGGTTCACTTGTCCATCAACCACTTGGTATCTACCAGAGTTTTGGGTATTGATGTTGTCCATGATTGAACGCATCAAATTAGAGCGAAGAAGCTGGATATCCCCAATCTTGTCGTAAATAGACTGTCCGTGGAACTTGTGGGCAATACGGTGTGCAGTTATGTCTGCAAAAGGGTGGCAAGGGGTCTCTTCGTCAGAGATAATATGATTACCAACCACCACTATTCGACGGAGTTCTGCAATACCATCGCCGTCCTTGTCGAGACGGATGTAGCACTCGTTTACCCAAATCTTACGAGTAGCCTCTGCAATGTTAGAACCATGGTAAGCAATGTCTCCAGTGCCATCCATGAAGTCTCTAGCGAGCTTTTCCGGAGAGACGTTGGCTAAGTCAAAGGTGTCATAAGGAAGCTTCTCTATGACGTCCTCTGGGACTCCTAGCTCACGTAGCCAACTCACTGTCTTCTCCTCTCGGTGACAAGAAAAGATTGCGTCTGAGATATTGGTAGCACTTCGGTCAATTAAGAAGTTCTCAGGATTGATTGAAACGACCTTGATATTCCTCTTGGTTTCAGTCTTCCGAATCTTAATTGCAAAAGTTCCATCACCATTGTCTGTCTGTGCCAAAAGGTCTGTATCTGGGTCTGATATAATCTCAGCGACCATATCTTCGTCCAGGCCATCAAAGAAGTCATACTTTGGCATGTAGTCATCTTCGACAAACACCTTGACAACACCATTCTTCATCATCAGTGCGTCTTGGAACCAATCGTGCATGACTTTGAAACCATCGTTCTTCCGAGTAAAGAGGTAGTTGACATATTCAGTCTCTTGCTCCGCACTCTCTACATCCTCTTCAGTAGTGGGCTCATACTTGACTACTTGTCCGCCAGACGTAAAGACTTTCATAAGGCTTGGCATAATCCAGTCGATAGTCTCTTGTACGTCACGAGTAACTACTTGGGAATGGCCCGGGCGTTCGTTTCCAAAAGGTTCTCCGTTGTAGTATCGTAGGGAGTTGGCCCTTTGTTCAGATAGTTCAGAAGTTGAGAAGTCTAGAGAATCGTTTAACCACTGTTGTACGTTAGCTAAGACTTCTTCCTCTTCCATTGGTTTGACCTTTTTCTTACGAGCCATTAAACTACTCCGTCGTACCATTCAGGAACCAAAGGCTTGTCAACGCCCCAACGGTACCCAGTGTTAGTTACACCCCCGGGAGCGCCATAGCGTTCCATCATAAGGGCCCCGTATCTTGTAGCAGATATCATGTCATCATTTCTGTCGTTAATTCTTCCATCCTTTCGGTGGTAAAGCTTGGTTTCCTGCAAAAACTTAGTACAGGTGGTGAACACTTTAAATGTCCCCTGTTCCATTCTTTTCAACATCCAGTTGACCCCAAACTCCACAGAGGCAGGCGGGACTTTGACTCCCGGGACTGTTGGGTTGGAGAAGGGTTTTTGGATTACGTTTAACCCGAACTCTTGGAACAACTCAACAAACATCTTACCACTTGTAGCCCCGTCGTGCTTAAAGGCATCATGGGGGACAACTACTGGAATCTTAAGGCCACCCATTGCTCTAATGCCCATGGCGTGCATCGAAAGGGTCTCCCCTCTTTCTGCCCTTTCTTCTACTAGGTACATCACATCCGTCTCTTGGTCCCATGCCAAAGATGCAGTGGCGTTCGGGTGGTCAAACCCCAAGTCAATACCAATGATACGCATCCAGTGGTCTGGAATCTCAAAAGGAGCACAAGTGATATCCTCCTCTCTAATGGGGAAGACCACACCAGTACCTATGGATGGCTGTCCAGACACCCTCATGGCCCTTTCGGCTGGAGAGTATACAGACATAAGCTGTTCCTTGACTACTTCATCTAAGTGGGGAGCATCGTCCCAAGAGGCAGTCACCATGTACTGGCCATCCTTTAGCTCATACATGAAGTCTTTCACCAACTCGGTAAGTCCATGCTCAGGGGTAAACGTCAGATAGACGATACCCCCTGTGGTGGCTGTACGGGTTACACATTGGGTGTAGACATCCTTGGGGCACTCTTCGTCCAGCCAGATAATATCAATAGAGGTTCCCATGAACTTATCTTGATCCATCTCATACGACTTGAACGTTAGGGCAGAGTTACCACCAGAGATGTGCTTAACAATAACAGCCTGGACACACCCTGGCTTTCCTTCCCGACGGACTGTGCTCACTATCAATTCCTTAGGTATCATCCCTGTTCCGAATGCCTCAGGATTCTTCCAAGAGCCTAGTAATTCGCTCTGAAGGATGTCCCGGGTGGTGTCAGTGGAGATACCTGCAGCCCATGCCTCAATAGGTCTGTCATACTTCTTACCTAACCACCAAGAGGGGTATAGGCCAGTTAGATGTACAGCCATTATATAAGCGCCAGTGTAGGTCTTACCACAACGGTTACCAGTCATTGCCAAGAGTTGGGAGTTGACAGCCGAAGCGGTGATGAATTGTTCTTGCCAACCGTAGGGCTTGTACTCATTAATCTGCCAGAATTTACGACGATCTTTTAATTCTTGTACTAATGATAGTAAACGTTCAGAAGACTCCATATTGTTCCCTTATAAGCTATAACTTCTTTCGACGGATTGGCCCAATAGCCTCCTTGGCTGCCTTATCTTTTGCTCTTCGTGCAGCCCTAATCGCAGCAGTTTGTCTCTTGAGCGCAGCGTTCTCAGTTTTCTTGCGTTGATCAACAGTCCTAATCAATCGGCCATTTGATTTAATACTAACACCCATGGGTATGTCTTTATTGTCTAGCTTATCTAGGTTCTTATCCCCAACGATAATCCGTGCCTCCTCCCTTGTTGAACTGCTATACTTAGGGCTCGGGGTTTTAGCCCACTCTTCGAAAGTTAGGTCCTTCTTTGGTCTTCGGGAGGGTCCATGAGACCTCGTCCATGTATACCCTGTGTCCGTACCATCTACACCTGAGCCAATTTTTTTGACCGTTCCTTTACGGGGGAGACCCTTAGGCATGTTTGTTATCCTTATATAGTTCATAGAGGGCTTGAGTACGCCACAAGGCCTTCTGTAAGTCTCGTACACGTACTGGAGTTTGCTTAGCCCATAGGCTATTCTCAGCCTCATCAGCAGCACCGTAGAAGTCACCCTTGAGCATTAAGCCCCAGGTGTTCTTGAACTTCTTAGTCCATCCAGTACCCAATTGATAGTTTACTGATACGAGGACATTGATGAGGTCTTGGGTGACAAAGGGTAGTTGTAGAGACTGTTTCATAGCAGCCTCCTCTGCATCCTTAATATCACCCTCGAACCATGCATCGGCTAAGGCCTTAGTAACCGTTAGCTTTTCCTCACCCTTCTTCTGGAGGTGACCATAACCCGCTGTAGGCTTGCCTAGCGAGTCTAAATACCACCGGAGGACTAAGCCCTCTCGAGTTTTAACTAACTCATGTGCCGTCTTGAACTGCTTTGATATTGAAGACTTTAGCCAACTCGGGCTCATCGTTAAGTAACTTTGCAAGCTCATCTTGTAGATCCTTAGTAGTAAGTTCTGTTACATCCTTGGTAGTCAACTCTAGTTTCCTAGTAGCTCCAAAGCCGCCC